>Ga0209539_1000282_pt1 | contig 30725 bp, 27 predicted proteins | sample BarGraNGADG00312_2_FD_184499 | JGI IMG/M metagenome (GOLD analysis project Ga0209539, IMG submission 184499) | Arctic peat soil microbial communities from Barrow, Alaska - Barrow Graham LP Ref core NGADG0011-312 (SPAdes) (version 2) | ecosystem: Environmental > Terrestrial > Soil > Wetlands >...
TATTAGCATTATTGAAAGCACTCTGAACGAAATAAGGAGCAGATTCAAGAACTCTAAGAATATCGGACTTCTTGCAACCGATGGCACAATAATTGGTAGGGTATACCACAACATTTTTGAGGTTGAAGGGGACAAAATCATCACCCCTTTAGAAGAAAAACAGCATGAAGTGATGAAAATCGTCTATTCTATCAAGGCCGGAAAAATGGAAGAAAATGTCCAAACTTTTGAAGAGATCATTGAGCATATGAAATTCCTTGGGAGCGAAGTAGTGATACTTGGGTGTACAGAACTTCCAATTTTGTTGAAGTATTTTGAACCTTCTCTTCCTGTCATTGACGCAACGTCTTGTCTCGCAAAGGAAATAGTCAACTTTGCTACAGGAAGGTGATTAAACTCTTTGACTCAGTAATTCGCCAGAACCCAGCTCTCGAAACCGAGGCTGTCGGAGATGTGGTCTGCCCCCGATGACGCCGCATCGCCGATCACGTAGTCTGTCACGAGGTAGGTCTCGATACCGACCAGACGTGCTGACATGTCTTCAGTACAATCGTTGCCCACCACGACCGCCTGCGAGGGATCGACGTTCATGATGGTAGCAACGTGCTGCCAGTATGCCGCATTGGGCTTGCAGTAGTCGCAATTCTCCATTGTGCTGATGTATTCGAACGTATCCGAAGAGAATCCAGCCCATGCCAGCCTCTTGTACGTGGCCAGCTGTGGGAAGATGGGATTGGTCGTCAGCAGGACGCGGTATCCCTTTTCGCGCAGGTACACGACGCTCCGGTGGAGGGGTTCGTTGCGTCTCATGACGTCGTGGACCTTGTCGAAGGTCGTCGCGTAGAACTCCATGATGCGGTCCCAGACGGCCTGTTGGTCGACACCTTGATACAAGGCCTCGAACTCTCTCCTGAACTTCACCAGGTTGCTGCTGCCCGGGCTTGTGTCCGCCTGCATGCGCGCCGTCGCAGCGAGGATGTTACTGGCCAGTCCCTCTGCGGGAAGGAGGCCGTGCAAGGCACGTGTGAGTTCGCCGAAATACGCATGCATGAACTCGTTTTCGTCTGCGCCCAGTAGCGTACCGTCAAGGTCGAACAGAAAAGTCTTCATTCAGTACTCTCCTCATGTGGCTAATAACCCGGGAGAGTATATCAGCAATTCCCGACGTTCCCATGATGATTCTGAAACGTGCATTCCAAGCGGGGTGTAACCGTCAGTGTGCGAACTGTTGACTTTCTTGTGAAACCTTCTAGTATTGCTAATAGAACGTTATGAACAGATTGATTGCATTGATTGGGTGTCTGGAATCGCTGTTGAAATGCGGAGTCTGACCTGCACAAGATTGTGAATGGGGCGTGCAGAGGGTAAGAGCGAGACGGGATGGCATAGATGAAGGAATGTATCATTGGTATCGATGCGGGGACAGCGTCTGTTAAGGGATTGCTGGTCGATGTGTCCGGTACGATTATCGCAACAGCCTCGGCCCCGATTCGGCTGTCGACGCCCCGGCCCGGGTGGGCCGAGCAGAGCCCCGAAGACTGGTGGAAGGCGACCATTCAGCTCCTGGATACGCTTACCGTCGATCGTAATCTCGAGATCCTCGCCGTTTCGATATCCGGTCAGATGCATAGCCTCGTGCCGCTCGATGCAGCTGGTGACGTCGTGCGTCCCGCCATTCTGTGGTGTGACCAGCGCACGCAGCAGGAGTGCGTCGAACTGACCGAGGCCTGCGGTGGTGAGCAGGAAGTCATCAAGACATTCGGCAATCCTGTGCTGACAGGATTCACCGCGCCAAAGTTGCTGTGGCTGCGCACCAACGAACCTGACAACTTTGCTCGCATTGCACGGTTCTGCCTGCCCAAAGACTATCTTGTCCTGAAACTGACCGGCCGGCTCGCCATCGAACCTTCAGATGCGTCTGGCACGTCGCTCTACCGCGTGCGCGAGGGCGTGTGGGACGATCACATCCTGGACGTCCTGACAGTCCGGCGTTCGATGCTGCCGGATCTGGTGGGCGTCGGTTCGGTCATCGGAGCGATCACCTGCCCGGATCTGCCACGGCTCAGAGGTGTTCCGGTCGTTGCCGGAGGAGCGGACAATGCGGCGTCGGCATTCGGGTGTGGTGTCGAGAAGCCTGGCGATACAGTCGTCAGTCTGGGGACCAGCGGTACAGTTGTGGCCGTTACCGCCACTCCGAACCCGGATCTCACGGGTCGGGTGCACCTGTTCAGTCATGTCACCAAGGACTGCTACTATCACATGGCGGTCATCCTTTCGGCTGCGGGAGCGCTCGACTGGTTCCGGCAGCGCTTCGCTCAGAACCTTTCCTATGGTCGTATCGAGGAGATGGTCGGGCAGAGCCCGGTGGGCAGCAACGGTGTCCTCTTCCTTCCGTACCTCAATGGAGAGCGTACGCCGCACCGCGACCCTGACGCCAGGGGCGTCTTGTACGGTATGAGCTCGTTCAACAGCCAAGGGGACATGTTGCGTGCTGTCCACGAAGGTGTCGTCTTTGCGTTGCGAGAGGGAGCTGAGAGCATCGCTGATATGGGGACGCCGATGACCAATGTGCGCGTCGTTGGCGGAGGTTCGCGCTCGCACGTCTGGTGCCAGATGCTGGCGGACAACCTCGGGACGCCCATTTGGAGCCCCTTGGTGGACGAAGGCGCAGCGTATGGGTCGGCGCGCCTCGCGGCCAACGCGGCGGGCATTGACACGACCGGATGGGTGAAGCTGGTCGAGCACTACGAGCCGGATGAGGAGAAAGGTCGCCAGTATGCTCCCTGGTTCACGGAGTACAAGGAACTCTATCAAGCATTGCGAGAACGTTTCAAGATATCTGCCCGGCTAGTGGAACAGCGCAGCTAACCAGAAGGAGACCATCATGATATTCGACGACATCACCGCGATTGCCTATGAGGGACAAGGATCGACAAACCCTCTTGCGTTCAAGTACTACAAGGCGGACGAGATTGTGCTTGGCCGTACGATGGCAGACTGGACGCGCTTTGCCGCTGCCTATTGGCACACGCTGGGCGCCGATGGTACCGACATGTTCGGCTGGGGCACCATGCAGCGGCCATGGACGACGATCAGCGACCCCATGGACAAAGCCAGACTCAAGGTCGACGCCATCTTCGAGTTCTGTGAGAAGCTCGGCATCCCGTTCTTCTGTTTTCACGATCGCGACATTGCCCCCGAAGGAGACACCTTGCGGGAGACCAACCGCAACCTGGACGTCATCGTTGGACTGATCGAGGACCACATGAAGACCAGCCCTGTCCGCCTGCTGTGGGGCACCGCCAACATGTTCAGCAACCCCCGCTTTGTCCATGGGGTGGCCAGCTCCTGCAACGCCGACATCTTTGCGTTCGCCGCCGGACAGGTCAAGCATATGCTGGAGGTCAGCAAGCGCCTCGGTGGACAGAACTATGTCTTCTGGGGTGGCCGTGAGGGGTACGAGACTCTGCTCAATACAAACTATGGTCTGGAGCAGGACAATATGGCGCGTTTCTTCCACATGGCCGTCGACTACGCCAACAAGATCGGGTTCACAGGGCAGTTCCTCATCGAGCCCAAGGCCTTCGAGCCGTCGAAGCACCAATATGATTTCGATGCCGCGAACGCACTCGCCTTCCTGCGCGGCTACGGCCTCGACCCCTTCTTCAAGTTCAATATCGAAGCCAACCACGCGACCCTTGCCGGTCATACCTTCCAGCATGAGTTGCGCTACTGTCGGATCAACGGGAAACTGGGCAGCGTCGACGCCAATCAGGGCGACCCCCTTCTTGGCTGGGATACAGACCAGATGCCGACTGACGTGTATACTTCCACACTCGCGATGATGGAAGTCATCAAGAACGGCGGCCTTCAGCCGGGCGGACTGAACTTCGACGCCAAGGTGCGCCGCGCTTCCTTCGAGCTCGACGACCTGTTCATGGGGCATGTAGCCGGCATGGACACCTTCGCTCTAGGTCTGCGAGCGGCTGCAAGGCTCATTGAAAGTGGCGAACTGGACAGATTTGTCGAACAGCGATATGCGTCCTATGCTACCGGTATCGGTAAGGAAATCGTGGATGGCAAGGCGGATTTTGCAAGCCTTGAAACCTATATCCTCGACAGACAGCCGGCGCCCAGCCGTTCGGGCCGGCAGGAGTACCTGGAAACGCTCGTGACGCAGGCAATCGTAGACTGCCTGCATTAGTGCGAGGCCCGTTACAAGTGTGACGGGACGAGCCAGCCCTCTGGGGTTGGACTTGGCATTGGCACGCTAGGCCAGGTTTTCTGGCAAGCGTGAGTTTCTGTGGCACTGGCAATGATGCCAGAATTGTTCAAGGAGGAATGGCTCATGAAGAGAACGTCTAGGGCAATCGTCGTACTGCTCGCTGCAATGCTGTTCGTCTCGGTCCTCGCAGGGTGCAAGACTGCCGTCCCCGTGGAGAAGAAGCTGAAGATCGGCCTGTCTCTTGCCACGCTGCAGGAAGAGCGGTGGGTCAGGGACAAGGATCGTATCACCAAGGATTGTGCTGACCAGGGCATCGAGCTGTTGACACAGATCGCCAACATGGATGCCGCTACGCAGGAAAGCCAATGCGAAAACCTCTTCACCCAGGGCATCAACGTCCTCATCCTTGCACCGCAGGATGCTGCTGCTGCCGCAACGATCGTCGACAAGGCGCGTGCCGCAGGCATCAAGGTCATCTCCTATGACCGCCTGGTCATGAATACTGCCAACGACGACGTCTACATCTCATTTGATAACGTGCAAGTCGGCGTGCTCCAGGGTACCTGGCTGACCACTGCTGTTCCGAAGGGCAACTACGCTGTTCTTTCCGGCGCCCCGACCGACAACAATGCCAAGCTCTTCAAGCAAGGAGCCATGAGCGTCATCCAGCCTCTTGTCGACAAGGGTGACATCAAGATCGTTGCCGACCAGGCTGTTGTTGAATGGAAGCCCGAGAACGCGCAGAAGATCATGGAGAATGCGCTGACGGCCAACAAGAACAACATCCAGGGCATTCTTGCTCCGAACGACGGCACAGCCGGTGGCTGCATCCAGGCGCTCGCCGCTCAGGGTCTTGCCGGCAAGGTTCCGATTACCGGTCAGGACGCTGAACTGGCCGCTGCTCAGCGTATCGTCAAGGGTACCCAGGGCATGACAGTCTTCAAGGACACCCGTATGCTTGCCGACGCTGCCGTCGAAGCAGCCCAGACAATGTTTGCCGGCCAGCCTCTCACCAAGGCTACCCAGACCGTCAATAACGGCACGATGGATGTTCCTTCTATCCTGTTGGTCCCCGTCGCTGTCACCAAGGAGAACATCGACGTTCAGCTGATCGACAGCGGATACCTCCAGAAGGCAGACGTCTACAAGTAGGAAGTCATTGTACAAACCGGGGAGCGGGCGAGCCCGCTCCCCCAGTGAGTTCCGGAAGGACATGGAGGTGCGGGAACCCTGCCGATCGAGCGTGCGGGACCCAGCGAAATATGGAAGGTGGAAGGGATGGATGACTACATTCTTGAGATGAACCATATCACCAAGGAATTCCCGGGCGTCAAGGCACTCAATGACGTCAGCTTCAACGTGAAGCGCGGGGAAATCCATGCACTGGTTGGGGAAAACGGTGCCGGCAAGTCCACGCTGATGAAGGTTCTGGCAGGGGTGTATCCTTTCGGGTCATACACTGGTGCGATGATGTTCAATGGGGCGGAGCTGCAATTCACCGGAACGCGGGACAGCGAGAAGGCCGGCATTGCTATCATCTTCCAGGAACTTGCCCTTGTGAAACAGATGAGCATCCGAGAGAATATCTACCTCGGGAGTGAGTTTCAGAAGAACGGCATTATCGATTGGGACGCAACGTTTATTGCAGCAAGCAAGGTGCTGCACGAAGTTCATCTGAATCGTAACCCGCTTACCAAGATCATCGACCTCGGCGTTGGAGAGCAGCAGCTGGTAGAGATTGCGAAAGCCGTGTCCAAGAACGCGAGCTTGCTCATTCTCGATGAGCCGACGGCAGCGCTCACAGAAACCGAGACCGAGACTCTCATGCAGATACTCCGTGACCTTCGGGCCAAGGGAGTGTCCTGTATCTATATTTCACACAAGATCTCGGAGGTTGCTCAGATCGCCGATCGCGTAACCATTCTGCGAGATGGCAGAACTATCGCGACCGATGATGTGAAGAACATGTCCGAGGAGCGTATGATCAACTTGATGGTGGGACGCGAAATCACCCAACGCTTTCCACGTGTCGAGCATACGCCCGGAGAAACAGTCCTCGAGGTCAGGGATTGGACGGTCTATGACAGGGACCTTCCGACGCGCAAGGTCATCGACGGCGTCAGCTTCAATATTCGCAAGGGCGAGATTCTGGGCATCGCGGGCCTCATGGGCGCCGGACGTACCGAACTGGCTATGTCGATTTTTGGCAGTTATGGTGTTGGACGGACTGGCGAACTCCTGTTGGATGGCAAGAAGATGGTTGCGAATAGTCCAAGTGCTTGCATTGAGAAGGGAGTGGCCTATCTGTCCGAGGACCGCAAACGATATGGGTTTATCGCCATGATGGATTTGTGCGGCAACATAACGCTTGCCAGCATGGCGAAGCTGTGGAAGAACGGTGTTATCGACGGCAACGAGGAGATTCGGCGCACCGAGCAATACGTCGGGGATCTGTCCATCAAGACGCCCTCTGTGGAACAGAAAGTGGGCAACCTGTCTGGTGGCAATCAGCAGAAAGTCGTCGTGGGAAAGTGGTTGATGACACACCCCAAGGTCCTCTTTCTCGATGAGCCGACGCGCGGTATCGACGTCGGCGCCAAGATCGAGATCTATAACATCATGAACCAGCTCGTGGAACAGGGCGTGTGTATCGTCATGATTTCATCTGAGCTGCCCGAGATTCTTGGCATCAGTGACCGCATTCTGGTCATGCACATGGGTCGACTGGTTGGAGACCTCTCCTGGAAGGAAGCCACGCAGGAGAAGGTCATGTACTTGGCAACGGGAGGTAAGTAACCATGGAGAACGTGAACTCCAAGACGGTCATGCAGCCGCAGAACTCACCGGGAGGCAACTGGCGTAACTGGATGCGTGTCAACGTACGGCAGTACACAATGATTATTGCGCTACTGCTCGTGTGGAGCATTTTTACTGTGCTGACGAAGGGCATCTTCATAAGCACAAGGAACCTGTCGAACTTGTTCCTGCAGTCGGCTACCGTTGCCATCGTCGCATGTACAATGGTGCTGGTCATGGTTGCAGGTCACATCGACCTGTCGGTGGGATCCGCGGTTGGCTTCACCGGCGCTGTGGTCGCTACCCTTATCACCAAGGCGAGTTGGCCGACGCTGCTCGCCGTCCCGGTGACGCTGCTCCTTGGTTTAGTCATCGGATTATTCCAAGGGTACTGGGTGGCGTACGTCGGCGTCCCGGCGTTTATTGTTACGCTGGCCGGGATGCTCATCATGCGTGGCGGGCTCCTGGGTGTGACCGGCGGCAACACTATCAGTCCCAACAGTGAGTTGTTCCGTCAGTTTGGCCAGGGGTATCTTCCTCAATTGTTCGTCAAGGTTGTCGGTTTCAATGATTTTAGCGCTCTCATTGGCATCCTAGCTATTGTTTTGTACAACGTCTCAGCGTTGCGCAGCCGCAGAGGGCGTATCAAACACGGATTTGCGGTTTCATCCCCGCGCAAGCAGATGTTGATACAAGTGAGCATGTCTGTCGTCATCGCGCTGGTCTTTTCCATCATGGTCTTCTATCACGGCATCCCATATGCCATTCTCATCGTCATGGCGATGGTTCTCATCTTCAGTTTCGTCTCACAGAATATGACGTTTGGGCGGTATGTATACGCCATCGGCGGCAACAAGGACGCCGCACGACTTTCGGGCATCAACGTCAAGAAGACGAACTTCCTGATTTTCGTGCTTCAGGGACTTGCGGTCGCTATCGCCGGCATTGTCTATACCTCCAGACTGAATGCGGCAACGGGTGGGGCAGGAACGGGCATGGAACTGGACGTCATCGCGGCGTGCATCATTGGCGGCACCTCGACGATGGGTGGCGAGGGCTCGGTGTTCGGTGCTATCATCGGCGCTCTGGTCATGGCGTCGCTGGACAACGGTATGAGTCTGATGAACCTCGGTGTGGTTTACCAGTATGTCGTCAAGGGAGTTGTCCTGCTGATTGCCGTGGCGGTCGACGTTAGTACGCGTAAGAAACAATAGTTGATTGGGCAGGCAGGTCGCCTCCTCCGACCTGCCTGCCCAATCAGGAGTGTGTCGTGAACAGCAGCAAGGTCGTGGTCCTGGGTATTGTGTGTGCCGACGTCATTGCGAGACCGGTGAACGGCATGCCCAAACGCGGACTGATGGTGCCCATTGATCAGCTGGAACTGCACACGGGTGGGTGTGCTGCCAACGTAGGCATCGACCTTTCCCGACTTGGCGTAGCGTGCAGCGTCCTGGGGAAGATCGGTCGCGACGGTTTTGGCGATTTTGTCCTGCACACACTGGAACAGGAGGGGGTGGACGCCAGTGGTCTGCGACGTGCAGACGGTATACAGACGTCGGCTACGGTCGTCCTGGTCGCGCCCGATGGCGAGCGCTCGTTTCTCCATTGTCTTGGTGCCAATGCCATGTTTGTTTCTGAAGACGTGGACATGGAGCTGGTGCGGTCGGTCGACATTCTGGTCGTTGCCGGGTCTCTCCTCATGCCAAAGCTGGACGGAGAGCCGACGGCGGAGGTCCTCAGAGGTGCCAGGGAAAGTGGGGTGGTGACCCTGCTCGATACGGCGTGGGACGCGTCAGGAAGATGGATGAAGTCAATCGAGACATGTCTGCCGTTCTGTGACTATTTCCTGCCAAGCGAGACCGAGGCCGCTATGCTGAGTGGCGTCACTGAGCCGGAGGCGATGGCAGCGTCGTTTGTCGCTCGTGGCGCACGGAACGTCATCATCAAGCTAGGTGACAGGGGCTGTCTTCTGCTGACAGAGGACGGTGTGATAGAGCATGTTGCCGCTCCTGTCGTTTCAGCCGTCGACACGACCGGCGCAGGCGATGCGTTTGTCGCTGGGTTCACGGCGGGCCTCGTGCACGGGTGGGATGCCTCTCGGTGCGTCCACCTTGCGGTGACGGTCGGGGCCATGTGTGTTACGGCTACAGGGGCTTCGAGCGGTGTTCGGTCGTTCGCCGAGACGGTTCAGATCATAGAACGGGAAGGACTGATGTAGACAGGCCTGCGGGAGTGGACCGTTCACCGGGTATGTCGGTGAGTCCATAGGATTTCCCGGCAGCCTCCTTTACAAGTGGCGCGACTGTCGCAGTTGCGCCACCTTCTCGTGCTTCAGATGCCCCTGGTTAGACCGACGACAGCCGGTCTCCTCCCGCCGGGGGCGTTTGTATTGTCTGACGAACACCCTGCGTCGTTCCAGTTCGACGACCTGTTCATTGGGCACATCGCGGCATGGATTCGTTCCCCATGTGGGACGAGCGGCTGACTATCTTGACAAGTGTGAGACTATGGATAGCATTGGTAATGAAAAATTAGAAACTAGGATGCTACCATGGTGAAACGACAGGTCCCAGAACTCGTACGAGAGGCGGAGTTCGCGGGTATGTGGACGTTCGCCGGCGTGGTGAGTTCACAGCGTGGAGAGCCCAACTGAGGGAGGCTGGTACCGTGAAGGCATGTTTCGTAGGGATCGATATTGGGACCATGTCCGTGAAGGGACTCCTCACGGACAGCCTCGGAACTATCGTCGCCCAGGCTAGCGCCCCTCTGCGTCTTGCAACACCGCGTCCAGGCTGGGTGGAGCAGAGCCCGGAGCTGTGGTGGGCGTCCACGGTGTCCGTGCTCGATCAGTTGACTATTGACCGCAACTGTCAGATCATGGGAGTATCGGTCAGCGGGCAGATGCACAGCTTGGTTCCGCTGGATGCGCAGGGGGACGTTGTGCGCCCTGCCATCCTGTGGTCGGACCAGCGGACGGCGGCTGAAGCCACGGAACTCACGGAACGATACGGCGGCGAAGAAGCGGTTATAGAAAGCCTTGGAAACCCAATCCTTTCCGGGTTCACCGCCCCGAAGATCCTGTGGCTCCGTCATAATGAGCCCGAGCAGTTTGCGCGTGTCGCCCGGGTCTGCCTTCCCAAGGATTACATCGCATGGCGGTTGACCGGCATCCTGTGCACGGACCCGTCAGACGCATCAGGGACGTCCCTGTACAGCGTTCCAGAGAACGCATGGGACGAGCAAGCCTGCAAACTCCTCGGGATCGACACGTCGATGCTTCCTGAGGTGCGCCCGTCCGGTGCCATTATTGGCCCCGTATCATGTCCATATCTTCCGCGTCTTACGGGTGTTCCCGTCATCGTGGGGGGAGCTGACAACGCTGCTTCGGCCTACGGGTGCGGCGTGGAGGCCCCAGGTGACACGATGATAAGCCTTGGGAGCAGTGGAACAGTTGTCGCGGTCAGCGGCAACAGCACTCCGGACCAGAGCGGGCGCGTACACCTGTTCCAGCACGTGCTCCCCGGCAGCACGTATCACATGGCGGTCATTTTATCGGCCACGAACTCGCTGGATTGGTACCGTGAACGGTTCGCCGGCAGGATGTCCTTCGGACGTGTCGAGGAGCTCGTGAACAGCAGCCCGGTAGGCTCCAACGGCGTCATCTTCCTTCCATACCTGAACGGGGAGCGCACGCCCCATCGTGACTCGGATGCTCGTGGGGTCCTCTTTGGACTCAGCTCGTTCCATGGACAGGGCGATGTCTTGCGTGCCATCCACGAGGGTGTAGTATTTGCTCTGCGGGAGGGTGCCGAATGTATCCGGGACCTGGGTACGCCGATGACCAGTGTGCGCATCGTAGGCGGAGGATCTCGTTCACACACGTGGTGTCAGATGCTGGCGGACAACCTGGGGGTCGATATCTGGAGTCCTCTCGTGGACGAAGGAGCAGCGTATGGCTCCGCGCGGCTGGCGGCGAAGGCGGTCGGCTCGGACACATGCGCCTGGGTCAAACTGACCGAGAGCTACCGGCCAGATCCGTGGAGAGGCCAGCAGTATACACAGTGGTATGAGGAATACCGTCAGTTGTACCGATCGGTGAAGGACCAGTACAAGCGCATATCGACTCTTCTGGAAAGGGGGAAGTGACATGATCGAAGGCAAGCTGAACGATACAGGAGCCAGCCTCCTGTATGGGCAGATAGGCGGAGGACCAGGATCTTTCATCGGCCCAGTGCATCGCGCCGCTATCGCAATGAACAATCAGGCGAAGCTGGTTGCCGGGAGTTTTTCTGACCTCCCGTCGGAGACGGTCCAGGTCGCGAAGGAGTTTGGTATCGACACTGACCGCGCGTATGCTGATTTCCATGAAATGGCCGTCGAGGAAGGAGCACGCACGGAGGGCAGGATTGACTTCGTCATCGTCACTGTCCCCAACCACATCCACTTTGCGGTGGCCAAGGCATTCCTCGAACAGGGCATCAACGTCGTCTGTGAAAAGCCGATGGCGTTTACCGAGGAAGAGGCGAAGGAGCTGGTCGCACTTGCCGTTGCGCACAAGGTCGAGTTCATGGTGACCTATACCTACACTGGCTACCCCATGGTGCGCGAAGCCCGCAACCTCGTCAGAACCGGGGCTCTCGGGACGCTCCGCGTCGTGGCTGCAGAATACCCGCAGGACTGGCTGGCCGACCCCATCGAACGCGCGGGCACCAACCGTCAGGCCGTCTGGCGGACGGACCCGAAGTATGCCGGTGTGTCCTGCTGTGTTGGCGACATCGGCACGCACATCGAGAACTTGGTGCACTTCATTACAGGACTGGAGATCGACAAGCTGGCAGCCAGCCTCGAGACGTTCGTCGAGGGACGTCCGCTCGACGACAACGCGTATATACTCCTGAAGTACAAGGGTGGAGCGTCGGGGAACTACTGGTCGTCGCAGGTGGCCATCGGCAAAGAGAATGGTCTCCGTATCCGCGTATACGGGACGGATGGCGCCATCGAGTGGGAGCAGGAAAATCCCAACGTTCTCCGCTTCCAGAAGAAGGGCGGTCCTCTGCAGCTGCTGACGCGTGGCAGCGGATATCTCTCGGCTGCCGCTGGACACGTTACACGCCTCCCTGCTGGTCACCCGGAAGGGTACTTCGAGGCGTTTGCAAACCTGTACAGGAACTTCTGCAACGTGCTTATGGCCAGGAAGCAGGACCGCACTCCGGACCCGCTGGACGTCTTCCCGACCGTCGTCGACGGCGCCCGCGGGACCAAGTTCGTGTTTGATTGTGTGAAGAGCAGCAAGGAAGGCGCGGCATGGGTCGACGCCTCCTTCGACATCTAACGGAGGCAACGTATGAGACCAGTGACGATCTTTACCGGGCAGTGGGCGGATATGCCCTTCGACACACTGTGCAGCAAGATGTCCTCATGGGGATACGACGGTCTTGAAATTGCTTGCTGGGGCGAGCACCTGAACGTCGACAAAGCGGTCGAGAGCGACGCGTACGTTCGCAGCCTCAAGGACGCGATGGAGAAATACCACCTCCAGTGCCATGCCATCGGCAACCACCTCGCCGGTCAGCTCGTCTGCTCACGGAACGACGAGCGGTTTGATGTCTTTGCCCCTGCAGAGCTGCATGGTCAGCCTGAGAAGATGCGGGCATGGGCCATCGACCAGATGAAGAAGGCTGCAGTTGTCGCGCGTCTGCTTGGAGCCTCTGTGGTGACGGGGTTCACCGGTTCCTCGATCTGGGAGGGCTGGTACTCGTTTCCCCCGGTGTCCGACGAGTGGATCGAAGCGGGATATACGCAGTTTGCAGACCTCTGGAACCCGATCCTCGACGTCTATGAACAGAACGGCATCAAGTTCGCGCTCGAGGTCCACCCCACCGAGATCGCATTCGATTACTGGACGACTGTGCGTGCCCTTGATGCCATCAAGCATCGGCCGTCGTTCGGTATCAACTTCGACCCGAGTCACCTGTACTGGCAGGGCATCGCGCCGGATCAGTTCATCTACGATTTCAAGGACCGCATCTATCACGTCCACGTGAAGGACGCGGTACTGAATCCTGGCCCTCGTTCCGGCATCCTTGGCTCGCATATCACCTTCGGTGATACACGCCGCGGATGGAACTTCGTTTCCCCCGGGCGCGGCGGCGTCAATTTCGAGCGCATCATCCGCGCTCTCAACGACATCGGGTATGAAGGTCCGCTGTCGGTCGAGTGGGAAGACTCCGGCATGGAGCGCGAGGCGGGCGCCCAGGAAGCACTGGCGTTCGTGCGCGGGATCGACTTCAAGAAGTCTGGTGTCGCCTTTGACAAGGCGATGTCCAACAACTAGCGGAGGTACTGTGAACGAGGTCTTGATCAGCGCTCAAGGGATCTGCAAGGACTACTCGGGTGTCCGCGTGCTCGACCACGTCGACATCGACGGGGTCCCGGGGCAGGTCCACGGGATCATCGGGGAAAATGGAGCCGGCAAGAGTACGCTCATGAAAATCCTGGCTGGCTTTGCAGAGCCGACAGAGGGCAGCGTCGTGTTCCAGGGGAAACCGGTCGTCATTGCGGGACCCATCGCTGCCAAGGAGATGGGCATTTCCATGATCCACCAGGAGCTGAACCTGATACCAGACCTCACAGTGTACGAGAACATTTTCCTGGGCAAGGAGCTGGTCCGCGCGGGCGGCCTGCTGGACAAGAAGGCGATGATCGCGGAGACTAGGTCACTGCTGGCAAAGGTTGGCGAGAGCAGCACGGATCCGAGGGCGTCGATAGCAAGTCTCTCTGTCGCGAAGAAACAGATGGTCGAGATCGCCAAGGCACTTTCCAACGACTCGAAGATCCTGATCATGGACGAACCAACCGCGGTCCTGACCGACAACGAGATCGAGATACTGTTTGCAAGCATCCGTCAGCTCAAGGAAAAGGGCGTCACCATCTTCTACATCAGTCATCGTCTCAAGGAAGTGAAGCAGATCTGTGATACAGTGACGGTCCTTCGGGACGGTCGCCGCATCTCGACAAGCAACGTCAGCGACGTCGCGGAAGAGGACATGGCTCGCCTGATGGTTGGTCGGGAGCTCCAGGAGCTCTATCCTGCGAAGGCGCTCCCTGGTGACGATGTCGTGCTGGACGTCCGGAACCTGTCCGTACCCGGCGTTATCCAGGATGTCTCCTTCCAGCTGCGCAAAGGCGAAATCCTGGGATTCTCGGGCCTTGTCGGCTCCGGCCGCACAGAGCTCATGGAAGCATTGGTGGGACTGCGCCACAAAGCTCCCGGCTGCAGCATCACGGTCATGGGCAAGCAGGTCGGGTTGAGTCAGTATGACGAGGCGATCCGACATCACATCGTGTACCTGCCCGAAGACCGCAAGCGCACCGGCCTCATCGTCGACATGAACATCACCGAGAACATCACAATCGTGTCGCTGGGCAAGTACTGTCACCCATTTGTGGACAGGAAGGCCGAGGGCAGGACGGCGGCAAAGTACGTTCAGGCGTTCGACATCCGGTGCAAGTCTGTTGCCGAGCTCGTGCGATACCTGTCAGGCGGCAACCAGCAGAAGGTCGCGCTGGCCAAAGCCATGGAGGTTGAGCCCGAGATCGTGATCCTCGACGAACCGACACGTGGTATCGACATCAACACGAAGCAGATGATCTACCGATTCATCAATGACCTCGCCAGGCAGGGCAAGTCCTGCATTGTTATTTCCTCGGAGCTTCCCGAAATCGTCGGTATGTGCGATCACGTTGCCGTCATGCGTGGTGGTCAGCTGGCCGGATTCGTCCAGGGTAAGGACGTCAACGAGGAAGACATCATGTTCCTGGCAACAGGCCTCAAGAAAGGAGCCCCCGCCCATGCCTGCTAAAGTTTCGCTCAAGGACCGCATCAGCAACTTCAACATCGAGAAGTACGGGCCGTTTGTGGCGCTGGCGGTCCTGCTGCTGGTCATGTTGGTTCTCCAGCCGCAGTTCTTCAAGCTCAACAACGTCGTGAACGTGCTCAAACAGGTGTCCTATATGGGCTGCATCGCCGTGGGTATGACGTTCGTCATCATCACTGGCGGCATCGACCTTTCTGTAGGCTCGATGGCGGCTATGACGGGAGGCCTCATGCTGGTGACCACGAACCACTTCAACGGTTCCATACCGTCCATCATCCTGGCACTCGTCGCCGGGTGTGCCCTGGCAGTCGGCTGTGGATGGGCCGTCGGTACCCTGACCACCAGGGGACGCATCGCACCGTTCATCGTGACCCTCGGCACCGGAGCCATCTACCGATCTATCGTTCTGCAAGCGGCCAATGGCGGCGAGTTCCGCGGCGCGACCGAGACGTATCCGGTGATCGGGCAGGGCTCGTTCCTGGGTATCCCATACGCCATCTTCGTCTTCCTTGCCTTCGCCATCGTCTGTCACATCATTCTCAACAATACACGCCTTGGTCGGTATATGTATGCGGTCGGCTCCAACGAGGACGTGGCGCGCTACTCGGCCATCAAGACAGACCGCATCAAGATCATCGCGTACATGATCCTTGGGTTTGGCGTGTTTCTCATGGCGCTGATGTTCAGCTCGCGGATCAACGCTGTCAGCAGCTCCAACTTCGGCGCCGGCCTCGAGCTCGACGCCATCGCCGCTGTCGTCATTGGCGGCACCAGCATGAAGGGTGGCCGAGGGTGGATCTGGGGAACGGTCGTCGGCGTCATTATCCTTGGCGTTGTCGGCAGCATGCTCAACTGGTTGAACGTCTCTGCGTACCTGCAGGGCGCCGTCAAGGGACTGGTCATCATTGCAGCCGTCCTCGTCCAGCGCGGACGAGGCGAGGCGAAGTAGGTCCGCAGGGTGTGACGACCTGCTGTAGCGCAAGGGGGTGAACTGAAGAGCGCTTGACGTCATGATATAGTAATAGGTTATATCTGGTAGTCTGAAACAGCGAACCAAGAGGCAGTACGACCATACAACGAGAGAAGAGAGGAGAACCAGACATGTTCAAGAAACAGATTTCTATGCTGCTTGTTGTTCTGCTTGTAGCGGTTTTCGCATTCACCGGTTGCAAGTCCACCGCAGTCACACCTCCTGTCACCACGCCTCCGACCGACACTACACCTCCCGTCGTGACCACCGATCCGACCATCCCGACCGACACGACCCCCAAGGTCATCGGCGTCTCCGTTCCGTCCGCTGACCACGGCTGGACAGGCGGCATCGTGTACTACGCCCAGAAAGCCATCGCAGACTGGAAGATAAAGGACCCCAACACCACGTTTAAGCTTGTCCTTGCCGACACCGCCCAGAAGCAGGTTTCTGATGTTGAGGACTTGATGGCACAAGGCATCGACGGCCTCGTCATTCTGCCCTACGATTCCGCCACGCTGACTCCCGTCGTCGGCGAGGTCAAGAAGGCCGGCAAGTACGTCGTGGTCATCGACCGTGGCGTCCTTCCTCCTGTGTTCGCTGACGTCTACATCGCTGGCGACAACTACGCATTCGGCAAGCAGTCCGCTGAGTTCATGGTCAAGAAGCTGAACGGCAAGGGCAACATCCTCATCATGGAAGGCATTCCCTGCCAGGTCAACACCGACCGCGTCACCGGCTTCAAAGATGTCCTGAAGGCCTATCCGAACATCAAGATCCTTGCTGATCAGCCCGCCAATTGGTCTCGTGACACGGGTCTCAAGCTTATGGAGAACTGGCTGCAGCAGTTCAAGACGATCAACGCGGTCTGGGCCGGCGACGACGACGTCGCGCTGGGTGCTATCCAGGCCATCAACGAAGCGAAGCGTGAGACCGAGATGTTCATCGTGCCGGGCGCCGGCATGAAGGATATCGTCAAGATGGTCATGGACGGCTCCGACTTTGTTCCGTGCGACGTTACCTATCCAGTCTCCATGGCAGCTACAGCGATCACGCTCGGTGTCTACGGTGTTCGCAATATGCCCGTTCCCGGCTTCTACCAGTCCACGGTCCCGGCCAAGGTCATCCTGTCGGCCGACCTGATCACCAAAGAGAACGCAGCCAAGTACTACGTTCCGGATTCGATCTACTAGAACCCGTTACTCGCGAGATCTGCACTGCCCGGACGGGATTCCCGTCCGGGCAGTTCCGTTAGGGGGTCCAGCGACTGCAGCTCGGGTGATGACAGGAGAGTCGTCAGCGCTGGTATCGATGAGACGTGGAGAATAAACACAGGAGATGCACTGCTTCTCACGACCGACCATCAAGGAGCCACGAGAAGTGTGAGGCTGTTCAATCAGGGCAATGCCTGGGTCCATGTTGTGCTGGCAACAATATGATATGAAGAAGATTCCCGATGGACCTGTCCTGGTAGTATACTATTACGAGCAATGACAGGGAGATTGGGAGGCAATGATGCACAGTGAGGAGTTCCAGTATCGCAGCAAGGATAACCTGAACCTGTACGCTCGCGTGTGGACGCCCGAAGGAGACGTGCGCGGCGTGGTCGCTCTGGTGCACGGCCTGGGCGAGTATGGGGGCCGGTACGTTGATGTTGGTCACAGCTTTGTGGACCGCGGGTACGCGTTTGTGGCAGGGGACCTGCGGGGACATGGCATGTCCGAGGGCAGGCGGGCGTTCGCCGCACGACTCGACGACTTCATGGACGACCTGGACCAGTACTGTGACGAGGTCAGGGCGCGCTTCCCTGGCAAGCCGCTGTTCTTGTACGGCTTCAGCATGGGTTCGACCCTTAGTGCCGCATACCTTGTCCGCAGACATCCACGGCTGGCGGGCGCCATTCTGTGCAGCGGCGGCTTTGTGATGCCGGAGGCGTCAGCGGCCGCCATGGGCAAGGTCAAAGCACTGCGGCACCTTGTGCCAACGATGGCTGTCAACAATGGTATGGGTGCCACGCGAGACAAGGTTTGCCATGACGTCAGCGTGCTGGACGTGTATGATGCCGACCCGCTGGTGTACAAGAAGATCACCGTCGGATTGGCGGCTGTCATCGGGGATGCCAATGCGGAGGTACTTGCGCGCGCTGCAGAGATCCAGGCCCCCCTGCTGGTGATGCACGGCGAAGACGATGTCATTGCGCTGCCCGAAGGGTCGAAGCGTCTTGCCGCAGACGTCTCTGGTGACGTGACACTGAAGGTGTGGCCAGGACTGTATCACTTCATCCACCATGAGCCGGACGGGGCAAAGGAGTGCGTGCTGGCCTTCGCGGCCGACTGGCTGGACGCGCACGTCAAAAGCTAGCGCTCGACGCAGCGAGTCACGTAAGCGCCAGAAAGAAGAATCGCCCCCGCCTGAGCGGGGGCGATTGCTGTCTCGATGCAGAGGCCATATCTCTGGGGACTAGTTATGCCCAGGAGGAAGCAATGTTAGCCTACGGTGTCCAGTGTCACTTCACCGACGCCGACCTGAATGTCGATGTCGAGTGCCGGCGTCGCGCCGGGAGCGTAGTTGGTGTAGTTGTGGCCATCCTGCACGAAGCCTCGTACATTGACGCCGCCAATGGCCTTGTCTATGTGGATGCGGGTCGGCGTGGTTCGTGGTATGTGCATCTGCAGTGCTCCGACGCCGCCATGGACACTGCCGTGCGCCGGTGCAGTCGGCGAGCCCCTGATCTCGAGGTCGAGCCGCCCCGCTCCTGTCTGCAGGTCGAAGTGCTCGAGCCTGGACGCGAGGATGATGGCGCGACCCTGGCCGGCACCGGTCCGCACGTGCAACTGCTGGACGGGGACGGTACTCAGGTCGATGTCGGTCGTTCCCGCCCCGGACTCCAGGTCGATGGTCACGGGGACGTCGTCCGCACAGCGCAGGTGCCACTCGTAGCGCATGTGTGGCGTCGACATGATCAGGTGGCCTGACGGCTGAGTAATGCTGGCCTCGAGGATACCGTCGTTCGTGCGGTAGATGAACTCCGGTTCCAGTTCCGGCTGGTTGCTGACGAAGTCGGCATCCAGGAGTCCGGCGGCTCCTCCCTGCAGTGACAGTACGCCCGCCCCCATGCGCACACGCAGGTCTGTACGGCGCGTGCCGTCCCTTGGGATACTGCAGTGTTCCGTGCGAACTCCTCCCGTCTCGGAGCTTGTGAACGCTCCCTGTTTCCACAGGACAGCCGCAAGCACGGCGAGTCCTCCTCCTCCAAGCACGACAAACGGTCCAATCATGAGTATACCTCCATATGCAACGTGTAACGTATCGGTAGTCCGAGTCTGGTTCAGACGCTCGGTTCGCCCTCGAGTTTCTTTTCGCCCTGAAGGGAACGGATCTCGGTGCAGTCCTGGGAGACCTCGAGGGTCCCCTGGTAGGCGCCGTCCTTGCCGTAGATGGCGAAGTACCGGATGTAGATGAACTTGCCGCCTAGTTCCAGCCAGAAATCGGCCGTAGAGCGCTTCTTCGCACGGAAGTCGTCCAGAATCCGCTGGACTTTGTCGACGCTCTGGGGCGGGTGGCAGCGCTGTACCGTGCGCCCGATGTCCAACCGTGTGCGTGGAAAGATGCGCCCGGCGGCAGGCAGATTGAAGTAGGTCACCTCGTCGTCCGCGTTCACAAACGAGACGTCGATGGGCAGGGTGTCGAACAGCGCAAACAGGACGTCGAGGTCCATGCCCTCGAACAGGTCGAAACTGGTATCGCTCATTGGTTTTCCTCTCCTGGGAGTGCGAAGAACCCCAGTTCCTGGGATTCGTGCTGAAGGTCCTGCCAGTCCTTTTCGGACAGCAGGTCGAGTGCTACGTTGTACAGGATCTCCTGTTCTTTCTTTGCGTGCTGGACGAAGGTCTCCAGCCAGTGCTGAAACGCTCCCGCCAGCACCTGTGCGAACTGCGCGTATGGCATGGCATCGGGCGTCCCCCGGATCGTCTTGTCGATGATGTCGCGCGTCGCCTTCATGCGGTTGTGTTCAGCCCACATGATGGCAGGAGGTTCTTCGACGCCGTACCGTTCCAGCAGGGGGAACAGGGTGTTCTCCTGCCGGGCGTCATGGCTCTGGGCCTCGTGCAGATGCTGCATCAGGGCACGCAGCTCGGCGAGGGTGCTCTCCGCCGCTGCGTATCCGTCTAGCGCGCTGAGTGTCCTGGCCAGGGTGAATCCCTGCTCGAGCCAGGCGATGATGGCATCCTGTTCGTTGATGAAGCGCTTCAGCGGATGGCCGTCCGGCACCACGGTGCGCGAACTTGCCAGCTGGTCGCGGAAGACGTCCATGTGGACGTCACACGCTTCCATAAGCTGGTCGGTGGAGAACCCCTCACGTGCCAGCTCCGCCTCGGCTGTCGCGATGAGAAGTGGGTCCGCTTTGGCGATCAGCTCCTTGAACTGCGCCTTACACGTGACAGGGTCTTCGCCTGCGTACAATTTCCGGAGGACAGCCTTGAGGTCCTCCTTGAGCTTTGCCGGAGCTTCTCCCGATGTCGCTGGCGCGGTCCCCTCGGTGTCACTGCGGACCACGGCCGCTTCCAGCTCTTCTACGGTCCAGCCGGCACGTTCCGCGATCTTCCGAAGGTCGGTACGGGGGGCCATGAGACCGATGACGACTGGGTTACCAAGGAGCTTCAGTTGTGGATTGATCGATGCGAGATAAGCCGCCGCCCGCGGGTGTTCGGTCAGGACAGCGGAGAGTTTTGTCGTCGGTTTGTACATGAGACTACCTCCCATACGGAACGCTGTATATCAGGGGACTCCTGTATGTCATGTTTAAGTATACAGGAAACCCCGTGGCGGTATAATGAATACTCGCGTGGCACAACACCGCGATGACAGGAGCCCGCATGAACGAAGAACTGGCAGTCCATATCGCGGCGTTCGCCGCTGCAATCGAGGACGAAGTCACCGCCGAGAAGGCCTCCGAGCGGACGCATCGTCACGCCCTCGTTGAGGGCACGCTGGTGTCGGACACCGGCGACGAGAACTTCCTCTATTTCTTCAGTACCCCGTATGAGGTCAACCTGCCAGAGGAGTCCATGATCCAGCTCGAGGTGGACGGCCGCGTCGTGCAGGGGGTCTACGTGGGCGGGGACCGGGACCTGGTGTCTATTGCCTCGAGCGAGTTCCTGGGGGCCCGGGTGCGTGCGGCCACCATGATTGCTACACCATGGGACCTGCTGTTGAAGCTGGAAGACAGGCTGAACGCGCTCAAGGACGAAGACGATTGCGGCCAGGCCCTTGCCCTGCTCAGTCCTCCCGCCCCTGGAGACAGTCTGCCCGAGCTGAACGGCGCCTTTGTGGACAACCGGTGGCTGGACCCATCGCAGCGGGGCGCACTGCAGAAGGTCGCTGAGCGCGATGTCAGTTTCATCTGGGGTCCTCCGGGTACCGGCAAGACGCGGACCGTCGCCTACCTCGTGCGCGAACTCATCGAGCGCCACAAGAGTGTCCTCCTCCTGGCCCACAGTAACGCGGCAGTCGATGTTGCGACGCTTGCCGTGGTGAACGCCTGCCGGGGGACACCGTACCTTTCCCAGGGCGCCATGATCCGATATGGCATCATCACCAGGCGCGACCTCCTGCTCGAGTCCGACATCAACCCACTCAACATCCTTGCCAGGCGCAATGTTGACGCTGAGCGCTTTGTAGGTCTTCAATCCAGGCGTCGTGACCTGCTGGAACACGCGAAGCGAGAGGAGCTGTTCGACACCGCCGAGTTCGAGACAGTGCGGGGTGACATGGGCAAACTGCGCCACCGTGTCGACAAGGAACTGAAGAAGCTGGTCACCGAGACGCCGGTCGTCGCGACGACGCTGACGAAACTGGCCTTGTCGGACGAACTGATGGAACGCTCGTTCGACGTCGTCATCATCGACGAGGCGAGCATGTCGCTCGTGCCATACGACGTGCTGGCCGCCTCGAGGGCGCAGGGCAAGATCGTCTTTGCGGGAGACTTCATGCAGCTGCCCCCGATTGCCTCCGGCACCACGCCTGCTGTCCGCGAGTGGCTCCAGCGGGACATCTACCAGGTACGGGGCATCACAAGGGCAGTGCGGGCGGGCCAGGACGTGCTCGATATGGCAATGCTGCGCACGCAGTACCGCATGCACCCGACCATCCGTTCGGCCGTGAGCCGGCTGTTCTACCAGGACCGGCTGGACGACGGCGAGCGCATCATCGTCCGCACCAGTTCCATTGCGCGCCTGGCTCCGTTCGAGGGACAGGCCATGGCGGCCGTGGACACGTCGCTGCTGCAAACACGGTGCTACCGCGAGATCAAGGGGTATTCGCGCCTCAACCTGGTGGAGGCGGTCACAGTGATAACGATCGCCGCCGGCATGCTCTCGCGCTACCCGGACATCAGCATCGGGGTGGTGACGCCCTATGCCGTCCAGGCGCGCCTGCTGGGGACCATGGCGCGCGAACTGGCCCTGGACCGGGAACGGTTGACGATCTCAACGGTGCACCGCTACCAGGGGTCCGAGGTGGACGTCGTCATCTTCTCGCTGACCGACGGAGAACCGCAGTGGTCCATGTCGACACTGACACGGGGCAATCTGGAGGACTGGGACGTCGACCCGGCGCCTCGTCTGCTCAACGTCGCGCTCAGCCGTGCGCGAGGCAAGTTCATCCTGGTGGGCGACCTCGATTTCGTGCATGATCGTGGGGCGCAGGATTCGGTCCTGAGGCATATTGTCAGCATCATCGAGCAGGAGGGAGCCGTGCGGCGCGTCGACCCGAGGGCTCTCAGCGATGTCCGAGAGTGGTTGCCCAACTGCGTCGTGGATGGTCAGCGCATCGTCGTTGGGGAACGTGCCCGACACCAGGGCTGGTTGCTCGAACAGGCTCGCAGCACGCGCCACACGGTGACTGTGGGTGTGCCGCAGGGTGCCCACGTTTCACCTCTCATGGCACGTCTCCTGGCGTCGGTTTCACCGGACTGCCGTCTGCACTACGCCGACCATGACGGCCTGCGTGCAGCTGCGCGTCACTTCGGCGCGTCCGAGCCGTATCCCGGTGAAGGAGTCCTCGAGAGTTTCATTCAGATCGGTTCCCACCCGTTGTTGCTGGAGGGGACGCTGGAACGTGGAGCACGCTCGGCATACCTGGCTCTCGACCTGCCTGCGACCAACTGGTTCTTCCTCAAGAACGCGGGGTTCGTGCCCGAGTCTTTGCTTGGGCGCAATCCAGAGGCTGCGAAGGGCAAGGGGCGCAGACGTCGCGGACTCGGGGACGACGTGACGGCGCAGGACACCGCGTCTGCATCCGCAGCTCATCACAGTGTAACGCCCGCGCAGCCGGAAGAGATGCCCCTGCCGCTCGCCGATGGGGATCTCCCGGACCCTCGTCCATCGTGAGGCAGTTGACAGGAGGCTGTCCTTCACCACACTGATACCGAAGATGCATATTTTGAGGAGGTGCCGATGTTCCTGCTAGTTGCTGTTCTGAACAGTGATGCACATGTGCGCAAGGTACTGGAGGGTTTTACTGCCATTGATGTTGGTGGTGCAACTGTCATCGACAGCCGCGGCATGGGTCAGATGCTTGCGGCTGACATTCCGATTGTGGCCGGTATTGCTCGCCTGCTTGGTGGTTCGCCGGTGCAGGAGAGCAGTAGAACGATTTTCTCGGTCATCAGCAACATGGAAGCGCTGGAGCGTGCCAAGAAGATCGTGCTGGACGCAGTCGGGGACATGACCCAGAAGGGCGTCGGCATCATGTTCGTCGTCCCCGTCGCCGAGGCATACGGACTGATCGAGCCGGAACCGTTGCCCTCGGACATCCCTTAGCCGGACTTCGCTTCCGACCAGAATCGCTTGCTAGCTGGCCGGACGGATGCCGATGGCCTGTCGCAGGGATTCGAACTGGGGCAGATCCATGAAATTGCCGGTGGCCGCAGTGAGCGACGGCGTTTCTTCGAAGTTGGTACGGGTCTGGAGGACGACGTCGAGAATGCGTGAACGCAGGAGGTGACACGCCTCTTCGATGCGCTTTCGTTCGCTGTCCCCTCCCTCGGCGCAGAATACCTCTATCTCGAGCCGCTCCACGAATTCGACGACCGGATCGTCTGCTGATGCCGATTCGTCGGAAGCCTGGACGAGTGTCGCCAACGGGATGACGTGATCTACGAGGACGTAGTAACCAAGTTGAAGAAGTCCTGCGACCGTCAGACGTGGCCGTATGCCCGCGAACCTGTCCCCGTAGCTGGTTGCCAACTCGCGCTCATAACGAGTGATGTTGGCGGCCATCAAGTCTACAGCCTGCTGGGCTGTCAGAGCCTGTTCGTCTGTCGAGCCGGCTGCACCCTCTTCCTGAAGGTCGGTATCAGGAGCCGTGCATTCCAGCACAAAGGTTGTGCGTTCGCGGTACAGGTCGACGAGCGTCCTCAGGACGGCGTGGGCGAAGAACCCGTTTTCGTCGACGAGATGGCTAGCTGCGGCTCCGGATGCCGCCGATCTTCTGGTCACTTCGGCATCGACGGCCTTGCGGTCCGGACCGTCCTGTGACGAGAACCAGAGAGCAACGTCTGGATAGGCTGCGAGAAACCATGTCGGGAAGCCGATGGGATGCTGCATCGACAAGGCCATTTTGGCTGCCGATGGGGTCGGCTGGACTCCATTCTCCTCGGCCGCCTGTTCCATCAGCGCAGCCACGTTGGCCAGATAAACGGACGGTGCAATGCTGTCGGGCATGAAGAACTCGCGGGCGTAGTGCTCGAACTGCTCAGCCTGCTGGTCCCCTTGTGGCAGATCTGTGATGCTATTTTCCCAGATGCGTGTGTTGATGTTCATGACAGGCCTCCCAGTGGACGAGTACGGTGGTCATGCGCCCCATGACTACAAGTTCATGCTACTGCCCCCATGCAGGTTTGTCAATCATGTCCAGCACGTCGTACTGGCATGCCGTTCCCCGCCTCATGATGGCGCTTCATTTCAGTGTGTTGCTATACTGCATGAAGGCGCGGTACAAGCGTTGACTGTCCGGCCGATTCGGAGGTACTGATGGAAGAACTCAACAGGACACCCATAGAAATCAGGGGCCTGGACGATATTCTGAAGATCGTTGTGGATCGCGGAGCCTCGGACTTGCATCTACAGGCGGGAACGCCGCCCATGCTGCGTCTCCACAAACATCTGTTGCCGATTGGTACCGAGATGATGTCAGGAGGCGCCATCGAAGCGCTCGTGTACCCCATCATGAACGACGACCAGAAAGCTGTGTTCAAGCAGCATCTGGACTTCGACTTCTCTTACTCGGTCAAGGGACTGGCGCGGTTTCGTGTGAACGTGTTCCGGCAGAGGGGCACGATGGCCGTGACCATGCGGCGCATCCCGTTCACCATTCCCGACCTCGATTCACTTGGGTTACCAGAAGCCGTGAAGAACCTCATCAAGCTGGAGAAGGGTTTCGTGCTCGTGACAGGGCCGACCGGCCATGGCAAGTCGACGACGCTTGCTGCGATGATCGACAAGATCAACCAGGAACGTGACGTGCATACAGTTACCGTCGAGGACCCCGTTGAGTTCCTGTTCCAGCACCGCAAGGGCATCGTGGTCCAGCGGGAGCTGGGCGAGGACACGGAATCGTTCGCACATGCTCTGCGCGCCGTGTTGCGTGAGGACCCCGACATCATCCTCGTGGGCGAGCTGCGAGACCTGGAGACGATTGCTGCAGCTCTGACGGCAGCCGAGACCGGACACCTGGTGTTCGGGACCCTGCACACGAACTCGGCTCCGCAATCCATCGACCGTATCATCGACGTTTTTCCCGCCGCACAGCAGGGGCAGATTCGCATCCAGCTGGCGAACGTCCTGTCAGCGATCGTGACACAGCAGCTTCTGACACGCAAAGACGGCAACGGGCTGGTTGTGGCCACGGAAGTACTGATAGCGACACCGGCCGTCCGGAACCTCATCCGTGAGAACAAGTCCTACCAGATCGTCTCCACGATGCAGACGAGCGGCGCCATGGGGATGATGACGATGGAGAAGTGCGTCAAGGAGCTTGTAGCCAAGGGGATCGTTGCGGCCGACGTGGCCCTGCGGGCAGGAGTCAACATCAAGGACTAGATCTGACGCTGGAAATGCAAAAGGGGCGCAACTGTGGCTGCGCCCCTTCTTGTTATGCCCTGATGGATGTGCGGTTGCTACGAGATGACGTCCGTCACTTGACGAGTGACGATACCGGCGCTCTCGATGCTCGTGAGCATGCCATTTTTTCCACTGACCAGCTGGTCGTCGATGAACTGCTGCATCACCGGACGGATCAGTGCGTCCGTGAGGTCGGGCTTCGGGCTGTTAAGCTCCATTGCGTAGGTCTTGCCGGGCGTTTCGGTGCCGAACACGAGGCGAAGGACGGTGGTCTGAGAATCAGCCATGGGTTACCTCCTTACTCCACGAATGTGGCCCGCCTGTTGCGTACGATGGCGGCCGTCTGCTCAGTGAGCAGAGTCATGAGCTGTCCGGCGCACGCGTATGCGACGGCGTCTGTGGCAAGCGGGTTGACGTTGGCGATAGTCTCGCCCTTCGTGCTGACGAACGTGATGCGGATTGTTCCTGCCTGGTCCTGGACGGTCATCTGTGCCTCCTGTGTTCTGAATTTCGGGTACCCATTGGAGTTATGAGGTACCCATCAACAGAAGGGTCCAGGATGAGCCTCTGGTGCTGTTCGCGGTCAGTGTCACCCGGTAGATAGGGCCAGTTCAGCCGGGTATCACGGCGAAACCGGCGATGCTACGTGAACACACCTGAACCCGGGGAGAAAGCGAAGAACATGACGATGTAGGTGGCATTCTGGAAGGAAGTCCACATTAAAACCGATCCAAAGCGCGTCTTCCGGATCCTTGCGCAGATTGTGAACAATTGCGTGCAAGACCTGCTCTTGTGTGCCGCGGTGAACCCACTAAGATAACGAACGTGTTAGATGAGAAGGTTCCGACTTTCTTTCTCCAACCAACTTACTACAATGGCGAGAGGCGTAAGCCTTTCGCCTTTTTCATTTCCCCTCATCAGTAACGCCCCTTCCTGCTATCTCAGCTGACATCGTTTTACTTGACACCACAACGCGCTAAACTTTTTTGAGACGAAGTAGTACGTGACGCCAAGGAGGCGCATATGGCACAGGATGAAGGTGAACTGATACGTTTGGCGCTCGAACAGCTTCCTGACGGCGTCGTCGTAGCCGATGCTCACGACCATGTCGTTACACTCAACGCTCAGGCGCGACTTATCGGGGGTCTGCGGTCAGATGCCGGCATTGCTTTCCCCCTGCTCTTTGGCAGCTCAGTGACCGAGGACGTCGAACAAGGCCTCGGAGCATTACGGACAGGCACGGCAACGGAGTTCTCGGTTGTCGAGGGGGACCCGTCGACAGGAAGGGTCTATGAACACCGATGCGTCCCCGTGAAAACGCCGGGAGGTACGTATGCTGGTATAGCCGTGACGTCGCACGACGTGACAGACCGGCAGCTTCAGGATAATCGTCAGGAGGCGCGAGTCCGTGGGCTCCAGCAGCAGGTCGCGTCCCTGCAAGATGCACTGCCGGAGCGCTTTGTGGGCGGCATGATCACGCTGGTCGACGCACTGGAGGCTCGAGACCGGTATACGCGCGGCCATTCGACCCGAGTCGCCTTCCTGGCTGGCAAGGTAGCTCGCAGGGTCCTGCGCCATGCTGCCGATGTGGCCGAGATTGAGCTGGCCGCCCGTCTCCACGATATCGGCAAGGTAGCGGTCCCCGACCGTCTGCTGGACAAGCCGTCCAGTCTGACGCCGGAAGAGGTAGCGATCATGGACACGCATCCTCTGGTCGGTGAGAGCATCCTGCGCCCCATCGCGCAGCTGCGCAATGTTGCGGCCATCATCCGCAATCACCATGAGCGATGGGATGGAGCCGGCTATCCAGATGGCTTGTCGGGAGAACACATTCCGGTCGGTTCTCGGATTCTGGCTCTCGCCGATACATTCGATGCAATGACGTCTCAGCGTCCATATCGCCGTTCTCTCCCAGTGGCAGAGGCCCAGGAGGAAATCGAACGACACCTTGGGACGCAGTTTGATCCCACCATCGGACAGATATTTCTCGACATGATCAGTACCGGCGAGATTCTGTCCGAGGACCAGCTCCACAGCGAGGCCGGATGATCCGCCGCGTAGCATCGCAGAAGCGACACCTCGCCGTGTCGCAGAGCTCCGAGAACTTCCTGCTGTTCTCGTACGGCGACTACTTCGAGCCCGGAAACGTCCGCTGGGGCGGTCTCCGGTTTTTCAATGATGACCTTATCCACCCCGCGTGTGGTTTCCCGCTCCACTTCCATGATGAGATTGAGGTCGTCACCATCGTTGTGGCAGGCGAGATACGCCAGCGGCAGGGGGTTCAGCCTCCGGTACGCCTTCGCCCAGGCGATGTCCAGGTCCTGTCTTCAGGGAGCGGTGTCCGTCACGTGGAGACGAACGAGTGCCCGGGGCAAGTCCATTTGTATCAGATGGGGATTTTTCCGCGGGAGCCGGGACTGATGCCGTCTCATACTGAGGCTGCCTTTGGAGCGCTTCCTCCCCCTAACGAGCTGGTCGCAGTTGCATCCGGTCAGAATAAGGCGGGGGCGATTCCGATGAACGCGGACGCGACCGTTTTCGTCGGTTCCCTCGAACCCTACCAGATGATCGAATACCAGATGGCCCCGGACCGTTGCGCATTCGTCTACCTGACCCGCGGCGCTATGACTGTCAATGGGGTCGACTATGAGTCAGGGGACCAGGCGCGCATAGCGAACGAGCCCGAGTTCATGGTGGGGGCGATCGACCACTCGGATTTCGTCCTCGTGGACGTACCGACGCTGGGGCAGACGATTCGCGAATAGCGCACCGGAACAGGCACAGGCCGCGGAGAAAAAGCGAGGGGCCCCAGACGGGGCCCCTGCGAAGGAGGGCATGTGATAACGTTTGGCGCTATCACAACCCTATTATATCACTTCTATGAAAACGTTGTCAAGAGGTCCGGATATTTGCCGGTCTTCTTGACTCTGACCGATGATTCGAGCTCTTTGGCGCCTTCACGCTGTTTTCATGATGTCTTGGTGCTGAAGTGGACTGACCGTCACGGCCTGCCAAACGCTGAGGGCGGCTGGAACCCATACTGGGTCTGTGATCCCAGGCAAACTCAGTCTCGCGTTTTGGAGCTGGGGCCTTATAGTCGAAGCCGGAGAGGGTACGTCGTTCGATGGGAGTCCCCAGAACCTTCTCAATATCACGGACCAGAATCGTGTCTTCCTCAGTGACCAGAGTGAACGCGTCTCCCGAATGGAGAGCTCGGCCGGTACGTCCGATGCGATGGGTGTAGGCGTCCGTCGTGTCCGGGATGTCATAGTTGATGACGTGCGAGATCTGCGTCACATCGATGCCGCGAGCCGCAATGTCGGTAGCGACCAGGACCTTATATCTACCGTCGCGAAAGCCGCCCAGTGCTGCCTGACGGGCGCGCTGCGACAGATTGCCCTGCAGCGACGTCGCACGGTAGCCTTCATTGGCCAGCTTCTCGCCAAGCTTCTTGGCACGGTGCTTGGTGCGCGTAAAGATCAGAACCGACTCCGTATCGGTGTTCTTCAGCAACTCGATGAGCAGCGGTGTCTTGAGGTGCTGCGGTACGGGGTAAAGCGCATGTGAAACCGTTTCTACCGGAGCGGAGTGCCCAATCTGGACCGTCACGGGGTCATGCAGGATAGCGTCGGCCAGATGGCGGATGTCCTCCGGCATGGTGGCGCTGTACAACAGGTTCTGGCGCTGGGCAGGGAGGTTCTTGATGATGCGCCGGACGTCGGGCAGGAAGCCCATGTCCAGCATCATGTCCGCTTCGTCGAGGACAAGGACCTGTATCTTGGTGAGATCGACCGTACCTTGGCTGATATGATCCAGCAAGCGACCGGGGCAGGCGATGACAATGTCGACGCCGCGCCGGAGCGCATCGATCTGTGGGTTGATGCCGACGCCACCGTAGATAGTGAGAACGGTGAGGCGAGCCTTGCGACCCAGGTCGCGAAAGTCCTCGGCGATCTGTTCCGCCAGTTCGCGGGTTGGGGCGACGACGAGGGCACGCAGTGAACCGCGCGGTCCCGTCAGCAGGTGCTCCATGATCGGAAGTGCATATGCGGCCGTCTTGCCTGTACCGGTCTGGGCAAGGCCCATGACGTCATGTCCTTCCATGACAGGGGGAATACCCTTCTCCTGGATGGGTGTGGGTGTGGTGTAGCCGCATGAAACAATACCCGCGGTAAGGCGGGGGTCGAGATGAAATGAATCAAATGTCACGTGAGCTCCTTGTGCCGGCGCTCGACAGGATGACGCTCTCAGACAGTCAGCAGGCGGCTCTTTCATATGTCAGATGTCGCCGCACGGGTGTGGCGAGTGCTATTGGACCCATGCTATGAGACATCGACAGTAAGCGTTCGGTCGGATTAGTTCCGGCCGTCTGTTTCCCTGTGCACGGACCTGCAAAACAAGTATAGTATGGGTCCGAACAGGACACTGTCAACGAAGGTTGTGTGGTGATCCTGATTGCAGGAATTCCAGCACTTCATTGAGAGACGTTGCGCCGTTGGTGACTCACTTGGCAGGGGCGTCACCCTCTTGAGACCAGTGGCGGGCAAGGGCCGTCGGTACCTCGGCAATGTCGTGGATGCGGATGTCTGCGAGCACCAGTTCCTCCGGAGCCCAACCGTAGGCGGCGCCTATCGCAAAGTAACCTCCCGCATGGGCGGCCTGCATGTCGTCGGCCCGGTCCCCCACCATGGCGCACTGCTCTGGACGAAGTTCATTCCACACCTCACCGAGCA
>Ga0209539_1000285_pt1 | contig 30471 bp, 30 predicted proteins | sample BarGraNGADG00312_2_FD_184499 | JGI IMG/M metagenome (GOLD analysis project Ga0209539, IMG submission 184499) | Arctic peat soil microbial communities from Barrow, Alaska - Barrow Graham LP Ref core NGADG0011-312 (SPAdes) (version 2) | ecosystem: Environmental > Terrestrial > Soil > Wetlands >...
GTGCGATCGTGACGAGGTCCTTCGGCGTGCCGAGCGCGAACGTCGTGTGTCGTCCGCTCGGCGCGAGCAGGCCGAAGCCGAGCAGCGAGAGCAGCCCGATCCCCGCGTAGGCGATCGGAGCCCGGTAGGAGACCTTGGCGGCGGTCATGCCCGGGCTCCCTTCAGCGCGACCCGGCCAGGTCCGGGGAGCCGGAAGATCGCGCGGACGAGTGGTGGCGCGGCGATCAGCAGGACGATCAGCGACTGGACGACGAGCACGACATCGATCGGGGTTCCGGTCCGCGCCTGCATCGCGAAACCACCGGCCCGGAGAGCACCGAAGAGCAGGCCGGCCAGGACCGTGCCGAGTGGCTTGGACCGGCCGAGCAGCGCGACCGTGATCGCGTCGAAGCCGAAGCTCGCTGCCACCCCCCCGGTCAGCACCTTCTCGGTGCCGAGCACCTGCGCGGACCCGCCTAGACCGGCCAGGGCGCCGGCGATCGCCATCACCCAGATGTACGCGCCGTTCACCGACATGCCCGCGGTCCGGGCGGCGTGCGGGTTCGCGCCGACGGCACGGAACGTGAAGCCGAGCGTCGAGCGGTTCATCAGCCACCAGACCCCGACAGCCGCCACCAGGGCGAGGATGAAGCCGGCGTGCAGCCGGAACCCGGTACCGAGCAGCAGCGGGTACTCCGCGCTCTTATCGATGAACGGGCTGATCGGGTTCGAGGAGCCGGGGCGCTGGAACGCCTTGAGCGTCAGAACGTACGCGACCAGGTAGACCGCGATGTTGTTGAGCATGATCGTGACGATCACCTCGTGCGCTCCGGTGCGGGCCTTGAGCACGCCCGCGATGGACGCCCAGATCGCTCCGCCGAGCATCGCGCCGATGATCGCGAGCAGCAGGTGGAGCCCGGGCGGCAGATGCATCGCGAAGCCGACGTAGCCGCCGACGATCGCGCCGAGAATGATCTGACCCTGGGCGCCGATGTTGAACAGCCCCGCCCGGAAGCCGATCCCGAGGCCGAGGCCCGCGAAGATCAGCGGCACGGACACCGTCATGGTCTCGGTCAACGGCCGGATCGCGCGCTGGAAGGTCTGCGCGCCGAAGTCGTAGATCGCGCCCTGGAAGAGTGCGCTGTAGGCGCCGCCGACGGCGTTGCCGAGCGCCGAGAAGAAGTCGCCGGGTCGAGCGAACAGGTAGCCCGCGGCCTTCTGCACCTGGGGGTCGGCCGCCCCGATCAGGACTCCGCCGAGGACGAGCGCCACCACGACCGCGAGCAAGGAGAGCAGGGCGTTCCCGGTGACGATCTCGCGCAGCACCCGTGCGCCTCGGTCGGGCCCACCAGTCTCGACCGCGGCCACCTCGGGCATCGTGGCCGGGGTCTCCGGAATCCCGTCGATGCCGCTCACACGTCCCCCTCGGTCGCGGTCCCAGCGGCGGGGTCAGCCTCCCCGAGCGTCGTGTGGTGGGTGGCAGCCTGCGCCACGGCCTCGTCGTGCGGGACGCCGGCCATCATCAGGCCGAGGACGTCACGGTGGGTGCGCGCATCGACCGTGCCGACGATCCGCCCGCGGTACATGACCGCGATGCGGTCCGCGAGGCCGAGCACCTCGTCCAGCTCGGTCGACACGATGAGGACCGGGGTGCCATGGTCCCGCTCCGCGACGATCCGCTGGTGGACGAACTCGATCGAGCCGACGTCGAGGCCACGCGTCGGTTGGGATGCGATCAGCAGGCGGAGCGGCCGCGACATCTCCCGCGCCAGGACGACCTTCTGCTGGTTGCCGCCGGACAACGTGCTCGCGAGGTCGTCGACCGAGCCGGTTCGGACGTCGAACTCCTCGATCCGAGCCGCGGCGCTCGACCGGACCAGCGCCGGGTCCAGGGCGAAGCCGCGGGCGAAGGGTGGCTGGTCGTAGCGGTCGAGGATGAGGTTTTCGGCGACCGAGAAGGCGGGGATCACGCCGTCGCTGCTCCGGTCCTCGGGCACGTACCCGACGCCGGCCCGCAGCACGTCCTTGACGGTCCGGCCGACGAGCTCCGCACCGTCGAGCGTGATCGATCCGCTGGTCGGGGTCGTCAGCCCGAGGATCGTCTCGGTCAGCTCCGTCTGGCCGTTGCCCTGCACACCGGCGATCGCGAAGATCTCGCCGCGTGCGACGTCGAACGCGACCTGGTCGACCTGTCGCACACCGGCGTCGTCGATCATGGTCAGGTCCCGGACCGCGAAGGTCACGTCACCGGGCGTCGCCGCTTCCTTCACGACGCCGAGCTCGACCGACCGCCCGACCATCATCGAGGCGAGCTCCCGCTCGGACGTGGTCGGCGCCGCCGACCCGACGACGGCGCCGCGCCGGATGACCGTGATCCGGTCGGCCACCGCGCGGACCTCGCGGAGCTTGTGGGTGATGAAGACGATCGACGTGCCGGACTCCTTGAGCTGCCGCATGATCGCGATCAGCTCGTCGGTCTCCTGTGGCGTCAGCACGGCCGTCGGCTCGTCCAGGATCAGGACCTCGGCGTGGCGTGAGAGCGCCTTGATGATCTCGACCCGCTGCTGGGCGCCGACCGGCAGGTCCTCGATCAGGGCGTCCGGGTCCAGGTGGAATCCGAACCGGTCGGAGATCTCCTTGACCAGGGCGCGCGCCTTCGGCAGGTCGATGATCCCCGCGGCGCCGGTCGGCTCGTGGCCCAGCACGACGTTCTCGGCGACGGTGAAGACGGGGACCAGCATGAAGTGCTGGTGCACCATGCCGATGCCGGCCGCCATCGCGTCCCCGGGTCCGTCGAATTCGACCGGCACGTCGTCGATCAGGATCTCACCGGCGTCGGGGTCGTAGAACCCGTACAGGACATTCATCAGGGTGCTCTTGCCGGCACCGTTCTCGCCGAGCAGAGCGTGGATCTCACCCGGCTCGACCACCAGGTCGATCGCATCGTTCGCGACCAGGGACCCGAACCGCTTCGTGATCCCGCGCAGCTCCAGTTTCACCTGCACCGGCTCCTTCGCCGCATCGTCATTCCTCCGAACACTAGCCCCACGGCGTGAGGCCGGCCGCGCCGGTCTACGGGGCCCTGCGACACCCCTCGACGCGAGGCGACGCAGACCGGTGGCCCGGACGGTTTCACCGCCCGGGCCACCGGCGTGGTTCCTGCGAGGGCATCGCTCAGCCCGTCACCTCACGGTGCGGACAGCGACGTCACGGTCAGCGTGCCGGCGATGATCTCGGCCTTGAGGGCGTCGATCTTCGTCTTCAGCGCGGCCGGGACGACCGAGTCGAGGTCGTGGTACGGCGCGAGGCCGACGCCGTTGTTCACGAGCGTGCCCTTGTACGGCGCGGGGTCGAAACCGCCGTCACGGGTCGTCTTGATGACGTCGAACACGGCCGGCTCCATCTGCTTGAGCACCGAGGAAAGGATGATGCCCTTGAACTCAGGTGCGGTCACGAACCAGTCCTGGTCAACGCCGATGATCTTGACATTTCCGGCGTCCTTCGCTGCGGCAGCAGCGCCGAGGCCGACCGGGCCGGCGACCGGCAGGATGATGTCGGCACCCTGGTCGATGAAGCCCTTGGTGACGTTCTGGCCCTTCGACTGGTCGTCGAAGTCACCCGTGAACGAGCCCTTCTGGGTGGCCTTGTCCCAACCGAGGACCTTGACGCTCGCGCTGTTGTCGGCGTTGTACTTCGCGACGCCGTCGGCGAAGCCGTCCATGAAGATGGTCACCGAACCGATCTGCATGCCGCCGAAGGTGGCGACGGTGCCGGTCTTGGTCACGCCGGCTGCGAGGTACCCGGCCAGGAAGGATGCCTGGGCCGTGTCGAAGAGCAGCGGCTTGACGTTCGCGATCGTGATCGGCTTGAAGCTCGCGTCGAAGAACTGGTTGTCGATGATCGCGAACTTCTTGGTCGGGTTCGCGGCCGCGGCAGCCTTCGTCGCGTCGGCGAGCAGGAAGCCGACCGTGATCGTCAGATCGCAGTTCTGCTGGATCATGTTGTCGATGTTCGGGACGTAGTCCGTGTTCGCGGCCGACTCGGCGTGAGCCTCGGTGACCCCGAGCTGGGTAACCGCGCGCTTCAGACCGTCGTAGCCGGCCTGGTTGAACGACTTGTCCTCGAACCCGCCGGCGTCCGAGACCATGCACGCCTTGAACGCGGGGCCGGCTGACTTGCTCGCGCTCGATGACGAACTCGGTGCGCTTGAACAGGCCACAAGGCCGAGCGCACTGGCCGCGACGAGGGCCGCAATCTTCATCCGTGTCTTCACGTCAGAACTCCTGTTGTCAACGCTCTACCGGTCCGGACGACGGCAACGGCACACACCGATCTGACGTGCGCCGCCCCACAATCGATCTCGGCCGGCGTGGTTGAAGCCAGCCTAGTCCCGCCACCAGACCGGGATGTTACCGAGGAGTATCAACGGCCAACCGTGACCGAACCGCGACCTGAATCGCGCCAGCGTGACCTGAATCGCGCCAGCGCGGCCCAAATCGCGCCGGCGGCGATCACTCGCCGGCGAGCAGCGCCGTCCGGGCGAGGAGGCGGACGCCGATGTCGATCGCCCCGTCGTCGGCGGTGAACTCACCCTGGTGCAGGTCGTAGGTCCGGCCGCCCGGCGCCCGCGTCCCCAACCGCGCCATCGAGCCACGGGCCCGGGTGAGGTACCACGCGAAGTCCTCGCCACCGAGTGACTGCTCGGTGAGCCGGACCGAACCGGGACCGAGGGCGTCCTCGGCGGCGGCCTCGAGGATGCCGGTGGCTGCGGCGTCGTTGATCACCGGCGGAACCCCGCGGTGGTACCGCACGTCCGCCTCGACACCGAGCGGCTTGAGGACGGCGTGCACCGTCTCGGTGAAGATCCGGCCCGCGTCCTCCCAGGCACGCTGGTCGAGGCACCTGAGCGTTCCCTCGACGATGCCGGACATCGGAATGGCGTTGGGCGCCGAGCCGGCCTCGATCCGACCCCAGGTCAGGTTCACCCCGGAACGCGGGTCGAGGCGGCGGGCCAGGATGGCCGGGACCTGGGTCACCACCTGCCCGAGCGCGAAGACCAGGTCCTGGGTGAGGTGCGGACGAGAGGTGTGCCCGCCGGTGCCGGTCAGGTGCACCGCGACCAGGTCAGAGGCTGAGGTGATCGGCCCTTGCCGGGTGCCAACGATGCCGACGTCGTACCGCGGGTCGCAGTGCACACCGAAGACCTGCGCGACGCCGTCCATCGCACCGGCCTCGATCGCGTCGAGCGAACCCGCGGGATCGACCTCCTCGGCCGCCTGGAAGACCAGCCGGACACCGGTGCGGAGCTCCCCGGCGGCGGCGACCTCGGCGAGGACCAGGCCCGCACCGAGCACGACGGTGGTGTGGATGTCGTGCCCGCACGCGTGCGAGACGCCGGGCACCCGCGAGCACCATGGCGCGGTGCACAGGTCGGCCACCGGGAGCGCGTCGAGATCGGCGCGCAGCGCGATGCGCTGCTGACCGGAGCGCGCGACGTCTGGGCCGAGATCGCAGATAAGTCCGGTGCCCGGCAGCAGCACCGGGTGCAGACCGGCGAGCCGCAAGCGCTCCGCGACGATTCGCGTGGTCCGCCGCTCGTCCCGGGATATCTCGGGGTTGCGGTGCAGGTCGTGCCGGAACTCGAGCAGCTCGTCGTTCAGACTCGCGGCGAGCGCGCTGACGCGCGTGGCGACTGGACTCTCGGGCACAGCCGCGAGTCTAGGCGCACGGGTTCACAGCAGGTCGCCGCGTCCGCGCTCCCGCAGCGCCGCGACCACGTCCTTGACGTCCTGGACCCGGTCTCGCGTCGTCACCAGGACCGCGTCCGGCGTGTCCACGACGACGACATCGTCGAGCCCGAGGATCACCACCTGGCGATTCGAGCCAGGGACGACGACCGCGTTCGTAGCACCGATCCGGATCACCGAACCGTGGTCGCCGAGTACCCGGCCGCCGTCGTGCTCGGCGGCCGGCAGCAGGGCGGCCAGAGAGCCGAAGTCCCCGATGTCGTCCCAGCCGAAGTCCCCGAGGACCATCGCGACGCCACCGCTCGCGGCCACCGGCTCGGCGATCGCGTGATCGATGGCCACTCGCTCGAGGTTCGGCCAGGTCTCGGCCAGGGCCCGCTCGCGCTGCGGGGTGTCCCAGACCGCGGCGAGCGACCGGAGCGCCGCATGCAACGCCGGGCGTTGATCTTCCAGATGCCCGAGCAGGACCTCCGCCCGCACCACGAACATGCCGGCATTCCAGCGGTATTCACCGGTCGCCAGGTAGGCCTGCGCGGTCGCGGCGTCCGGCTTCTCCGTGAACGCCTGCACCCGGACCGCCGTCGGCGCGTTCGGCATGCCGAGTGAGTCCCCCCCGTGGATGTAGCCGAAACCGGTCGACGGGTACCCCGCCGCGATGCCGACCGTCGTCAGGTACCCGGCGCGCGCCACCTCGACCGCCTCCCGAACCACCTGCCGGAACAGCGCGGCGTCCCGGATCACGTGGTCGGCCGCGAAAGAGCCCACGATGACGTCGCCGTCGCGATTGGCGAGGATCGCGGCCGCCAGTCCGATCGCCGCCATCGAGTCGCGCGGCGAGGGCTCCGCGACCAGGGCGGCTGTGCTGAGTCCCGGCAGCTGGGCCCGGACGGCCGACTCATGCCGCACCCCGGTGACCACCATCACGCCGTCGGGCCGAACGAGCGGCTCCACCCGGTCCCAGGTCGCCTGGAGGAGGCTGCGGCCGCTCCCGGTGAAGTCGTGCAGGAACTTCGGCGACCCTGCTCGCGAGACCGGCCAGAGCCTTGTCCCGACGCCCCCGGCGGGGATGATGATCCGGAAGTCGTCGATCGGCGCGTCGGCGTGATGGGTCATGACGGTCAGCCTAACGATCGCGCCGGAGTGAGACGCGTCGTCGGCACTACTTCGCGGCAACTAGAGTGACAGTTGCATCTTGGACAAGGCCGTCCCCTTCTGCCGACCTCGGAGGACCCAGTGCCCGAAAGACCCGCCGGAACGCTCTACCGCGGCCGCGAAGGCATGTGGTCCTGGCTCGCCCATCGCGTCACCGGATTCCTGGTCTTCTTCTTCCTGCTCGTGCACGTGCTCGACACGTCGCTCGTGCGGATCTCGCCCGAGACGTACAACTCGATCATCGGCAGCTACAAGAACCCGGTGATGGGTCTTGGCGAGGCGGGCCTGGTCGCGGCGATCGTGTTCCACGCGTTCAACGGGATCCGGGTGATCCTGGTCGATTTCTGGGCCAAGGGCCCGAAGTACCACCGGGTCATGCTCTGGGTCGTCATCGCCCTGTTCGTCCTGACGATGGCGGGCTTCCTGCCGCGGCATCTCGCGAACGTGTTCGGAGGCCACTGATGAACCAGTCCCCGATGCCCGGAATCGCGCCGCCCCGCGCACCGCAGCGGCGCCTGCTCCGCCGCAGCGGCAACGCGGACATGTACGCGTGGTTGTTCATGCGCGTGTCCGGCGTCCTGCTGATCGTGCTGATCTTCGGGCACCTCTTCGTGAACCTCGTCGCCGGTCGCGGTATCCAGGCGATCGACTTCGCGTTCGTCGCCGGCAAGTGGTCCAACCCGCTCTGGCAGCTCTGGGACCTGATCATGCTGTGGCTCGCGATGGCGCACGGCACGAACGGTGTCCGGACGATCATCAACGACTACGCCGAGCGCCCGGGTGCCCGGCTCGGCTTCAAGATCGCGCTCTACGGCTCTGCCGCGATCGTCGTCATTCTCGGCACGCTCGTGATCTTCACCTTCAACCCCTGCCCGCCGAGCAGTCCGGCCGACCTGCTGCCGTCCTTCTGCAACGGCTGACGAGACCCGCGCCCGCCGCTGCCACTGCCGTCCCGAAACCTTCCTGGAGGATCTCCCCGATGCAGACCCACACGTACGACGTCGTGATCGTCGGCGCGGGCGGCGCCGGGATGCGCGCCGCGCTGGAGTCGTCCAGCCGGGTCCGCACCGCCGTGCTCACCAAGCTCTACCCGACGCGCTCGCACACCGGTGCGGCCCAGGGCGGCATGTGCGCAGCGCTCGCGAACGTCGAGGAGGACAACTGGGAGTGGCACACCTTCGACACGGTCAAGGGTGGCGACTACCTGGTCGACCAGGACGCCGCGGAGATCATGGCGAAGGAGGCCATCGATGCCGTCCTCGACCTCGAGAAGATGGGCCTGCCGTTCAACCGCACGCCGGACGGCCGGATCGACCAGCGCCGGTTCGGCGGGCACACCGCCGACCACGGGAAGTCCCCGGTGCGCCGCGCCTGCTACGCGGCCGACCGGACCGGGCACATGATCCTGCAGACGCTCTACCAGCAGTGCGTGAAGCACGGGGTCGAGTTCTACAACGAGTTCTACGTTCTCGACCTGCTGCTCACGACCGACCTCCTCGGTGAGAAGCCCGGCGACGGCGAACAGGTCGCGGTGACCGGCGTCGTCGCCTACGAGCTCGCGACCGGCGAGCTCCACGTGTTCCGCGCGAAGTCCGTCGTGTTCGCCACCGGTGGTGCCGGGAAGATCTTCAAGACGACGTCGAACTCGCACACCCTCACCGGCGACGGGATGGCACTTGCACTGCGTCGTGGCCTCCCGCTCGAGGACATGGAGTTCTTCCAGTTCCACCCGACCGGCCTGGCCGGCCTCGGGATCCTGCTCTCCGAGGCCGCGCGCGGCGAGGGCGCGATCCTGCGCAACAGCGAGGGCGAGCGGTTCATGGAGCGCTACGCCCCGACGATCAAGGACCTCGCGCCGCGCGACATGGTTTCCCGCGCGATGGCGAACGAGGTGCGCGAGGGTCGCGGCTGTGGCCCGAACAAGGATTACGTGCTGCTCGACCTGACGCACCTCGAGCGGGCGCACATCGATGCGAAGTTGCCGGATATCACCGAGTTCGCGCGGACCTACCTCGGGGTGGAGCCGTACACCGAGCCGGTTCCCGTCTATCCGACCGCCCACTACGCCATGGGCGGGATGCCGACGACGGTCCTCACCCAGGTGCTGCGGAACAACACCGACATCGTCTCCGGCCTGTTCGCCGCGGGCGAGGTCGCGTGCGTGAGCGTGCACGGCGCGAACCGCCTCGGGACGAATTCGCTGCTCGACATCAACGTCTTCGGCAAGCGAGCCGGGATCGCCGCCGCGGAGCACGCCGCGCAGGTGGAGCTCCTGGATCTGCCGGCGGCGCCCGCTGATGCCGTCATGACGCAGATCGAGACGCTGCGCGAGCGGGTCGCCGGGGAGCGCGTCGGCGAACTGCGAAGTGCGCTCCAGGAGACCATGGACGCCGACGCCCAGGTCTTCCGTACCGCGGAGACCCTGACTCGAGCCCTCGCGGTCATTCGCTCGCTGCGCGAGCGGTACGCGAACGCGACCGTGCAGGACAAGGGTCGGCGCTTCAACACCGATCTGCTCGAGGCGATCGAACTGGGCTTCCTGCTCGACCTGGCCGAGATCGTCGTCGTCGGTGCCCTGGCCCGGGAGGAGTCCAGGGGCGGGCACTTCCGCGAGGACTTCCCGACCCGCGACGACGAGCTATTCCTGCGCCACACGATGGCGTACCGCGATGCCGGGCTCGGCGTGCGGCTCGACTACAAACCGGTCACCGTGACCCGTTACCAGCCGATGGAGCGAAAGTACTGATGACTGCAACGGTGGAGACGCACGAGGCCGGCGCGAAGAGCCCGATGGGCGGGGTGCCGAGCTTCGATGTCACGCTGCGAGTGCGCCGCTACACGCCGGAGACGACCGGCGAGGAGTCGTACTGGCAGGAGTTCACCGTGTCGGCGCACGGCACCGACCGCCTCCTCGATGCCCTGCACAAGGTCAAGTGGGAGCTGGACGGCTCGCTCACCTTCCGGCGCTCGTGCGCGCACGGGATCTGCGGCTCGGACGCGATGCGGATCAACGGTCGCAACCGGCTCGCCTGCAAGAGCCTGCTCAAGGACCTCAACCCGGGCAAGCCGATCACGATCGAGCCGATCAAGGGCCTCCCGGTGATAAAGGACCTCGTGGTCGACATGGAGCCGTTCTTCGCCTCGTACCGCGAGGTGATGCCGTTCCTGATCACGACGGGCAATGTGCCCGCGCGCGAGCGAATCCAGACGATGGAGCAGCGCCAGCGCTTCGACGACACGAGCAAGTGCATCATGTGCGCCGCGTGCACCTCGTCGTGCCCGGTGTTCTGGAACGACGGCCAGTACTTCGGGCCGGCCGCGATCGTCAACGCGCACCGGTTCATCTTCGACTCACGAGATGCCGGAGCGGCGGAGCGGCTCGAGATCCTCAACGACAAGGAGGGCGTCTGGCGCTGCCGGACCACCTTCAACTGCACCGAGGCCTGCCCGCGCGGCATCGAGGTCACGAAGGCGATCCAAGAGGTCAAGCGCGCCCTGATCACCCGTTCCCTCTAACCCGAGTGGAGTGAACTGGCCCGCCGGGGAACTTCTAGCCGGGGCTCGGGTCGTCCGCCTCGGTGAGGATTCGCCAACGCCGGGCCGATGCCGGTTGCTCGCTCGCTCGGCGGTAGGCCGCGACGAGCCGATGGCTCCACCGCAACCGGTCCGGCCGAGTGCGCACATCGTCCGCCGTGGCCCGGATGACGACCAACCCGAGGTCCTCGAGCCGCTCCTGCCGTGCCGCGTCGGACTGCCGCGCCTGGCTCGAGGAATGGATGGCTCCGTCGTACTCTCCGACCACACCGGCGCGCCCGTCGATCAGGTCGACCCGGGCCACGACTTCGCCGCCGAGGGTGCCGACGACGGCGTTGCAGCGCGGCCGAGGCAGACCGGTGGACGCCCAGGTGAGTCGCAGGCGGGTCTCTTGCGGCGACTCGACCCCGGGCTCGCTCGCGTCGATGGCGCGGCGCGCCTGGGCCACGCCGCGCCAGCCGCGACGTTCCCGACACGTCTCCCGCAGCCACTCGAGATCCAGGCCGAGGCCGGACCGGAGGAGGTCGAGCGCGATCACGGCGTCCTCCCACCAGCCGAGCCGCGCCAGGTCGAACGCCGTGCGAACCGGGGTGGTCAGCGGATAGCCCCCGCGCTCACCTCGCTCGGACTCGGGGACGGTGCTGCGGAATACCCGCACGTCGGCCCGCGCGGCGATGCGCGCTTCCCGCGGGGCACACAGCAAGAGCGGGTGGAGGGCGCCGTCGGCGGCTCTCCCCGAAAAGTACTCCGCAAGCTCGGCCCGCGCCGCGCCTGCGGTTCGCTCGCTCGTGGCCAGCTGGAGCCACGCCGCCGCCCAGCCGCCGACGACGACGCCCGACGGGAGGTCCACGCACGCCTCGGCGATCCGGAATCGCGGACTGCGCGGATCGGCCGCGGTCGGGCAGTACACCGCGCGACGCCGACGCTCGACCTCAGGGCCAAGCAGAGCGCGGCGCCCGAAACCGCAGCGCCCGGCATCGCGCCGGTGAAAGGGCAAGGGCTCGCAGGTCGCGGAGAGGGCCATGTCGGCGCACGCAACCACCGGCCGTCGTGACGGCTGCCGGCCGATCCCTCCGGCTGTGGGGCGAGTCGTCCTGGTAGTGCCTGTGCACGGTCGTCGCGCCCAGCGACGGTCGTCGAGCCCGGCGACGGTCAAGCGCGCCGAGCGCCACAAAGTGGAGCGTTCTGACCCAGACACGCCGCCCGAGCGTGCCAGTTCACTCCACAGCGGGGTGGGTCAAGCGAGGGGCGGAACGAGCGGGCCGGGCGCCTCGGCATCGCCCGGAGGCACCGCTCCGAAGGCGAACGTCCTGATCGGTCGCCACACCTCGTCCGCGCCGTGCTCGTACATGTGCATCTCGGTCACCCTGAACACGGCCTCGAAGGTCGCGAGATCCTCGAACGCCTGATCCAGCGCCGGCGCGGGGACGTCATGCGCGACCGTCACGTGCGGGTGGTAGTGGTACCGCCGATCGTGAGAGAAAGGTCCCGAGCGGACTCGCGTCTCGAGCGCCTCGCACTCGGCGATCCCCCCTGCGACCTGCACGAACACGACGTCGGACACCGGCCGGAACGTCCCGGTCCCGCGCAGCCGGATCAGGAACGGCCGCTGCGCCGCGGCGATCTGGCGCAGGTGCCCCTCCACCTCCTCGAGCTCCTCGGGCTCGAGCGTCGTCGGACCCAACATGGTGATGTGCGGCGGGATCGACGACGCCAGCGGGTCGCCGACGACCGCGCGGGCCTCCTGGAGCATCGGTCCGTACGGCTCGGGTATCTCGACCGCGACGCCGATCCGGCGCTGGTCGCCGGTGCAGTCAGGGAGGTTCACGATCAGCGCCTCCGCGCCGGGAGCAGCCCCACCTGCTCGCAGACCCGGTCCAAGGTGGCGCGGGCGATCTGCCGCGCCCGCTCCGCACCGGCCTCGAGCACGGAGTCGAGGCGGTCCGGCTCCGAGAGGTAGGCCTGGGTCCGCTCCTGGTACGGTGCAACGAAGTCGACGACGACGTCCACCAGGTCCTTCTTGAGGTCGCCGTAGCCCTTGCCCGGGTAGTCCGCGGCGATCTCCTCGACCGGGCGGCCGGTCAGCGCCGCGTAGATCGTCAGCAGGTTCGAGATCCCGGGCTTGGCCGCCGGGTCGAACCGGATCTTGCGCTCGCCATCGGTCACGGCCGACTTGATCCGCTTGGCGATGACCGACGGCGGGTCCAGCAGCTCGATGATGCCATTCGACGTCGCCGCGGACTTGCTCATCTTCGCCGTCGGGTCCTGCAGGTCGAAGATCTTCGCGGTCGCCTTGACGATGTGGGGCTCGGGCACCACGAAGGTAGGCCCGTAGCGCGCGTTCATCCGCTGCGCGAGGTCCCGGCTCAGCTCGAGGTGCTGGCGCTGGTCCTCACCGACCGGCACCAGCGCCGAGTCGTACAGCAGGATGTCCGCGGCCATCAGCACGGGATACATGAACAGCCCGACGGTCGTACCTTCCCCGCCCTGCTTGGCGGCCTTGTCCTTGAACTGGGTCATCCGGCCGGCTTCGCCGAACCCGGTGTGGCAGCTCAGCACCCACGCCAGCTCGGCGTGCTCCGAGACGTGCGACTGCACGAACAGGATGGACCGTTCCGGGTCCACGCCGCCGGCCAGGAACTGGGCCGCGGTCCGGCGGGTCCGTTCGCGCAGCACCGCCGGGTCCGGGGTCACGGTCAGCGAGTGCAGATCCGCTACCGAGTAGACGGTCTCGTACGAGTCCTGCAGCGCGACCCACTGCATGAGCGCCCCGAGGTAGTTGCCCAGGTGGAGCGAGTCGGCGGTCGGTTGCATGGCCGAGAAGAGGCGCGGCCGCGTTGCTGCTTGGGGCATGCCGAACATTCTGACAGGTGCGGATGCTCTGTCCGGAACCTTTCGATTCGCGGCATTCACCGCTTCAGGTCGCCTCGTCGTCGAAGGGCGCCGGTCCGGCCAACGGCGCGTCACGCCCGACCGGGCCCGATGCGGGGGCTGCCCCGCCGCCGGTGAACGCCGTGCCCGTCGCCGACTCGACAGCTGCTACCGCACCGGCGGCCGCCACCCTGACCTGCTGGATCTCCTCGGTGAGCGCATCGCGCACGATCCGACGAGGGTCGTACCGGCGCGGGTCGAGTGACGCCCAGTCGACGTCCCCAACCTCTGGGCCGAGCTCCTCGGCGATCCGCTCCTTCGCGTCCGCGATGACGAGGCGCAGCTGGCGGGCCCACCGGCCGAGCTGCTCGGCATAGTGCGGGAGGCGTTCGGGTCCGACGACCACGACCGCGACGACCAGCAGGACGATCAGCTCGCCCCCATTGATGCCGAACACGGGCTCAGGCTACCTCTCGCGGCATCCGGGTCGGCTAGCCGCTGGTTGCTTCGTCGAGCACGACGCGGACATCCCGCTCCGCGGTACCCGAGCGAACCTTGAGCACCACGCTGTCGCCGGGCGCCTTGGCGCGGATCGCGACGATGAGCTCGTCGGGGTGGGTCACCGGCCGCCCGTCGATCGCGAGGATGATGTCGCCGGGCTTGATGCCCGCCCTTTCGGCCGGGCCGCCGGCCCGGACCGGTTGCTCGCCGCCGCTCGCCGCCGCCGAGACCTGCACGCCTTCGCCGTCATAGCGCGAATCCAGGTAGGCCCCGACGACGGGGTACGTGGCCGTGCCCGTCTCGATCAGCTGCGCGGCAGTGCGCCGGGCCTGGTTGGACGGGATCGCGAAGCCGAGACCGATGTTGCCGGGCGTCCCCGTGATGCCCGGCTGAGTGGCGATGGCCGAGTTGATGCCGATCACTTGACCCGCCGCGTTCACGAGCGGACCGCCGGAGTTCCCGGGGTTGATCGCGGCATCGGTCTGGATCGCGTTGATGAAGGCGGTCTGCGCCGAATCCGCCCCGTCGCCGGCGGTCACCGGTCGGTTCAGGGCACTGACGATGCCCGTCGTCACCGTTCCCTCGAGCCCGAGCGGCGCCCCGATCACGATCACCGGATCACCCACCCGGGCCTTGTCCGAGTCGCCGAGGACGAGCGGGGTCAGCCCGGTGCGATCCACCTTGATCACCGCGAGGTCGTAGTCCGCGGTTCGACCCACGATCGTGGCGAGCTCCTGGCCCCCGTCGGCGAACACGACATCGATCCGACCGTCACTGCCGGCACCGTGCGCGACGACGTGGTTGTTGGTCAGGATGTAGCCGTCGGCGCTGAGGACGAAGCCGGACGCGGTGCTCTCCTCGGACGCACCGCGGACGTTGATCGACACGACGCTCGGCAGCACGCTCGCCGCGATCCCCGCGACGCTCGTCGGAGCCGCCGCCGGCACACCCGCGGCTGGCGCTGACGGGAAGTTCGTCACGACCCGCGTCTGCTGCGAACCGAGGTGCGTGCCGAGGAATCCACCGAGTCCGCCGGCCAGCAGCGAGACCGCGGCGACCAGCGCCACCGCGCCGGCCGAGAGCCGCGCGCGCGGGCGCGCCGAGGTCGGCCGGCCGAACGAGTCGTAGCCGCCCGGCGGCAGGATGACCGACGGCTCCGGCCCCGTCGACGACGACGTGACCGGCTCGGCCGGCACCGCGGGAAGCAATGGCGCGAGCGGCGACCGGGTCGGGAGCGGCACGGTCTGGTCCCCGACGGCGCCAGCGGGCGCACCGGGAGCGGACGACTGAGGAACGGCCGCCTCGTCCCCGGGCGGGGACGGCGGTGCGAAGGGATTGTCGAGGTGCTCGGGTTCCACTACCGGACGGCTCCTGTCACGACGGCCCAACCGCGACTGATGCGGACGGGGACACTGGTGCTCTCCACTCGGGCCGGGAAGCTCGCGACCACTCCCTCGATGACCTCGGACGGCGCCTCCGCGATGACGGTGACGACGGTGCCGTCCGACTCCCAGACCAGGTGCCAGGGCGTGGTCGCCAGGACGTAGACGTCGCGCTCACGGATCCGCTCCGGGACGACGTCGCGGAACCCGCTCGGGTCGAGCCGGCCACGCTGTTCCAGCACGACGATGCGCTGGGCTCCGCGAGCGAGGTCCAGCTCGAGCACCGAGTCGTCGCTCTCGCGCAGCTGGATCGCCGTGACGGCGAAACCCGCTGGGAGCTCCCTCGGGCAGGTCCACCGGTGCGCCCGTAGCCAGGACAGAACGGCTCCGTGCTGCTGAGCCGTCTCCATCAGGACCCCGTCTCCGATCACCGGGGCAAGATCGGTTACCTCGGCACTCGCGTTGACGACAAGCGTCGACCGGGTCTGCGCTCCGCTCTCGAACGGTGCCTCCGCGAGCAGCCGCTGGGCCACCCCCGGATGGGTCGAGGGCGCCACGAGCGGCTCGCCCCCGAGCACGAAGAGCGCCGCGGCGGCCGCCAGGACGGCGAGACCACCTATCGCGGCGGCACGTTCCCGAGTGACGATCCGTGGCTCCAGCTCACCGGTGAGGACCCGGCCGGACAGACGTGTCTCCCCGACGCCTGGTCCGGCGGGCGAACGGGACCGACCGAGCTCCGGCGCGTTGTGGACGAGGGCAAGCAGTCGCGCGGTGAGGGCTGCGTCCGGTGCCACGTCGCCGCTGCGGGCGATCGCGCGCCGCGCCGCTCGGCTCGCCTCGAGCTCGGCCGCACAGCGCGCGCAGATCGCGACATGAGCGAGCGCGCGTTCAGTGTCGGCAGGGGGCAGCTGCCCGTCGGCCAGGTCGGCGACGAGTGCCCCTAGGTGGGGTCCCCGAGGAATCATCGACGGGTCCCGCGGGTGTCATCGGACTCGGCGTCCGGCGCGAGGTGAGACGGATCGCGGTGCGCGAGCGAGCGCCGCAACATCGCCCGGGCCCGGTGGATCCGCGAGCGCACGGTGCCGAGCTTCACGCCGAGCGTGACCGCGATCTCCTGGTAGGAAAGGTCCTCGATGTCGCACAGCACGACCGCAGCGCGGTACCCCGGCGGGAGCGCGTCGAGCGCACGCTGCACGTCGTGGTCGAGATTCGCCTGCTCGTAGCCGCGCTCCGGCTGGAGGTCACCCGCGTTGCTCTCGAGCGCCTCGGCGTCGGGGCCGATCGCGTCGATCCGGATCCGCTGACGGCGGCGCATCTGGTCGAGGAAGAGATTGACGGTGATCCGGTGCAGCCACCCCTCGAAGGTGCCGGGCGTGTAGGTCGACAGCGAGCGGAAGACCCGGACGAAGACCTCCTGGGTGAGGTCCTCGGCGTCGTGCTTGTTGCCGGTGAGCCGATAGGCGAGCCGGTACACCCGCGCCGAGTGCTCGATCACGATCGCGTCCCAGGACAGCGACTCGTGGGCAGGCACGGTGAAGGCTCGGTGCGCCTGCAGGTCCGCGGGTATGGCCACGTTCGCCCCCCCTCCAGCCTCTTCGCCGCTCCGAGCAAGCCGCTCGGGACTGTGCTGCCATTGTCCCAGGTCCGGCACGTTCGGGCGTCATCCGATCAACGCAGCGCTCGCCCGAGACGTTCCCGGCGTAGCATCACAGCGGTTGCCCCGTCTCATCCGTTCCGCAAGCGCGCCGCACCCGGGAGGACATCATCTCCACCGACAAGGCCAGTTCCTGGGCCTACACCGAGGAGTACGTGCCGGAGGACGAGGTTCTGTTGCGGGCGCGGGAGCGCGCCGCAGAGCTCGGATGTGTGCCCGTTCTGCCGGGGTCGGGCGCCGTGCTGCGGCTGCTCGCCGCCGTCACCCAGGCCCGCTCCGTCGTCGAGATCGGCACCGGCGCGGGGATCTCCGGCGTCTGGCTGTTGCGCGGGATGCCGGCGGACGGCGTGCTGACCACGATCGACGTCGAGGTCGAGAACCAGCGAGCCGCGAAAGAGGCGTTTGCCGAGGCCGGCTTCGCGGCGAAGCAGGTCCGGACCATCTCGGGTCGCGCGATGGACGTGCTGCCCCGGTTGACCGACGGCGTCTACGACCTCGTGCTCGTCGACGCGGACAAGTCCGAGTACGCGGCGTACATCGAGGAGGCGCTCCGGATGCTGCGACCGGGCGGCGTCCTCGCCGTCGATAACGCGCTCTGGCACGACCGCGTCCCTGACCCGACCCGCCGCGACGAGACGACGACGGCGATCCGTGAGGTCGCCAAGCACCTGCGCGAGGACGATCGGGTCATCCCGGCGCTGCTGCCGAGCGGCGACGGTCTCTTGCTCGCGGTGCGCCGCTAGCGAAGGTTCTCCAGCCAGCGCAACAGGACGCCGGCGCCGAACCCGGTGCCGCCCTCGGTCACTTCATCAGAGTCCGAGCTCGCGCGCGCCGGACCGGCGATGTCGAGGTGCGCCCAGCGCGGCGTGGTCACGAACTCCTTCAGGAACAGCGCCGCGGTGATCGAGCCGCCGCCAGGTCCGGGTCCGTCGAGTACAACGCGCCGTACTGCTTGCCGAGGCCCTGCGAGGCCGCTCCGGTGCGGGTCGCGACGTCTACGAGCAGATCGGGAGCGAGCGCGCGCTGCGCGTAGGACAACGCGTCCGCGAGCACGATGCGCCCTTCGGCGTCGGTGTTGGTGATCTCGACCGTGCGTCCGTCGTGCAACCGGAGCACGTCGCTCGGCCGGTACGAGGAGGCGCCAACGGCGTTCTCGGCCAGCGGCAGCACGGCGGTCACGGAGTGCGGCAGTCCGGCCTCCGCCGTGCCGAGCACGACGGCGAGCGCCACGGCCGCGCCGGTCATGTCCGTCTTCATCGGGATCATCGCGTCGCGCGGCTTGATGGAAAGCCCGCCGGTGTCGTAGGTGATGCCTTTGCCCACGACGACGACGTGCTGGCCGCCCGGCGAGGCGGGCCGGTAGCTCACGGTCACCAGCCGCGGCTCGCTCGCTGAGCCCGCACCGACCGCCAGGATCCCGCTGAAGTTCTCCGCGCGAAGCCGCTCGAGGTCCCAGACCGTGACCTCGAGACCGGCTTCCCGCACCAGCGCCGAGGCGCGATCCGCCATCCAGACCGGGTTCTTGATGTTCGACGGGGTGTTCGCAAGATCGCATGCCAGCCAGGTGGCACGGACAGTCACGCGCGCCTTCGCCAGGTCCTCATCGGCGTGCCGCCCGAGTACCACCAGCTGCTCCGATGGCGCCGGTTCGGGCTCGAGCGTCGCGAGGGTCGGGCGCCGATAGGACGCCAACAGGTAGCCCTCGACGAAGGCACGGAACCCCTCAGCCGTGCCATCGGAACCCGCCGTCGTGACGACCCGCTCGAGGCCGCGGCCGGCCCTCGCCAGCGCGGCTCCGGCCTTGCGGAGGTCGGACGGCGAGCCGCTCCCGATACCGAGCAGGATGATCTGCTCCGGGAGCCCGTCCCACGGCAGCGCTGGACCACGTCGGGCCAGGCTGTGCGGCAGGTGGACCGGGTGGCTTCGCCCGCCAAGGGGTCAGCTCGCGACGGCGCTCAGGGCTTCGCTGAGGGCGTTCGCCTCGGTCGCCGAGAGTTCGACGACCAGCCGGCCGCCGCCCTCGAGGGGAACGCGCATCACGATGCCGCGCCCCTCCTTGGTGACCTCAAGCGGGCCGTCGCCGGTCCTCGGCTTCATGGCGGCCATGGATAGAACTCCTTCAGTCGCTCGACCCGGGAGCGGCGCGCCCAGCACCAGGTGCTGACGCGCACGATCACCGGTTGTCCGAGTCCATTCTAGGTCACGCCGCGCCCCCACCGTGCGGGGTCACTACGGCGGCCACCCGGACGGGGGCGTGAGCCGCCAGAATTCGTACGTCCAGACGAGCTGGCCGATGAGTCCGACGGCGACGAGCGCCGGGAGCCACCAACGCGACCGCGACGCGCGGACCGTGACGGTGCCGAACGGAAAGGCCAGCAGCATGAACCTGAACAAGCTGCTCCCGGGCTCGATCACGAGGAACAAGTAGGCGAGGTATCCCCCGGACCAGCCCTGCAGTTCCGGGCCGAGCCGCCGGGTTGCGCGCGAGAGGATGAGCGCCGCGGCGGCGACTACAAGGACGATCAGCAAGGGCACTCCCCACCGCCCGAACAGCCATGCGGCGACGTCGAACCATGGCCGCACCGGCACGACTGCTTGCCGGCCGCGCCAGGTAGCCTGCGTTTCCAGGTACGCGTTCCGCTCGCCGGTGAGGATCCCGACCAGCACCGGCCAGGCGAACCCGGCGAGCACCGTGACGAGGCCGAGCAGCGCGAGCGACCAGGCCTCTGCCGGCCACAGGCGTTCCGTTCCCCGTCGGTGCTCCCGCCAGCGCTGCAAGGCGTGGAGCAGCACGACGATCGCCATCGGCAGGGCAGTCGCACGGGTGAATCCGAGGGCGAGGACGACGACGCTCGCCCACCGGTAACGGTGGGTCCGAACGAGCAGCAAGACCGCGGCGATGAGCAGCAGCGCGAGCGACTCCGTGTACGCGACCTGGAGGATGACCGCCGACGGAAAGACCCCGATCAGCAGCACCGTGCCGAGCGCCGCGCGATTGTCCGCCGGCCCGACCACCGAGCGGACGAGCCGGTAGATCACCAGCACGGCGGCGCCCCCGAGGACGAGCGAGAGCGTCGGGGCGATCACACTCCAGCCCAGCCCGGTGATCAGCATGAGCACCCGCACGAGCATCGGGTACAGCGGGAAGAATGCCCACGCGTTCTGTTGGATCAGGCCGTCGGCGCCACGCGGGAGCTCCGCCGGATAGCCGTGCTCGGCGATCCCGCGGTACCAGGTGCCGTCCCACATCGTGCCCGTGTAGTCGCGGTAGCCCGGCGACGCGGGCGTCCACGGCGTCGCCTCCTGGTAGCGCGCCACGAACAGCAGGACCACCGCGGAGGCAAGTCGCGTCGCCGCGTAGATGGCCAGCACCTGAACCCACCAGGGCCACTGCATCGGCCGGAGGAAGCCACGAACCGCGGCGGGGACGACACGTTCCCTCGTCAGGGCTCGAGAAGACATCTGGGTGCATCTCTCCCTGGCTCTGCGGATGGGGTGCCCTGATCATGCCAAGAGGTGCACCCCGCGGGAAGGACTCCGCGGGGCGAGTTCTCGCGGGTACGCTTCGACCAGCGGCAATATCCTCCGACCTCGTCGGATCCGCGGGGAGCGAGACACCTGATGAACGTCCGGCCGGTTCGAACAACGGTGCTCACTGGAGTCGCGACCGGGCTCGCGCTGTTGCTCGCGCCGCACCAGCTCGGCGGGCGCGGCTCGCGTCCGGCCGCCTCCCGGGACCCTGGCGCGCCCATCCCGGTCACGCTCAACCTCAGCAGCGCCGTCTTCGAGGATGGCGGCCTGATCCCGCCCGAGCACGACTACTCGATGGGCTCGCAGTGCCGAGGGAAGAACATCTCACCGGAGCTGGCCTGGAGCGGCGTGCCAGAAGGCGCTGCGTGCCTTGCGCTCACCGTGGTCGACCCGGACGGCGGCGACTGGGTGCACTGGTTGCTCTACGACATCCCCGCCGACCTGGCGGAACTGCCGGCCGCCGTGGGCGGGCCGGACATCGGCGTCGCGGGGATGACGACCTACCGCCGGGTCGGCTATGGCGGGCCGTGCCCGCCGTCGGGCACCCACCGGTACGTCTTCACGCTCTATGCGCTCGACGCTCCGACCTGCCTGCCGCCGGGGGCGACCTTCGGCGAGTTCACGACGGCGATCGCCGGTCACGTGCTCGGGATCGGTACGCTCGCCGGCCTGCGCGCGGCGCGGCGCTAGCTGTACTGACCCGCCAGGTCGGGTACGGCTAGCCGAGGGTCCGCGACTGGCTCAACGGCGGCGGTGAGCCGTCCTCAGCCTTGTGCTCGACCATGATCGCCACCGCCTCGCTCGGCTCGTCGACGAGCCGGAGGAGATCGAGGTCCTTCGGCGAGATGGTGCCCTGGTCGAGCGCGACACCGCCGATCCAGTCCAGCAGCCCGCGCCAGAAGTCGCTGCCGATCAGGACGATCGGGAACTCGGTCACCTTGTGGGTCTGTACCAAGGTGAGCGCCTCGAACAACTCATCGAAGGTGCCGAAGCCGCCGGGCAGGACGATGAAGCCCTGTGCGTACTTGACGAACATCGTCTTTCGCGCGAAGAAGTAGCGGAAGTTGACGCCGAGGTCGACGAAGTCGTTCATGCCCTGCTCGAACGGGAGCTCGATCCCGAGCCCGATCGAGAGGCCTCCCATCTCGTTCGCACCGCGGTTCGCGCCCTCCATCGAGCCGGGTCCGCCACCGGTGATCACCGCGAAGCCGGCCTCCGCGAGACCGCGCCCGACCTCGACGGCGAGCTCGTAGTACCGGTCACCGGGCCTGGTCCGCGCCGAGCCGAACACGCTGATGGCAGGGCCGACCTCGGCGAGAGCGCCGAATCCCTCGACGAACTCGCTCTGGATCCGCATCACCCGCCACGCGTCGCCGTGCAACCAGTCCGCACTGCCGTCGGAGGCCAGCAGCCGCTGGTCCGTCGTCGTGCTCGGGATCTGGCCGCGGCGCAGCAGCACTGGGCCCTTGCGGTACCCCTGGCCGGGCGAAGCAACGCCCTCATCACTGGTCATGTCGTCCACTCTGCCAAACCCTCTCCCCCAAACGGGAGCGAACTGGCACGCTGAGGCGGCGAGTCTGTGTCAGATCACTCCACTTTGAGTGAATTCTTGCCGCACGGGACCAATCGAACACCCAGGCGCAGCACCTGGCGCGGGGTCGGCCGACGCCGCGCTCCGGTCACGTCAGGAAAGCCAGGCGTGCAGCGCGCGGTAGCAGTCGTGGATCTGAGCCACCGGGCAGCGCTCGTCGTCCGTGTGTGCGAACAGCGGGTCACCGGGTCCGAAGTTGACCGCCGGGATGCCGAGCTCGGCGAACCGCGCGACATCCGTCCAGCCGTACTTGGGCGCCGGCCCGCGCCCCGTCGTCGCCACCACGGCCGCGACGAACTGCTGCGCCGTCGGGTGGTCGAGACCGGGCCGGGCACCGGCCGCCGCGTCCACCACGGTCACCTCGAAGCCGGCGAAGAGCTCGCGCACCAAGCGCTCGGCCTCCGTGAGGTCCCGCGACGGCGCGAACCGGTAGTTGACCGTCACGATGCACTCGTCCGGGATGACGTTCCCGGCGATTCCGCCGCGGATGCCGACGGCGTTCATGCCCTCGCGGTAAACGAGGCCGTCCACCGCCACGTCCGCCGGCAGGTACCCGGCGAGCGTCGTCAGGACCGGCGCCGCCGCGTGGATCGCGTTGATGCCCCGCCACGCTCGCGCCGAGTGCGCCGCCGTCCCGGGGATGCGCACCTCGGCGCGGAGCGTGCCGTTGCAGCCGCCCTCGATGCCGCCGTTGGTGGGCTCGCACAACACCGCGAAGTCCGCCCGGAGCCAGTCCGGGTGGTTCCGAACCAGGCGGCCGAGCCCGCTCAGCGAGGTCTCGACCTCTTCGTGGTCGTAGAACACCCAGGTCACGTCGCGCGACGGCACGTCGAGCCCGGCGGCGAGGGCGAGCTGCACCGCGACGCCCGCCTTCATGTCCACCGTGCCGCGGCCCCAGATCTCGGCGGCTGCGCCCTCGCCGACGAAGCGCGTCGGCAGGTTCCCGGCGATCGGCACCGTGTCGAGGTGCCCGGCGATGATGACGCGTTCCGCCCGCCCGAGCGAGGTCCGGGCAACGATCGCGTCGCCGTCGCGCAGCAGCTCGAGGTGCGGGTAGGCGCGCAGGGCGGTCTCGACGGCGTCCGCGAGCACCGTCTCGGCGCCGCTGACCGAGGGCACGTCGCACACCGCCTGGGTCAGGGCAACCAGGTCACCGGTCAAGCTCCCGAGCGTCCTCACGGGATCACCCTACTGAGCGCGAGGCTGCGGAAGGCCGGACCGGGCGGGGGGTCGTCCGGGTCGTGCCGCTGCGGCGCGGACACCCGGGTCCGGGCGCGGCGGCGCGGACACCCGGCGCAGGTGCGGCTCCGTTCCGTAGGCTGCTGCCATGACGACGCGGGCGGCATGGGGCTACGGAGCGGCGAGCACCGCGGTCGACGGCACGATCCTGGACACCTGGTACCCGGAGCCCGCGCTCGGCCCGGCGCCCGCCGATGCGGCGGTGCCGGGCGGTCTCGCCGTCCTGGCCGGCCACGACGAGGCACGCGGCGTGACGGTCACCATCGTCCGTACCGAGAGCGATCTCGACGCCCCGCCCGCCGACGTGCCCGACGCGTACCTGCGGCTGCACCTCCTCTCGCACCGGCTCGTCGTGCCGCACGGCCTGAACCTGGACGGCATCTTTGACGTCCTGGAGAACGTCGTGTGGACCGACGCCGGACCATGCGCCGTCGCGGACTTCGAGGCGACCCGACGTCGGCTGCGCGCCGCTACCGGACGCCCGGTCACCGTGTTCGGGGTCGACAAGTTCCCGCGGATGGTCGACTACGTGCTGCCGAGCGGGGTGCGGATCGCCGACGGCGACCGGGTGCGCCTTGGCGCGCACCTTGCCCCCGGGACAACGGTCATGCACGAGGGGTTCGTGAACTTCAACGCCGGCACCCTGGGCGCGTCGATGGTGGAGGGACGGATCTCCTCCGGCGTTGTCGTCGGCGACGGGAGCGACGTCGGCGGCGGGGCCTCGATCATGGGCACGCTCTCCGGCGGTGGGCGCGAGGTGATCTCGATCGGCGAGCGCTCGCTGCTCGGCGCGAACTCGGGTCTCGGGATCGCTCTCGGCGATGACTGCGTGGTCGAGGCAGGCCTGTACCTGACCGCCGGGACCAAGGTGACGCTCGTCGGCGGCGCCGGCGCGAACGGAGCGCCGCGAGTGGTCAAGGCCCGCGAGCTCTCCGGCGCCGCTGGCCTCGTGTTCCGGCGCAACTCCATGACCGGAGCGATCGAGGCTGTCGAACGAGCCGGCGTCGGCGTCACGCTCAACCCAACCCTGCACGCCAACTGAGCGCCGTGCCACGTCGACATGGTCACCGCCGGCTGGGCGTGGCGTTCCTGGCGGTCCTCGTCCTGGGCGTCGCTGCGATCGTCATCGCACTCAACCTGCGCGACTCCTCGCCCGCGAAACCAGTGCGCTGCGCCGCGACTCTCGATGGCACCGACTGGTACCTCTCCACCGAGCAGGCGGACAACGCCGCGCTGATCTCGGCGGTCGCGATGCGACGGGGTCTGCCGGCCCGAGCCGCGACGATCGCGATCGCGACCGCACTGCAGGAGTCGAAGCTCAGCAATGTGAGCTACGGCGACCGCGACTCTCTCGGGCTCTTCCAGCAGCGCCCGTCACAGGGCTGGGGCACCCGCGCGCAGATCCTCGACCCGGAGCACTCCACGAACGCCTTCTACGACGCCCTCACGAAGATCAGCGGGTACCAGAGCCTGCAGATCACCGAGGCCGCCCAGCGGGTGCAGCGCTCGGCGTTCCCGCAGGCCTACGCCGGTCATGAGACGCAGTCCCGGTCGTGGGCCTCGGCGCTGACTGGCTACTCGACGGCGGCCGTCACCTGCACTCTGCGAGCGGCAGCACGGAGCGTCACCGACGCCCAGTTCGAGGCATTCCGGACCCGCGTCCAGCGGGACTGGGGGACGCTCGCGTTGAACCGCGAGACCGACGGCTGGTCGGCGGACCTGACCCACGCGGCCTGGGCCGCGGTCGACCCGAGCCGCGGAGCCTGGGCCTTCGCGCAGTGGAACGTCGCGGTAGCGGACGGGCAAGGTGTCACGGCCGTCGCGGTCGCGGACCGACAGTGGTCCCGCAGCAGCGGGGCCTGGTCGACGGTTGGAGCCGGCGCGAGCCTCCCCACCGGGACCGTGCGCGTCACGCTGGGTTGAGCCGACCGGTCAGCGCCCCGCGACCTCCACGTAGTCGCGCGCCGTCGCGCCGATGTAGATCTGGCGCGGCCGACCGATCTTGGTCTGCGGGTCGTTGATCATCTCGCGCCACTGGGCGATCCAGCCCGGAAGCCGGCCCAGGGCGAAGAGCGGCGTGAACATCGTCGTCGGGAAGCCCATGGCCTTGTAGATCAAGCCGGTGTAGAAGTCCACGTTCGGGTAGAGCTTGCGCTCGATGAAGTACTCGTCGTGGAGCGCGATCTCCTCGAGTCGGCGGGCGATGCTGAGCAGCTCGTCGCTCTTGCCGAGGCTCAACAGGACCTCGTCCGCCGCGTCCTTCACGATGGCCGCGCGCGGGTCGTAGTTCTTGTAGACCCGGTGGCCGAAGCCCATCAACCGGACCCCCTGCTCCTTGTTCTTGACGCGCTTCACGAACGTGTCGACGTCCTGCCCGCTGCGCTTGATGTCGCGGAGCATGCGGAGCACGGCCTCGTTCGCGCCACCGTGAAGCGGACCGGAGAGGGCGTTGATACCCGCGGAGATTGATGCGTAGAGGTTCGCCTGGCTGGAGCCGACGATCCGGACGGTCGATGTCGAGCAGTTCTGCTCGTGGTCCGCGTGCAGGATGAGGAGCAGGTCGAGCGCCCGGACGATCGCCGGGTTCTGCGCGTACGGCTCATTCGGCTGGGCGAACGTCATCCGCAGGAAGTCCTCGGTGAAGCTCAGCGAGCTTTCCGGCTCGGGCAGCGACTGCCCGACCGAACGCCGGTACAGGCCCGCCGTGATGGTCGGAGCCTTCGCGAGCAGCAGGACGGTCGCGAGCTCGACGGTGTGCTGATCGAAGGGATCGAGGCTCTCCGGGTAGAACGCGGGGAGCGCCGAGACCGCGCTCGACATGACCGCCATCGGATGCGCGGCCGGCGGGAACGTCGCGATGAAGTCGCGGAAGTCCTGGTGCACGAGCGTGTGGCGGTTGACCCGCTCGACGAAGGCATCGAGCTCGGAGCGGGTGGGCAAGTCTCCGTGGATCAGCAGGTAGGCGACCTCGAGGAACGACGAGCGCTGCGCCAGCTGTTCGATCGGGTACCCGCGGTAGCGCAGGATCCCCGCGTCGCCGTCGATGTAGGTGATCGAGGACTCGCACGAGGCGGTGTTCATGAATCCCGGGTCCACCGTCACCATGCCCGTCTCCCGCAGCAGGGACGAGACGACGATGCCGTCGTTGCCCTCCGTAGCGGCCACCACCGGAAGGTCCAGGGTGATGCCATCGACGGTCAGCTGAACGGGCTTCGTGACGGTGTCCGACATAGAACTCCTTCTTGCGGCTCGCTCGAGCGACGTTGACCGCAGTCGAGACCGGGTCGTCCGCAGAGGGCTTCATCGGTCCACCCCGACGCTACCGGCGCACCCACTGCGATCACTAATCTTTGCCATTTCATTACCTGCACTTGGGCATGAGATGGATCACACTATGCCATGCGTAGCCGCCGTGCAGCCTCGTCGATCTGCGCGTCCGTGGCCGTCAGCGCAATTCTGACGTGCCCGGCCCCGGCCGGCCCGTAGAACTCCCCGGGCGCGACCAGGATGCCACGCTCGGCGAGTCGGCGGACGGTAGTTCGGCAATCCTGTTGGCCACCCGGTGGTCGCGCCCAGAGGTAGAGACCGGCCTGAGAGCCGTCCACGACGTACCCGGCGTCGCCCAACGCGACGCGCAGCGCCTCGCGACGAGCGCGGTACGTCTCGCGCTGGGCCTCGACGTGACCGTCATCCCCCAACGCCACGGTCATTGCCGCCTGGACCGGCCCGGGCATGATCATGCCCGCGTGCTTGCGCACCTCGAGCAGCGCCGCGACGAGTTCCGGGTCGCCGGCCACGAACGCCGCGCGGTAGCCCGCCATGTTCGACTGCTTCGAGAGCGAGTAGACGGCGAGCAGGCCGCGCAGGTCCCCGCCGTTCACCCGAGCGTCCAGGATGCTGGGCACACCGCCGCTCGCCCAGGGTTCGTCCCAGGCCAGCTCGGCGTAGCACTCGTCACTCGCCACGACGGCGCCGCGCGCACGCGCCTCGGCCACGACCGCCGAGAGCTCCTCGACCCCGCGGACCTCACCGGTCGGGTTGCTCGGCGAGTTCAGCCAGACCAGGCGGACGCCGTCTCGCGGCCAGACCTCGACGTCGTCAGCGGGTACGGGCACGGCGCCCGCGAGGCGCGCGCCGACGTCGTAGGTCGGGTACGCGATCTCCGGGTGGACGACCGCGTCGCCGGCACCGAGCCCGAGCAGCGCAGGCAGGGTGGCGATGAGCTCCTTGGAGCCGAGCGTGGGCAGCACGGCCGCCGGATCGAGCCCAGGCACCCCGCGACGGCGCTCGAACCAGGCGACCACGGCCTCCCGCAGTTCGGGCGTCCCGTGCGTCGTGGGGTAGCCCGGCGAGTTCGAGCCGCTCTCGAGTGCCTGCCGTATGACCGTCGGCGTCGGGTCCACCGGCGTTCCGACCGAGAGGTCGATCAGACCAGCCGGGTGAGCGCGGGCGATCTCCGCGTCGTGGGCCAAGGTGTCCCACGGGAACGCGGGCAGCGCCCGGGAGTCGAGACCCACGCTCGGAGCTCAGGCCTGGGGCGGGAGCGCCGCGATGATGGGGTGATCCGCGTCGATCTCGCCGAGTTTCGCCGCGCCGCCCGGAGATCCGAGCACGTCGAAGAACTCGACGTTCGCGCGGTAGTACTCGCTCCACTGCTCGGGGACGTCGTCCTCGTAGTAGATCGCCTCGACCGGGCATACCGGCTCGCACGCACCACAGTCCACGCACTCGTCAGGCTGGATGTACAGGGAACGCTTGCCCTCGTAGATGCAGTCCACGGGACACTCGTCGATGCAGGCCTTGTCCTTGACGTCAACGCAAGGCTGGGCGATCACGTACGTCACGGGCAATCCCTCCAAACGGGTCAGCAGCCGCAGCGGGCGGCACCGCGCCCAGTATCCCTCAGAATTGGCGTGCGACCGCGACCCACCCACCTGGCGGAGCGGATCGCGCACCCGAGCACCGAGCACCGAGCACCGAGCACCGAGCAATGGAGGATAACCCGTGGACCACGAGCCGAGAGACGGAGTGCCGCTCTGGCGCACCTGGCCGATCGGCGCGCGCGTCGTGGTCCGGCGGCGGCTGGACGAGGGCGGCTATAGCGACGTCCTCGGACGGCTCCTCGAGGCAGACGACGACGGCGTGCTCGTCGCCACCCGCCGCGGCGAGGTGCGGGTGCCGGCGCGCAGCATCGCAGTCGGCAAGATAGTGCCCGAGAGGTAGGACCGCTACGGGCCCGGGGCGGCGTCGCAGACCAAGGCGTCGTCCGGCTTGTACCGCCACGACTTCGACTCGTTCGCCTTGACCGCGCCGTTCAGCGAGAGGGTGCGGGTCACCGTGACCGAGAAGCCCGGGTTGCCCGCGCTCTTCGCCGCGCAGGTCGGCGACGTCGAGTGCACGGCCTTCGGCTGTACGACGTTGGACCGGCCGGACGTCGTCGTCGCGACGTCCCAGTACTTGGTGCTCCACATCGCGACGTGCAGCTTGCCGCCGGCGACCCACGACTGGATCAGTACGCCGTACGGCGTGTTGTTGCGGAACTTCATGTCGACAACGCCTTCGAAGATCGTCGCCTCCCGGCCCGCCGGGTAGCGCGTGAAGTAGACCGAGTGCGGCTTGTGCTCGATGTCCTCCATACCGGCGAAGAAGGCGGCGTTGTACGTCGTCGTCCCCATCTGGGACAGACCCCCGCCGATGACGTTCACCAACTCGCCAGAGACGAGCGCGTGGGCCATCCGGTAGCCGTTCGCCGCCGTGATCGGACTGAGGGCCTTGGTGGTGCTGAAGGTCTCACCGGGTCGCACGAGCTGACCGCTCATCTTGCTCGCGCCGTTGATCAGGTTGAGGGTCCGGATCGGCTCGTTCGTCAATGGCGTCGCGAACTCCGAGACCTTCTCCTTGACCCCGAGCGCCTGCATCGCCGCCGTGGACTGCTTGGGATCCGTCGGGACCAGCGCGACCCGCGCGGTCCGGTCGGTCGCCGACAGGCCGGCCTTCTGCACCGCCCTCGCCAGGGCGGCCGGATCGATCGTCGTTCCTGGCGCGCCCGCGCGAAGGACCGGCTGGTCGTTCTCGAACACGAAGTGGGCGTCCTCGGGAGCGGTGAGCAGGCTACGGGTTCGCTTGACGACCTCCTCGCGGAGCTGCTTGCCATCCAGCGTGAGCGTCAGCTTGCCTGCCACCGGCGTGAAGGACGCGACACTCGCGACCACCGACGGCGGAAGCTCGGCGATCTGGTCGCCGACCGAGACCGAGATCGGAGCACGGGTCAGCGGCTCCGCGATATCGGTGACCGCCGCGTCGACCGCGGCCTGCGTGACGGTCGGTGGTACGACCTCGACGGGCAGCGCGATCGGCCGCGGCGCCGTGAGCCAGGTGTCGCGCAGGAGGCGCGCGGCCTCGTCTTTCACGACCTTCGCGCCATTCACCGCGGGCATCGGCTGCGGATTTCCGTCGACAAAGACGACGCCTCCGTCGACCGGGTCGACAGCGAGCGAATCCGTGAGCGCCGTCATCGCGGTGCCGAATGCCTTCTCGTCCACGACGGTCACCGGACGACGATCGCCGCCCCCGGCGATTTGTACCCAGAGTCGGAACGGTTCCAGACCGAATCCGGTCAGGCCCTTGACGGTGGCGGCGGCATCGACGGACAGGCCGGCTTGGTCCGGAAGCAGCGAGGTGCTCTTGTCGCCGGCGGCGACCGGGATCGCGTGGGTCTCTGCGTCCGCGAGGCCGGCTCGAAGGGCCGCAACAGCCGCGGATGACCTCATCCCGCCGATGTCGATACCCGCCACCGTCGTGCCGCTCGGCACCCGATCGGCGAGGGCCCACTGCGCGCCGACATAACCGGCAGCCAGGACGAGGACCGTTGTGACGAGGATCCAAGCCGCTCGCCCCCGATGGTGCGGACGGACCTCCGCCTCGAAGACGTCGAGCGGCGAGTGGGACGCGGCAGCGGCGGCAGCCGGCGTGACCGGAATCGGCAACGCCGCCCGGCGTGCCGGGACGGGCGCGATTGGGAAAGCAGCCGCGGCGACGGGCGCTGGTACCGCTCTGTCGGTCCCGCCAAGCGCGGTCGGACGGTCGGCGGCGGACTGCGGCACTCCCGGGGGCGTCCACAACTCGCGCCTGAGCACTGACTCGCGCCAAGACTCCTCGCCAACCGTTGTGACGGCCGCTCCTCCCGCTCGGTCCTCGGTCTCGGGTTCGCTCGGCTCCGCGGTCCGCGTCTCGGCGGGCGCGCCCTTGAGGGCGGAAGGACCGGCCACCAGGTCAGGCGTCGCCGGCCCA
>Ga0209539_1000286_pt1 | contig 30393 bp, 27 predicted proteins | sample BarGraNGADG00312_2_FD_184499 | JGI IMG/M metagenome (GOLD analysis project Ga0209539, IMG submission 184499) | Arctic peat soil microbial communities from Barrow, Alaska - Barrow Graham LP Ref core NGADG0011-312 (SPAdes) (version 2) | ecosystem: Environmental > Terrestrial > Soil > Wetlands >...
GAAAAAGGTATACATGATTATGAGGAACGACTTTTGGCACAAAAACAAAGATCCCTCAACAGATTAGCTAAAGAACTTAAAATACAAGTGGTTTATAATGTGTGATATATAAATGTTGTCATTAGTAACGAAGTGAGGAATCTCCAACTCAATGAAAAGTACTTTCTAACCAGAAAACTTGAATTCGAATTCCGCCTAGGCGCTGCAGTAACCGTTAATATTGAATCGGGAAACTTAAGAATAAATACTATCTTTACTGAACCATCTACAGATATTATTTTAAATCTATTTTATTATATATCAATACATTAATGTCCGTAATATGATTCTCTTTTTTGAATGCATCACTAAAAACTTAATCGCAGTTGGTACACCGGATAAACTACCTGAAAATGATATTGAAAAACTTTCCTGGCTGTTTGGAGAAGCATCCGTTCTTTTAAAAGATAAAATTGAAGGCGATTATATCGGTCCCAGAAAAGAGATGATAACTCCATGGAGTACAAATGCTGTTGAGATTACACAGAACATGGGGATCACAGGTATAAAGAGAATCGAAGAGTTTCATGCTACACCTTTCAAAAAGCCTCTATATGATCCGATGCTGCAGTCGCTGTACAGAGGACTGGACCAGAGCATCTTCACTATAGACAAACTTCCGGATCCTGTTTTTTACATTGACGATATAAAACAATACAGTGTCAACGAGGGACTCGCCCTCAATGATGAAGAAGTCTCATATCTTAATAAGTTAAGTAAAACAATAGGACGAAAATTAACTGATAGTGAGGTCTTTGGTTTTTCACAGGTTAATTCTGAGCACTGCCGACATAAAATCTTTAATGGAACATTTGTGCTATCTGGTGAAGAAAAGGAGAAAACTCTTTTTCAGATGATTAAGTCAACAACAAAAATTAATCCTAATGGGGTTGTATCAGCGTATAAAGATAACTGTGCATTCGTCCAGGGTCCGGTTGTGGAGCAGTTTGCCCCTGCCACACAGGACAAACCAGATTATTTTAATGTAACAGACTATGAATCTGTTCTTTCACTAAAAGCTGAAACGCATAATTTTCCAACCACTGTTGAGCCATTCAATGGAGCTTCAACAGGGACAGGAGGTGAGATAAGAGATCGCATTGCAGGCGGCAAGGGTGCTTTTCCTGTAGCAGGGACTGCTGTTTACATGACGTCGTATCCGCGTCCTGACGGAGATCGCTCATGGGAAAAAGCAACCCGGGAAAGACCATGGCTTTATCAGACACCTGAAGATATTTTAATTAAAGCATCAAACGGTGCAAGTGATTTTGGAAATAAATTCGGGCAGCCACTTATATGTGGTTCGGTTTTTACTTTCGAACATTTCGAGAATCTGAAAAAGTTTGGCTACGATAAAGTTATTATGCTTGCCGGGGGAATTGGCATTGGTAAAAAGAAGGACAGCGAGAAAAACATACCTGAGAAAGACGACCTTATTATATTACTGGGAGGTGATAACTACAGGATTGGAATGGGAGGAGGCGCCGTATCATCGGTTGATACCGGTAAATACGACAGCTCAATAGAATTAAATGCCGTTCAGAGGGCCAATCCCGAGATGCAAAAAAGAGTCTATAATGCTATAAGGGCCCTGAGCGAATCAGAAAATAATCCTATTGTGTCAATCCATGATCATGGTGCAGGCGGGCATCTGAATTGTTTGTCGGAACTCGTCGAAGCCACAGGAGGTAAAATTGATATAAGTAAACTACCAATCGGCGATCCTACACTTTCAGCCAGGGAGATAATAGGCAACGAATCTCAGGAACGGATGGGGCTGATAATGAAAAAGACAGATGTTGATACCTTAAGAAAGATAGCAGAAAGGGAAAGAGCGCCAATCTATATTATTGGCAGGGTAACAGGTGATATGCAGTTTACTTTTGAAAATCCGGTTACCAAAGAAAAACCTATTGACATAGCACTCGCATCACTTTTCGGTGACCCTCCAAAAACTATATTGAACGACACAACGCTTGAGAACAGCTACAAGAAGCTAAAATATTCAAGTAAAGAAATAGAGACCTATTTAGAACAGGTTTTGCAGATTGAGGAGGTTGCATGCAAAGACTGGCTTACAAATAAAGTTGACAGGTCAGTTACTGGTAGACTGGCAAAACAACAATGTGCCGGTCCGCTTCAGTTACCCTTAAATAATCTTGGAGCCATCACCCTTGACTACAGGGGTAAAAAAGGAATGGCAACCTCTATCGGGCATGCTCCTGCTGCCGGACTTGTTGACCCGGAGGCAGGCTCGGTATTATCTATTGCAGAAGCTCTTACAAATATTATCTGGGCACCGCTCGCAGAGAGATTAAAAAGTGTTTCGCTCTCGGCCAATTGGATGTGGCCATGCAAAAATCCAGGAGAAGATGCAAGGCTTTATTCTGCTGTAAAAGCTGCAAGCGATTTTGCAATTGCTCTTGGTATAAACATTCCGACCGGTAAAGATAGTCTTTCGATGACCCAGAAATATAATGATCAGGTCGTATATTCTCCGGGTACAGTAATAATATCAGCTGCCGCAGAAATTCATGATATCAGGAAAATTATCGAACCCGTCATCGTGAACGACCCCTACACAAGTCTTCTCTATATTGATATGAGTCGCGATGATTTTAAGCTGGGCGGCAGCAGCTTTGCTCAGATTTTAAACAAGATTGGCGATGAAGTTCCCACTGTTACCGATCCGGCATATTTCAAAGAAGTCTTTGATACAATTCAGGGTCTTATACTAAAAGGAAAGATTCTTTCAGGTCATGATATATCAGCAGGTGGAATGTTGACAACACTTCTGGAAATGTGCTTCTCAAATACCAATGGTGGAATAACTGTCAACCTTTCTGACATTAATGAAGTCGATATAATCAAAATTCTTTTCAGTCAGAATCCCGGTATCATTATTCAGGTAAAGGATGAGGATGAAGTGGCTGAAATTCTGCTGGATAACGGGATCTCATATTTCTCTATCGGTCATCCGGTAAACGAAAGAACATTGTTCGTTGCAAAAAATGATAATTTATTGACTTTCAATATTGATAAGCTTCGTGAGAAATGGTTCCTTACTTCTTATCTTCTCGACAGGCGTCAAAGCGGAACAGATCTGGCACTTGAACGATTTCAGAACTATAAAAATCATGAATTGAATATCAAATTAGATGATTTTTCCGGAACCTTTAAGTCACTCGGAATAATACCTGAGAGAAGGAGAAAATCAGGAATCAGAGCTGCAATAATACGGGAAAAAGGTGTCAATGGTGACAGGGAAATGGCTTATGCTCTTTATCTGGCAGGTTTCGATGTGAAGGATGTTCACATGACAGACCTTATTTCAGGCAGGGAAACTCTTGAGGAAATCAGCATGATAGTTTTTGTCGGAGGCTTTTCCAATTCTGACGTATTAGGATCTGCCAAAGGTTGGGCAGGTGCGTTCAGATATAATGAAAAAGCAAGAATAGCCCTTGATAAATTCTACGAGAGAACAGAGACCCTGTCACTGGGTGTATGCAATGGATGTCAGCTTATGATTGAACTGGGTCTTATATATAAACAGCATAAGGAGAGACCTAAACTTTTAATAAATAAGTCAAATAAATTTGAATCAGGTTTTCTGGGAGTGAAGATTTTGGAGAATAACTCTGTTATGCTTGGAAACATGACAAATATGGAACTAGGAATATGGGTGGCACACGGGGAGGGACAATTCAGTCTGCCATATCCTGAAAATAATTATCAGATACCTTTAAAATTTAGCCGGCATACATATCCGGCCAATCCAAACGGATCAGATTATGACGTCGCCGGGTTATGTTCGGAAGATGGCCGTCACCTTGTAATGATGCCACACCTGGAACGGGCATATTTTCCATGGCAATGCGGCTTTTATCCTGCTGATAGAATAAATGATGAAATTACTCCATGGATGAAAGCATTTGTTAATGCAAGGGAATGGATTAAAACAAAATCAACGCGTAATCGGGGTTAAAAAAACTGATAGAAGTTTTGAATTTTCACTTGCTGAAGATTCACCTTTACCAGAATCCTTAGGAAGGATTTTTTCACTGATTACCTGGATATTGTAAAGTCCCGTATCCTGTATATAAAGTGAACCCATAAATGAATCAGCTCTGAAATACGGATATGTAACATCGCTTGAGTTGTGTATTATTTTGTCACATGCAGGTCGTGCTTCAAGCCTGTTATCAAGAAAACTCAGTCTGACTGAATTACTATATTGAAGATTGGTTGTATCCTTGGTTGCACTTGATAACCAGACATTAAATCGTCCTGATTTCGAAACAACAACGTTCCATTCGGCTGTATTGCTTGCAGGATTAATCATATCGTGATAACAATCAGCTTTATCAACTTTCAACGAAATGGTCCCATCTTTCTGCTGCAATGTTCTGTTCTGAACAACTTTATCTTTCGTCACTTTCCTGTCGCTTGTACTATTACATGAATAGAACAAAGCGATCCCGCTCAAAATCAGCAACCCATAAATTTTTCGTCCCATTTTCGAATATCTAGTTTTGTTCATTACTTTCATTTATAACGTAAGATTATCAATTTCAGTATATGAAAAGTTTAAAATGGCAAATTATATCAAATTTTTAATGGAGTGTGTTCAGGGGAGCCAAGTTTTAAATAGCCGCAATCTCTTTTACTGAATGGACCCGATTAATGATATTTTTTTTTATAACAGGCTGAATTATAGCTTCAGCCACAATTTCAGAAATATCGGCCACCCTTGTATCTGTAACAGCTGAGAAGGTCTTTTTGCATAATGGACAGGCGGTTGCCAGAATATCGGGATTTCCTTTCGTCAGTTCAGTAGCGGCATCGGATGCTATCTTCTTCTTTTTACCGGAACTTATCTTCATGTTGGCAAGACTTCCTCCGCAACAAAGTGAATTGGCATCTTCGAATTTGCTTTTCTCAAGCCTGGAAACATGACTCAGAACCTCTTTCGGTTCATCATATACACCTGATCCTCTTCCCAGTTCACATGGAGAATGGTACACAACTTTCTTACGCAGGAAGTTCATCTTCACTGAGCCTTCATCAATCAGCATCTTAATAAATTGTGTATGATGAAGTACGTCAACATCAATATAATAGCTCTCTTTAAACACTTTGTAACAAATCGGACATGAGGTAACCAGAGTATGAGCACCTGATTTCCAGATCATCTGCGAATTATGATTTATAAGTTCCCTTGCTTCTTTATCCTGCCCGGCAAGCATTAAAGGACGCCCACAACAAACACCCCCCTGTTCATCAATAAAATTATAATTCAACCCTGACGCATCCAGAATTTTTATCATTGAATTTTTAATGGATGGAGTAAGGTGAGTCATACATCCTGCAAAATATAATATATCGGCTTTTTGGGGGTTTTCTTCATTAAGGAAATCATAATTCGAAGTAACATTAGAATTTTCAGCAATAACACTCTGCCTGCTCCGGAAATAACCTTTATATATGTTCCTGATATCGTTTTCAGCTTCACTTCCCCTTCGCTGGATCATCCTGATAGGTGAAAGTTCTATCCCAACCGGACATTTCTGATCACATCTGCCACACATCAGACAGTTATCGACAATTTCAGAAACGTTATCGTTGTTGCGAATAGCTTTCATCAGGTAAGCTGATTGAATATTTGAAATTCCGGCAGAGAAATTAAGCTGACATGCATCAATGCATATTCCACAGGATGAGCAGGAGTATGTCTGAACTTCTGAAAAAGTTCCTGCTTTATCGCCTGTTCTTATTCCTGAATTTCTCATAAAAATCAGGAATAGTTCGGTCGGGATATGCATATATCTTGTAAGAGGAAGAAGTACAAAAAAGGTTCCCAAAGAGATAGAGTACAACCACCAGAATGGATATGCCATCTCACTCGCGGGAAGAAAAGTTGCGAGCCACGACCCAAGAGAGCCTGTAAGAAAACTTCCGGTGCCGTAAGCACCACTTGTAAAACTTTCTGCCAACAGGCGACTGGGGAATATAAGCCATAATGAAATGAGTGCAACTTTATCGGTGATTTTCAGACTGGTAGTCTTCTTCATTCCGACAACTTTTGAATAGAATCTTTTTATTATTGCCAGCAATAAGCCTGAAAGTATAAATGCGAGTATCAGATCCATTAGAAATCCATAGACAGCTTCAAATCCCATCCGGCCATGATCGGGATTGAAAAACCTGAAAAAGATTGCCTTATATGGAGCATTAAGGTGTTTTGTTCCAAAAATATCAGCTTCAATTGTGCCAAATAATATAAGTAAAAACCAACCGAAAGCCAGACTCATATGCATATATCCGAGACGGAAGTTTGTCTTTAATATCTTCCTGTGTATCAGACTCTCCATAAATATCTCTTTAAGACTAAGAATGAATGCATTCCCAAAGAATCCACGCTGCAGCCTGAGCTTATCGGGCCTTGACAGGTCGCGGAACCAGATCACACTTCGTGTTACAACATAGATAAGTATGAAGTACAAACCGATATTAAATGGTATTACGAACGGATCAAATTGCATAATCATCTGATTTTTGAAATGCCTGTTTTACCAGAACCACAACATTTCTCGTATTGACTCCCCGTGGACAAACCAAAGTACATTTTCCGCATAGCATGCACTTTTTTATATCCTTGCGAACCTGGTCATTTTCTCCTCGTTTAATAAGTATATGAAGTTCTCTGAGACTAAAGCTGGTGAAATTGCCGGTAGTACATGTTGCTGAACACCCTCCACATTCAATACAAAGTCTGAAACTCGGTTCTTTCTCAAAAATATATCCCGCTATTCTTCTATCGTTAGATTCATAATCGATCTGCCGGCCCTTCGATATGGTAAAACCAAATTTTTCCATACTAACTTTCCCCATTTTTCAACCAATCCATTACTTCAACAACAGCAGCACGGGCATGTGAAATTGTTTCGGTTATATTCATCGGTGCAGTACAGGTACCTGCGTAGAATATCCCATCAACATTGCTGATATTACTGCCTGTATGATTATCAGCTGCAGTAAAAAATCTGTTTTCACCGGTTCTGAGATCTACCATACCGGCAATTTTTTTTCCTCCTTCTGACATTTCCATACCTGCCATTAGTACCAGCATATCGAGCTTCATTTTAAGTGGCCTGCCTGCCAGTGTATCTTCAACCTTAATTGTCAATTTATTATCAATTGTCTCGCTGGCTTCAGAAACTTTACCTCTTATAAAACTTACTCCCCATTTTTCCTGGGCTTCACGGTAAAGCTCTTCATAAAAAGCTCCACCCATCCTCATATCCATATAAAAACAGAATACCTTCGATTCGGGAAGTTCTTCCCTGATTTCAATAGCCTGTTTAACAGCAGTTACACAACATAGTTTGGAGCAATAAAGATTCCCAACCTTCTCATCACGCGATCCTACACAATGTATAATTCCAATTGTTTCAGGTACCGTTCCGTCAGCAAGGATTATACTTCCTTTCCTGAACATTTCTTCGAGATCAGCAGATGTTATGACGTTATTGTAGATACCATAACCGTACTCTTCTTTTCGTGCACTTTTAAACATGTCAAAACCTGTTGCAACAATAATTGCATCAGCAGTCAGTTCCTTACCCCGGTTGGTAATGATTGAAAAACGACTTCTGGTTCTGTTGAATTTTTCTATTGTTGTATTAGTCAGTATTTTAATTCCATTCTTCAACGTCATTCCATCAAGGTATTCCTTAACTTCGGAGCTCTTCCTTCTGTCGGGAAAGAGCTTATGCCATCCATTCAGGTGTCCTCCGGTTTTGCTTTCTTTCTCAATAAGGCTGACCTCAATTCCAGCTTTTGACAACTGGCCTGCAACTTCTAGTCCTGCCACACCTGCACCTATTACTACAACATGCTTACTCATTTAGAATCAGACATTTATTAAATTGCGACTTTCTGAATAAGAAGGTTTTACTTCAAGCTTGTATTTATCTTCAGCGGAATATTCGATTCCTATTTTATCGAGCACAGGTTCACAATCTGTCTGATGCATCTGAAGACCCAACTCCCAAGGATCATATCCAAGAACTAGTCCGGCTACCTCTTCATATGTAAAGACAGGAATTCCTTCTCCATTCTGACCATATCTTTTACCTTCCATTTCATTTATTACATACTGCCATCTATCGAGGAACATAGGGCAACCCGGACAGTTTGTAATGATCATATCAGGTTGAAACGGCTTCATTGATTCGAATTTTTCTTTTGAACAAGCAACAGAGAAACCCCTGTTTGCCTGAACAAGATATTGCCTGAAACCAAAGCCGCAACAGTGCCGTCTTTCAGGATAATCAATTACTTGACCGCCCCATTCTTCAATCATCCCCGCAAGAACATATGGATATTCTGCACCTCCAACCCCTTTAGATGGAAACATCTTGGCGTAATGACAACCGATATGATCAACAACTTTCAGAGGTTCTCCGGTTTTCTTATTTATAAGTTTATACTTTGCTTTTTCCGCAATTTCTTTTCTGAACTTATAAATCACATCACTTGAATGTGCAAGGTTTTTTGGTTTCTTAAATTCCCTTCCTGTAGCTTTTCGGAGTTGTCGTCTTACTTTTTCCTCGACCTCGGGAAAATGATGCCAGGTATCCAGTATTTCGGTATATAATCCAAAAGATGTTATGCACGATGGCATAAGGTTCTCATAACCTGCTTCAGTCATAAGAGCAAATTGACGCGCAACAACAGTCATTGTAGTCTCAACCGGAACTATATCGCTGTGATAACCTATTCCTGTGCATGTTGTATGACATGGGTGTTCATATACATCTTTATTAAGCTCCTCGCGCATGATCCTCAGGAAGGCTGTCTCTGATCCGGGAAAGAAATTTTGTCTTACACAGCTTCTCACATAATAATAATTATCATCAGCAATTTCTTTCTGATAATCATTCCATATTGCTTTTTTCCCTGCAAGTATCATCCTTTAAAAATTTTATCTGGTATGACTACCATTATTAGTTTTGTAAATATGTCTGAAATACTCATTTTCAATACCTTCATCCAGATTCATATTCAGTTCTTTGGCTTTTATCTTTGAAAATTCTTCAATATTCTCAAATCTTTTCATTCCTCCGGTAACTTTAAAAATCTCCCTGATTTCATCCATTGCCTCTTCAGGTATTTTCCGGAGAATACCCGGACCGTCACCTTTGTAATTAGCTCCCATTTTTTTAAACAGATCGTTCCAGTTATCCTGGATCCAGTCCCATACGGGTCCCTGCTCGGGATGCAAATCAGTACCTACTCCTTCAAGATAGAGACAATAGCCGGTGGTCAGTATCCAATGGCCAACTGTCCTTTTCAGAGCAAGCTGCTGTCTGCCCTTTTCGGACTCTACAAAAAAACCAAGATCCTGAGAAAGCGATCGCAACGCCATGATTATCAAACCGGGGGCATTCCCCCTCGGACAACGTGTTTTACACGACATACATTCGCCGCAATACCATATTGTTTCTGACTTTAAAAGATCGGTTATTTTTTCATCGTCCCTGGTTTGAACAGTATCAACTATTTTTCTTGGGTCGTAATCATAAAACTCCGCAGCCGGACAAATAGCCGTGCAGACTCCGCAATTCATACAGGCATTTAATCCCTCTTCAAACCGAATATCTTCGAGAAGCAAATTGTACATTTTTCCCATTAACCTGTTTTTAATGCGAATTGCTAAAAGATTAACACAAAGGTAACTCCAATTCAGAGTGGGGGAAAGAAGCTTAAAGCCTATTTATAAGGGGTATTTATACGTATAAGGAACGGCTCAAAGGCGTAAAGGCACAAGAGCATAAAAGGATAAAAGTACGACAAACTATGGATGATAGTAAATAGTAAGAAGTATGTAGTAAGTAGTATTCACACTAAACGAGAAACATGACTAGTAATCCTGGCAATTCTATGGTTTCTTCTGTGATTTAATAATCAGCTTTTTATTTACATAGTGAGTAAGCCATGCGCTGCCGGCCCCAACCAATGCTCCTGCCAGAACATCAGAAGGATAATGGACTCCGAGATACATGCGTGAATAGCCAACTGTTCCTGCCCAGCAGATTGATGGAACAATTACGTACCATTTCGGATACATAAGAATCAGCGATGTTGCTGTTGCGAATGCACTCGATGTATGACCTGAAGGAAATGAGGGGCTTCCGGCAGATGATTTTCTTACAATATCCGTGTAAGTATTAAAGGGACGAGTACGGTTTATAGAGTACTTCATTGCTTCAGTAATTCCTGAATTTACTGCAATCGCAGCAATTGCTACACAGGCGTTTCTTATTAACTTATTATCATGCTTTATCAAACCGATGGTCCCGATTGTTGCAGGAATTCCGATAAACACATAAGTATTTGTATTGGAAACAAGCTGAAAGAATTTATCCGAAGGAAGTTTCTCAGGTGAATATATTGAACGAAGTATCCGGATATCCAGATTTTGAGAATACATGTAAACCGGAAAGAATAACAATAATAGCAGAAATAACTTTCCGTTCAGAACCAACTGTTTCATTCATTAACTGAGATAAAGAATTTTTTTCTAAATCTTTTTCAAAAGCTTTTCAATATCCACTACCAGTTTTTCAGGTATAGTTGTGGGAGAATACCTCTTTACCGGTATTCCTTTAGAATCTATTAGGAATTTTGCAAAGTTCCACCTTATACTCTCGCCAAATAGACCGGGAAGCTTCTTTTTCAAATATTTATAGATAGGATGAGCTTCCTTTCCATTGACTTCAATTTTTGAGAACATAGGAAACGTAACTCCGTAATTAATCAGGCATCCTTCAGATATCTCTTTTTCAGTTCCGGGTTCCTGGTTTCCAAACTGGTTACAGGGAAATCCAAGAATGACCAATCCCTGATCTTTATATTTTTTGTAAAGAAGTTCGAGCCCTTCAAATTGAGGTGTCAGCCCACACTCACTTGCCGTATTTACTACCAGCACCACATTCCCCCTGTAGGCATCCATGCTGATTTCCTTACCCTGTATCGATTTGGCGGCAAATTCATAAAAGTTATTTTCCATACCTGATTTTATGAGATGTTCTATTTTATCTTATGCTTTATTGCAATCAGTTTCAGAACGTTCTCAACATCGGTATTGTTCATAATCTTAAATGACACAGGCCTTATTAATCCGTATCTTTTTGCAGTTCTGAATCCATCTTTTATAGTCTGAGGCAGATCACTGCTATCAATAATGGATTCAGCCTTATTCCCAAAGTAGAAGGTAATTCTGAATGTATTGGTTAATATCGCGGCCCAGAAAATGGTTTTTTTCTTATGGATCATCTTAAACAACCATCTTTTGCCGTCGTTATAAAAATTCCATTCACCCGATGAATCTTTATAATTATCAGCCATATGGTTCATTATGTTCTGCCAAAAGATTTTCTTGTCCCCTATTATTGAAAAGATATAATCGTCTGTAGGGTAGATAAGCTTGTCTGTGAGCAAATTTTCTTCTTTATCAGCCATTTTTTAATAAATTTTTTAAGAGCAATAATTATGAAATTACAGAATACCAATGCCATAAAAAACATGGTAGCTTCATAATAAACTGTTCTTCAATCAGTTCAAACTCCTTAAATTCTTCAGTGCCTCCGGAGAAAACTTAAGAACTCCTGAAATTATATCACATGTTTCCAGGTCTTTGCATTCTCCACAGGTCTCATAACCTTTTTCTTTTGCACAGTTTCTGATCGGGCACATGCTCCAGTGCCCTAACTTCACGCCTTCCTCTCTGCATCCAGTGCAGTTTATCATAGCAGGCGACATACCGGGTACATTATAAAGGATTTTCCATTTTTCAGCAGTTGCTTTTCTTAATTCATCATCGTTTTTTATTGTTGCAATCCTTGCCTCACAGGTGGAGCAATTTAATCCGCAACATGCAATGAGTTTTTCCATAACTGTAAGTTTTAATTAGATTAATTATCAGAATATGTGTTGACGGGTTTTTAATCAATTTTCACCTATTAAGATACATATTTTCAGGAAATACAAAATATAAAAGGCGGAAAAGGGATCTAATTTTGATCCGCAATCTTAGCAAGCGTTAGAGGAACTTCTCCTTCAGAATAAACTGCTTTACCTGACATTTTTGTTTCATTTTCAATCTTCAACATCAATTTAACATCCTCTCCATTGACGTAAATAGAAAATAATACACTGTCGTTTAACACTTTGACTTTTTCACCGGGAAACTTATTCTCATTGCCTGTAAATGACATGGTTGTAGTATGCATCTGGCCAGTTATGTCAACTACTAATATTCCTGCTGTATATCCTTCCGGTGCATAGGGTGCTTCAAATTTCCAGGTACCTGAGGGGCTATTTTTTTCTTGAGTTTTTTGGGCAATTAAAACCGGCAGACTTAAAACTATGTACAGAATAATTAAAGTTACTTTTTTCATAAATCAGTAGTGTAATTATAAAAACTATGATGATTTTTAAATCCGATGTAAGGTAACCTGTTTTTTTAAATATTGTTTTTTAACATGAATAAAACTAGAAACATCATAAATATCATATATATATAGATAATTCGATATATGGGATACTTTTGTACTGTTAATTAATTAACAGAAGAAAAAAGCATGAAAAAACTTTTAATATTAGGTGCTGGTACGGCCGGAACGATAATGGCGAATAAGATGAGAAAGCAGTTGTCAGTAAATGAATGGAGTGTGACAATTGTTGAAAAGCAACTGAGTCATTATTATCAACCGGGTTTTTTGTTTATCCCTTTTGGCTATTATCAGAAAAAAGATATTCTCAAATCTGCACTTACATTCTTCCCGAAAGGAGTTGAAGTAATAAATTGTGAGATTGAAAAGATTGATCCGGCACAGAATAAAATTACTCTTGTTAATGGTTCTGATATAAATTATGATATCCTAATTATCGCTACCGGAACAAGAATCAGTCCGGAAGATACCCCCGGATTAAAAGGAGAATTGTGGCAGAAAATGATATTTGATTTTTACACTTTAGAAGGAGCTGAATCTCTCGCTGAATTTATAAAGACGTGGCAGGGAGGAAACCTTGTAATAAATATTGTTGATAATCCGATAAAATGTCCTGTCGCTCCATTGGAATTTGCTTTTTATGCCGATGAATACTTTATAAAAAAAGGAATGCGCGATAAGGTGAACATTACCTATGTTACGCCAATGTCAGGAGCTTTTACGAAACCTAAAGCTTCAAAAATGCTTGGATCTCTCCTTGAGAAGAAAAACATTAATCTGGTTAGTGATTTCTTTCTTGGAGAAGTTGATAATACGAATAAAAAAATTATTGATTTTGGAGGTAAGGAAATCCCTTTTGACTGTCTTGTTTCAGTACCACTTCATTCCGGTGATCCGGCAGTTTCAAAAAGCGGTCTGGGAGATGAATTTGGTTTTGTAAAAGCTGATAAAAACACTCTTCAGTCGGTATTATTCAAAAATATATTTGTCATCGGTGATGCGGGAAATTTTCCTTCATCAAAAGCTGGTTCTGTTGCACATTTCCAGGCAGACGTGCTTGAGAAAAACATTATAAGCTTTATAAATAACAAACCATTGTCAGAATCATTTGATGGTCATTCGAATTGCTATATTGAAACAGGTTTTGGCAAAGGTATACTTATAGATTTTAATTATTCAACCGAGCCTCTTCCAGGCGTATATCCATTACCGGTTATTGGCCCCTTCTCGCTACTGAAAGAATCAAGGTTAAATCATTTAGGAAAACTATTATTTAAATGGATATACTGGAATATCCTGCTTAAAGCGAGAAAGCTTCCTGTAACCAATTATATGTCGATGACAGGAAAAAGACTGAATTAATACATATATCATTAATATTATGATAGTTAACAACTAATAATTTTAGATATTATGACACAGAAAACTTATGCAGGCGTCACAGTTGACGTAAATGAGGAGGGATATTTTACGAATCCCTCGCAATGGACAAAAGAAATTGCTTTTGAAATTGCTAAAGAGGAAGGCGTTGTCCTTACCGGACAGCACTTTGCAATTATGGAGTTTCTACGTAACAGGTATAACAGCGGAGAGCCATTATCAATCAGGAGTATAAATCATTCCGGAGTCATTGATGTTAAGACCTTTTATCAGCTTTTCCCCGGAGCTCCCCTGAAAAAAGCTACTAAAATAGCGGGTATTCCCAAGCCGGCCAGTTGTGTTTAACTTTTAAAAATACTAATATTATGGACCAGAAATTTCCAGTAAAAAAAGTCAGTCTTATTTGCGCCAAAGGCTCAATTGAGGATGTTTATGCATCCCTTATAATGGCAAACGGTGCCGTAATGGAAGGGATTGAGACCAATATTTTCTTTACCTTTTTCGGAATGGATGCAATAACAAAAACCAGGATGGATAAGCTGCACACAGGGGTTGTAGGCAATCCGGCATTACGTCTGCCCGGAGGGATGAGAATGCCCTCACTGTTGGGTATAATTCCCGGAATGGAAGCTTTCACTTCGTGGATGATGAAGGGACAAATGGCAAAACTTGATATTCCTCCGGTTAGCGAATTTCTTGATCTTATCACTGCCGGCGGAGGCAAAATATATGCCTGCAAGACGGCAGCTGATATGTTCAAGTTAAAAAAAGAGGATCTGAGTGACCATGTCAGCGGGATACTTACCATTGGTGAGTTTTACGAACATGCAGCTGGTGAAGGTTCACAGATAATATTTACCTAGGGAAACCCCTTCATCTTAAAAAACTTAAGAGACGTTGCCTGCAGCGTCTCTTTTTTTAGTGTAGAAAGTAATTACCTTTACAGTCCGTTGACTTAAGAATTTCTTCAGTTTAATCTTTCTAAAATTTATGTCAGAACTAGAAATATACTTTGATCAATACCGAAGGAATATCATAGGAATTGACTCGGAAATATTAACTCCCTCCGGACCCAGAAAACTGATATATGCTGACTGGATCGCCAGTGGGAGGCTCTACAGACCTATAGAAAACCGGATCTCTGAAGATATTGGTCCTATGGTTGGTAATACTCATTCTGAATCAACTGCTACGGGGAAGGCAATGACGGACGCCTATCATCAGGCACAGAAAATTGTGAAGCACCATGTGAATGCAGATGATAACGACATTTTGATATTTACAGGTACAGGAATGACTTCGGCAATTGCCAAACTCCAAAGACTCCTCGGATTAAAGGTTCCCGAACAGGCTATTAATTTCTGCGCTTATACCCATGGAAATTATACTAATTGCAAGGATATCCCTAATGACAAGCGTCCGGTTGTCTTTTTAACCCATACCGAGCATCATTCAAATCACACATCATGGTTTGAAACACTTGCTGATGTTGTGGTTTTAGAGCCTTCGTCAAATCTAACCGTCGACCCTGAAACTCTCCGTAAAGAGATAGTAAAATATAAAGATCGCCCTTTGCTAATCGGGTCATTCTCAGCATGTTCAAATGTGACTGGCTATATTCCGCCTTATTATGAACTGGCGCAAATTATGCACGAACATAACGGTTACTGCTTTGTCGATTTTGCCGCATCAGCACCATATATTGATATTGATATGCATCCCGCTGAAAGGATCAAACAACTTGATGCTATTTTCTTTTCGCCCCATAAGTTTCTGGGAGGACCTGGCAGCTCAGGAGTCTTGATTTTTAACAAAGAGCTTTACAAAAACGATATACCGGATAGTCCGGGAGGTGGTACGGTTAAATGGACAAACAGGTGGGGCGGTTACAGTTATATAACAGATATAGAGGTGAAAGAAGACGGAGGGACACCAGGATTTTTGCAGGGGATCAAAGCTGCCCTGGCTATCTCGCTAAAAGAAAAAATGGGCACCTCAAAAATTCAGCAACGTGAAAAAGAGCTGATTGACATAGCATTCAACGAATTATCATCTATTGAAGGACTTCATATACTTGCTCCCAATATTACAGAAAGACTCGGGGTTTTCTCATTTTATATCGATAATATACATCACAACCTTTTTACAACTTTGCTTAACGACCGGTTTGGTATACAGGTCAGAGGAGGATGTTCCTGTGCAGGAACCTACGGACACTTTTTATTGAATGTCGACTTTAATTTATCAAAAGAGATCACCGATAAAATTGATGCCGGAGACCTTTCAATGAAACCAGGGTGGATTAGATTATCCCTGCATCCGACAATGACCGATGATGAGTTATTATATATTACCCGCTCAATCAGCCAGACAGTTGAAAATGCTGAGGAGTGGAAAAAAGCTTATTGCTATGACAAACATACAAATGAATTCGTCCACTGTAAATTCTCTGAAAAAGAAAATTCCGGTTATTCTGACTGGTTTAAATTAGCCTGATTGAAACATAATCGCGTTTATATTGTTTAGCTCCATAACAACTGGTGATCAGGGCAGTCCTTTGACCAGCCGGCAAAATCCATATCTTATATATTAAACATTGTTAAGCATGAATCTGAATAAATAATTTTGAACCTTCAATCCGCAAATACTGCTAAATCAACAATTTAAAATTAAAACTATAAAAGCCAGGAGGACTTAGAATGAATGATATTGATACCATATATACAGATGTACTGATAATCGGAGGCGGTCCTTCAGGCCTGGCTGCATCAATTCATCTGGCTGATATCATAAAACAAAGAGATCAGAACGCAAGGATATTACTTATTGAAAAAGGTCGTGCTATAGGGAGTCACATATTGTCTGGTGCAGTTATTAAACCTTCAGTTTTTAAAGAATTATTGCCCGAAGTGGATCTCTCAGAAGTTCCGTTCAATGCCAGGGTAACCAGGGATAGAACGATATTTCTCACCGAAAAAAGAGCCTTCACCCTGCCTTTTCATTTGCCTTACATGAGCAATAATGGCAATTACACAGCATCACTTGGTCAGATATGCAGATATTTAGCCGTAAAAGCTGAAGAAAAAGGTGTCGAGATATATACCGGTTTTGCAGTAGATGAGATCTTATACAAAGATGGAAAAGTTATTGGCGCAAAAACCAAAGATACCGGATTGGATCATCACGGAAATCGCATGGAAAACTTCCAGGCCGGTACCGATATTGAAGCTAAGCTTACCATATTTGCTGAAGGGACCAGAGGCAGTCTGACGAAAATGCTCATTAAAAAATTTAACCTTGACAAAGACAGAAACGAACAGGTTTACTCTCTAGGCTGCAAGGAATTATGGACCGTTCCTTCCGGCAATATTAAGGCAGGTCAGATTTTTCATACAATGGGCTATCCCCTCGACAATGATGAGTTTGGAGGAGGTTTCATATACGGTTTAAATGACAATAAAGTAGCTGTAGGTCTGGTTGTCGGGCTTGACTACCAGGATCCGACTTTCGATGTTCATGATGCTCTCCAGATATGGAAATCGAGTGCCTTTGTTTCAAAAATTTTAAAAGATGGTAAAATGGTGGAATATGGCGCCAAAACCCTTCCAGAAGGAGGCCTTTACGCTATTCCCAAATTATTTGTCGATAATGCCTTAATTGTCGGCGATAGCGCTGGACTGATTGCCATGCCTGCACTAAAAGGGGTACATCTGGCAATCAGTTCCGGGATGCTGGCAGCAAAAACCGCGGCAGATGCATTATCAAAGAACGACACCTCTGAAAGAAGCCTTCAACAATATGAGACACTGATGAATAGCAGCTCTATTCACAAAGAAATGTATGCTGTTCGAAATTTCCGGCAGGGATTCGCAAAAGGGCTGATCATAGGAGGGCTGCATTTTGGAACTCAACTGATTACCGGTGGAGCAGGTTTTTTTGGCAGACTTAGATCTCATGCCGACTATCAGACCACACTTAAGTTAAGTGAACTTAAAAAGAAGCCTTTTAAAGAGAGGTTTAAAGGCAAATTGGAGTTCGATAAAGTGTTGACATTCGATAAATCAACCGATGTTTACCATTCAGGAGTATTTCACGATGAGCAACAGGTAGTGCATCTTAGGATTGACGACATGGAAAAATATAAGACAGTAAACATAGAACAATATGGTGCGCCTGAACAGTTTTATTGCTCCTCGGAGGTTTATGAACTTCATATCAACAAAGCAGGTCAGAAAGAGCTGAGAATTCATGCTGAAAATTGTATGCATTGCAAAACATGTGATATTAAATCTCCAGGAGAAGCAATTACCTGGGTAGTGCCAAATGGAGGCAATGGTCCGGATTTTCAAAATATGTAACGCAAAAAGACAATATAATAATGGCTTTAACAATAATAAGTTTGATAAAACAAGTTCCGCTCCCGAGTGAAATGAGAATGGGGGAAGATGGGTTGATGGACCGGACAAAAGCAAAATCAATCATTAATATCGATTGTCAGTTTGGTCTGGAAGCGGGGCTGCAGCTCAGGAAACAAAATCCTGATGCAAGATTAATCGTCTGCTCAATGGGTCCTAAATCGTTTGAGACCTCTCTCCGGACAGCGATTTCCATGGGCTATGACGAAGCTTATCTTTTATCCGATCGTAAACTTGGCGGAAGCGATACTTATGCTACCGGACTTGCGATTTCTACCATGCTTAAGCACCTTGGTTTTACAAAAGATTCTAAAGACCCATTCATTATTTTAGCTGGCCGGCAAACCAGCGATGGTGACACTGCACATGTCCCGTCACAAGTAGCTGAAAATATTGGAATTCCTCAAGCCACTTTTGTAGAGAGTGTAAAGTCTGATGGCACTGGCAGGGTCCTTGTAAAAAGGATTATAGAGGGTGGATATCAGATGCTTAAATTACCTATCCCCTGTGTCGTATCGTTAACTCCGACCGGAATCCCTCCCCGAAAACCATCACTAAGCGGAGCTATTAAAGCCCGCTCTCTAAAAATTACAACATTTGGAATTGACGATATTGGTTTGGGAACGGAGAAAATCGGAATCAACGGCTCCCCGACTATTGTAGTGAAAGTAGTAAATATTGTAAGCGAACGTCCACCAATAAAAATGTCGGAAGGTCATAATGAAACAGAACTCGTCGACAGCCTTATCGCCAATCTGAAAAAAGGCGGAAATGTTCTGGAAAAGAAGGAGAAGACAGTCAAAAAAGAAATTGAACTCCAGGATTTCCCGGATAAAGACTTCAGAGATGGTGCAAGAGGCATTATTACATGGGCCGAAATAACCAATGGTAAAATCTCAAGACCTTCACTCGAGCTCTTAACTCCCGCAAGAAAACTGGCAACTCAGTTAGGCAACAACACAAGGGTGATGACACTGGTTATTGGAAAAAATGTTAAGCTTTTTGCTCAGACTCTTATTGAATATGGTTCCGATGAGGTTATTCTTGTTGAAAATGACAAGCTTGAAGAATATCTTGTTCTTCCGTTTTCATCAATTTTTGACCAGGTTATAAAGGAGAGGAAACCTGAAATTGCGCTTTTTGCTGCGACCACATCCGGACGGGAATTAGCTCCGAGAATCGGGATGAAAACAGATAGCGGAGTAACAGCTGACTGTACCGGACTTGAAATTGGAGAATATATAGATAAAAAAGAAAAAGTAATCTATAAACCGATTCTTGAATCACGAAGGCCTACCTATGGAGAAAGTAAACTTGCCACAATTCTTGGATTTGTTTGTCCTCAAATTTCAACTGCACGGGCCGGCACTTTTGAAGTACCTAAAAGGATTGAAGGAAGACAAGGAATTGTTTCCGGTTTTGACCCTGTATTAAAGGACAAAGACTTTGTAGTTGAAATTGTGAAAACAGTTAGAGGCGACGGCGGGCTGCAAAATCTTTTCGAAGCTGATATTATTATTTCAGGAGGAAGAGGCACAACAAGTGATAATTTAACCCTGATAAAAGCTCTGGCAGAAGCATTAAAAAATCAAGGTATAAATGCCGAATGGGCAAGTAGCCGCCCTGTGGTTGATGAAGGAGTTGCTGAATACGCAAGACAAATCGGACAGACCGGCAAAACAATCCGGCCTAAAATATATATTGCAGTCGGTGTCTCAGGTGCAATTCAGCATATTGCCGGCATGAAAGAATCTGAAAAAATTATTGCCATTGACCATAACCCAAAAGCACACATTTTCCATTTTGCGGATTTTGGAATTGTCGGAGAATATACAGACATCGTACCGGAATTAATAGAACGGGTCAAAGCCGGTTTTACCTTTGGAATTGAAGCTAAAAAGAATTAAAGCAGCCCTGCAAATAATGGATTCGCTCAGTGAAGGAGAAAAAATGTCAATAAATAAATTTCTGACAAGATGAACTTGGTTATATCACCAGTAACTTGAATCCCAGAACATTTACCAGTTTCTTACCAGGACAAAAAACCTGATAAGCTGAAGGCCAAACTTTTGCCAGATATCTGTCCTGAACTCCCCGGATCTTAACAATTAACTCATCCATAGCCGGAAGGTTTTCATTCATCTTATAATTATAACCTAAAGTCTTAATAAGTTGTGTCAGGTCATTGAACTTTCCCAGATTCTGTGTCATGATATCGAGTTTTTTTTCAAGGGGTCTGACTACAGCTGGATTTAAGGGCCTGAAAATGTAAAGCTGGTAAAGAAAATCTTTGGCTCTACATCTGAATCTGTGCAAATTTTCAGGTTTAGGATTGTTCCTGCAGGTCAGGTAAATATCTGCCACATTGGAATAAGTAATTTCCAGTTCTTTTATAAGAAGCTGAGGATCTAAAGAATTCATTGATTGAAATCGTAACCTGTAACCGGTTTTATTTAAAAGATCAGCCATTTTATCCAGTGCTGACTTAATTTCTTCTGAAGGCTCCCTGACCGGTTCGGGTTTTTCAAGCATGTTAAAGAGCAATACATTTCCCGAAAGCCGGGAAAAGATTTTCGGATTTTCTTTCCTGAGTTCTTTAAGAGTTTTTCTCTGTACTGATGTTTCCCTCCATGAGCGCATAATTCGTCCGACTTCTCTCAGTGAGGCAACATCTTTGTCAAGATATGTTTTATCAAGCTGGGGTGCTGAAAGTTTCATCACTGCTCTTGATTTCTTCATCAGAACACGTACATCATGGACCGTTTTCTCATCAGGTATAACAGATTTCTTCAGCAAAGTCTGACATTCTCTGATATATCCCGCGAGTGCAGGTTTTATTTCCTTCAATTTCACATAATCCAGTTCCATTTGCAATATTCTATGCATGATAAAGTTACAAAAAAATGAAATCCATTAACCACTAAGGTCACAAAGAGTTTTTGCCCCCAATGCATTCTTAACCCTTCCCCTACCCTTTCCTTAAACAATAAGGGAAGGGTGAAACCATTGTTAAAGAGTTGGTTACCCCCCTTCCCTCAGACTGAAGGAAAGTGGTTAAGGGATGGGTTTATATAAGACAAAAGGACAAGCAAGCACAATTAGAAAAACTCGATATTTGTAAGAGTATGTTAACCTCGATCTGCTTTTAAAGAGTTAAATTTGCTTTAATTTAATTTCAAAAGTTTAAAAATGGGTAATATAACAAGCGGCCAGAGGATTGGTATTCTTACAGCGGGTGGAGACTGTCCTGGTATTAATGCAGCTATCAGAGGGGTAGGTAAAACTGCAATTGTTAAATATGGTATGAAAGTGGTTGGTATCAGCGATGGTTTCACAGGTATGATCAATAAAGAATACCATGATCTTACCGAATCAGATCTTTCAGGGATATTAACCCTTGGGGGAACAATTCTTGGAACATCGAGGGAAAAACCGTTTAAAAGCAGCGGGAAAGGGAAAAATGAATTAAGTAAACCTGTACTTATTAAAGAACATTATGAACAAATGGGACTCGATTGCCTGGTTTGCATAGGAGGAAACGGCACTATTAAAACAGCATATCTTCTTTCGCAGGAAGGGCTTAATGTTGTAGGTATCCCCAAAACAATCGATAATGATGTATGGGGCACGGACCTCACCTTCGGATTTGATTCAGCGGTAAATATTGCGACAGAAGCTATCGATCGCTTACATTCAACAGCCAATTCACACAAGAGGATAATGATTATTGAACTGATGGGCCATAATGCCGGGTGGATAGCTCTTTATTCAGGTATTGCAGGTGGTGGAGATGTTATTCTTATTCCTGAGATTCAATATGATGAAAACAAGATTGGAGAATATCTTCTTCGCCGTGTCAGCGAGAATAAACAATATTCAATCGTTGTGGTTGCTGAAGGGATTAAAAACCCTGTAAAAGACAGCTGTTCGGCTGCCCAGTCGTTAAGCAAAAGAATAAATGAACTTACAGGACTTGAAACGAGAGAGACAGTGCTTGGTTATATCCAGCGGGGTGGTACTCCCTCTCCTATGGACCGGGTACTGGCTACAAGATATGGCACTGCTGCTGCCGACATGATCGCACATCGCGATTATGGCAAGATGGTCGCACTCAGGAACACCGAAGTCGTCTCTGTTCCCCTTGCTGATGTATCAGGAAAATTAAAGCTTGTTGATCCCAACGACCCTTTGGTCGTTCAGGCACAAAATATGGGAACCAGTTTCGGTAACTAACACTTCAACACGTTCTTAAGTTCTGTCAGCACCTAATATAATGATTAAATGAAAAAGCTGATTTTAATTCGTCATGGAAAAGCAGAAGATCCTGTTCATGAGATTTCTGACTTCGAAAGATCACTTACTTTAAAGGGTAAGATAATCTCAAGACTTATGGCACAAAGGCTCATGGAAAAAGAAAAGTCTCCGGGCATTATTGTGACTAGCCCTGCTTTCAGAGCTTTGGAAACAGCTTTAATCTTTGCCGGTGAATTTGTAATAGATACTGAAAAAATCATCTTGAACAGCGTCCTTTATTATAAGATGAACCTCCAGAATCTGCCGCGTGTACTTGCCAATATCAATGAAGCAACTGAAACCTTGACGATGTTTGGACATAATCCTTCATTTACTCAGATGGCAAACAGTTTGAGCATGGAAGGGTGTGATTTTGTACCTAAAAACGGTATTGTCTGCATCTCATTTAATATCAATACATGGTCGGAAATTGGACGCAACATTGGGAAAATGGAATATTTTCTAAAACCCGATAAAGAATTATGAGCAAGACATATATTCCAAAAGAAATCAGCTGGTTGTCTTTCAATGAACGTGTTTTACAGGAAGCTGATAATAAAGATGTCCCATTAATGGAGAGGTTTAAGTTTTTAGGTATCTATTCAAATAACCTCGATGAATACTTCAGGGTGAGGGTAGCAACGTTGAAAAGACTTTCACAATTTGGTGCCAAATCAAAGACTATTCTTGGCTACAGTACAAAAGCCACTCTTAAAAAAATTCAGGAGTTGGTACTTTCTCAAAACTTGAAGTTTGAAAAGATCTATTCAGGGCTTATCCAGGAGCTGGATAAACATAATATACATATTATCAACGAGAAACAACTGACACAGGAACAAACTGAATTTGTACAGAAATATTTTCATAAAGAGGTCCGTACCAGGCTTATGCCTTTTCTTATCGAAAAAGATACGGAATTGCCAAATCTTACAGATGATGCGATCTATCTTGCGATATATCTTGTAAAAAAAGAAACTCAGAAGAAAAGATTTGCTCTTCTTGAAATACCTACCCACGTTCTTCCAAGGTTTATAGCTCTTCCTGAAAAGGGTGATGACAAATATGTTATGTTCATTGATGATATTATCAGGTATGGACTAAAAGAGATCTTTTTTATATTTGATTTTGATGAGTTTTCTGCTTACACAATAAAACTAACTAAAGATGCTGAGCTTGAGATAGTTGACGACATTTCGGAAAGCTATATCGACAAACTTTCGCGAAGTCTTCAGCAAAGAAAATGGGGTACTCCCGTTCGATTTATTTACGACAGGAAAATGCCTGATGAGCTTTTAAAAATATTAACAAAAAAACTTAGTTTTGGTCCTGATGACGTTATCATTCCGGCCGACAGATATCATAACTTCAAGGACTTCATGAATTTTCCAAACCTCGGCCGTAAAAAATTCTATTATGACCCTCTTGTTCCGGTACCTCACAGGGATATTCAGGCCGGGAAAAGTATTCTGTCAGCAATTAAGAAAAAAGATATTATGCTTTTCTTCCCATACCATCCATTTGATCATTTTATCGATCTTTTGAGAGAAGCATCTATAGATCCATATGTAACATCAATTCAGATAACACTTTACAGATTGGCCAGAAACTCAAGCGTTATCAATGCATTATTGAATGCCGTGAGGAACGGAAAGAATGTCACTACTGTAGTTGAACTACAGGCCCGGTTCGATGAAGAAGCAAACATTCTCTGGGGAAATAAGCTAATGGAAGAGGGAGTAAAAGTAATTTACGGTGTTCCAGGCTTAAAAGTTCATGCTAAATTATGTCTGATAACACGGGTTAAAAATGATGTTACACAGCGTTACGCAGCAATTGGTACCGGAAACTTCAATGAGGATACGGCAAAGATCTACACCGACCATCTTCTTTTAACAACAAATAAGAAAATAACCAATGAAGTATTTAAGGCCTTTAACTTCTTCAATGTCAATTATAAAAAGGACAATTTTTATCATCTGGTTCTTTCTCCTTTTTTTCTGCGTAATAAAATTATTCTGATGATTGAAAATGAGATAAAGAATGCACTCGCAGGGAAAAAAGCTTATATCTATCTAAAATTAAATAACTTAACAGATAACGAAATCATAAATCATCTTTATGAGGCAAGCAAATCAGGAGTGATAATAAAGTTGATTATCAGGGGAATGATTTCGCTTGTACCGGGAATAAAAGATATAAGTGAGAATATAAAGGCAATAGGTATTGTTGACCGGTTTCTTGAGCATACCAGATTTTTAATTTTCTGCAACGGGGGAGATGAGGAATGCTATATTTCTTCTGCTGATTTGATGACCAGAAATATTGAGCACCGGATCGAAGTCACCTGTCCGATTTTTGACAAGAGTATAAAATCGGAAATAAGGAAGATATTTGAAATTCAATGGGCTGATAATGTCAAAGCCAGGATTTTTGATGAAAACCAATCAAATATTTTTGTCAAACATGGAAAAGACATCATCCAATCTCAGATTGAAGTTCATAACTATATTAAAAAGGTCAATGAAAAGTGCATTGAGAAATAATCTTATTAAATAAATCGTGTTTTGACTGAAAATCATATTTTCACCCCCATCCCTTCCTTCCCTCACGGGGGAAGGCGCTGAAAGATCATTTCCCCTTTGGGGGAAATAAGAAAGGGGGTGATATAAATCACAAGAATACTCTCAAAATTGAAATAAATCAAGTTATAGTTAGTTTGTTGTTAATAATAATGATGTACAATTAATAGATATCAGAATATGAATTATTACGTCTTGACTACCGGAACAGTTTTTATTATACTTTTTTCCTGGTTTTTATCAATCAAATTCAAAAGGTATCATGGTATTGCACGGTTCTTTGCATTTGAGAGTGTTTTTATTCTTGTTCTACTGAACTATAAGGTTTGGTTTGTGAATCCGTTTTTACCATTTCAGTTAATCTCGTGGATGCTGCTAATATTTTCACTTTATGTGGTCATAACAGGTTATCTTTTGCTGAAGCGAAAAGGGAAACCGGACAGCAACTTCGAAAATACTTCACAGCTGGTAAAATCAGGTATTTATGGTTACATAAGACATCCTCTGTATCTTTCAGTGTTTCTTCTTGGTAGCGGAGTGATGATGAAAAATCCAGGGCCAGCTCAGCTAATTCTTGGTTTAATTAATCTTGTAGCAGTCTATATAACGGCTCGTATCGAAGAAAATGAGATGATCACAAAATTCGGAGTTGATTACAGAGCATATATGAAAGAGACGAAGATGTTCATACCATTTGTTCTCTGATTGGAATATTCCGGTGCTCTGCACCTTTGGTTATACATTAAGATGTATTTCTACAAATATTTTGCAGCGCTGCTGCAATGAATAGACCAAAAAGGTGCCAAATACATTAATATTTGTAGGAGTTCTTCAAATCTTTAACAGCGCTCTTGCAATGAATAGACCGAAAAGGTGCCAAATACATTAATATTTGTAGGATTTCTTCAAATCTAAAACAGCGCTGTTGCAATGAATAGACCAAAAAGGTGCGTAGCACCGTAATATTTGTAGCTATAATTGTTTGTTAGTATTGTCAAAGGTGCAGAGCACCGTAATATTTGTAGACATTCATAAATATTACTAAACTATATAACCAGAAATTAAAGAACCCTTATTTAATCGCGTCAATATTATAAGGTGTTTTCTGATAAACGAAATAATTGAGCCAGTTTACAAACAGCATATTGGCTTGTGAGCGCCAACGTACCACCGGCGGATTATTGGGATTGTCGTCCAGATAATAGTTTACAGGCATTTCGATTGGCAGGTTTTTGGCCAGATCCCTTTTATATTCTATGTCAAGTGTTTCAGGTGAGTACTCTGAATGCCCTGTCAGAAAAAATTCACGACCATCCCGCGATGCTACCATATATACGCCAGACTCTTCCGATTCAGAGAGAATTATCAAATTGGGAACTCTCAATATATCTTCCCTTCTTATTTCTGTATGGCGACTATGCGGTACATAAAAAACATCATCAAATCCTCTGAGGATTGGATTGGTCGAGTCAACCTTTGTATGCTTGAAAATCCCAAACATTTTTTTATCCAACGGATATTTTGGAACGCCGTAGTACTGATATAACGCTGCCTGTGCACCCCAGCAAATAAATATAGATGATGTGACATTACTTTTTGCCCACGACAAAATCTCAGTCAGCTCTTTCCAGTATATTACTTCTTCGAACGGTATTTGTTCGACCGGAGCACCGGTGATGATAAGCCCATCATATTTATTATGTATTATCAGATTAAAATCTTTGTAGAAAGCCAGCATATGTTCTTTTGAAGTGTTTTTCGACACATGAGTGCTCAGGCTGATAAAATCGAGCTCTACCTGCAAGGGTGAATTAGACAACAACCTCACAAGATCAATCTCAGTTGTGATCTTTATAGGCATCAGATTCAGTATTGCTATTTTAAGTGGACGGATATCCTGACTTGATGCACGAGATTCATCCATTACAAAAATATTCTCCTTCAGAAGTATTTTAATGGCTGGCAGTTTGTCCGGTACATTAAGTGGCATGATTGGTCTGTTTTAAAATAATCACAAATTTAATACAATGTTCTTTAGCTTTGACATAAGAATGTTCCAATCTTTTGTTACAGGTTAGAGTTGCGATTTGCTGAAGCTCTGATGCACTTGTATTGAAGCAGGAGATCTCTCGCTGCTCTCGGGATGACATGGCAAGTGGGGAGATCAAAGGAAGAAGTGAGGAATCTACAAATTATTACAGTTGTTTGGTGGCATACTACAGGACGACCTTGAATATTCCTGATAAAAATATACAAGAATTATTTTGAAGAAATCCAGGAAATTATCCTATCAGAAGTCGGCTTGTCTTTTGAGTATATCACATCAACCAGCTTACCGTTTTCATCAATCAGATACTTCTGGAAATTCCATTTTACTTCTGAGTCCATAACTCCATTCTCCTTTTTAGAAGTGAGCCATTTATAAAGCGGAGCCATATCACTTCCCTTTACGGATATTTTTTCCATCATCGGAAATGTAACACCATAATTTTCAGTGCAGAACTTTCTGATTTCAGAAGCTGTTCCGGGTTCCTGGTGTGCAAAGTTATTTGCAGGAAATCCTATGATCACCAGATCATCTTTGTATTTCAAGGAAACCTCCTCAAGTTCTTTGTATTGAGGAGTAAATCCACATTTGGAAGCTGTATTAACAATCATTACCTTCTTTCCTTTAAGCGAGCTGAAATCAAAATTGGCACCTTCAAGGGTCTTTACTTTAAAGTCATAAAATCCTGAAGTCTGGGAGAAAACCTCCATAGAAAAAAGCATCAGGAAAAATATTAAGCCGGACTTATTCGTTTTCATAGCTAATAATTTACTTTTGCATTCTTAACAATCTCGAAATAGTAATGTTCAAAAAGACCTGGAAACAGATAAAAATCTTTGTTATATTAATCATCCTTCTGATTTGTCTTCCTCATTCAATACTTCCATTTCGGAATACCAGTAATGAAAAAAATGATTTTGAATACTATCGAAAGCTTAATGAAACAGAAAAGAGACTTATAGAATTTAAAGATGATGACGAAGCTCTGAAACTTAAGATAGCTCAGCTCGATATCATAAACAAAAGCAGAAGGAAGAACAATGCCTTACCGGTAATGCTTGATATTCTTGCTTCCCGGGTCGCAAACAAGATGTGCAGAGAAGCTGCTGAAAATGAATATATCGGACACTGGAATATGGCGGGAGAAGAACCATATCTAAGATATGCATTTGAAGGAGGATATGACCATGTTTCTGAAAATGCCTATGGTGAATGGTCCTCAGATAATTATACTGCATCATCATCAATTATAAGTTCCATGATGAGTTCGGGACATGGAAAATTCATGTCAGAAAGGTCACCAAATGACGGACATAAACAAAACATAATTGACAAATCTCATAATTTTGCTGGCATCGGATTCTACCTTTCAGGAAACCAGTTCAGATACTATGAAGAATTTATCGACCGATATCTTGAATTTGAGAACATACCAGCGGAAGTGAAAACAGGTGATCAGTGCAGTATAACCGTTGAAACAAAAGGTCAATGCTATTTATACTATATGGTGATCTATCGTGAGAATTGGCCTCGACCTCTTACTCCGGCGCAAATAAGTAGAAGAGGAAGTTATCAGGACTTTACTAATGAAGAATACAGGAATATAGTAGCATGGGATCTTGCCCGTTACAGAAATGGAACTATTTATAAGATCCCATTAAAATTTACAAAGGAAGGGTTATATTATATTCAGATCTATTCAGACAAGAAAGAAATAACTAAACCGGCATCGCTGAATACAAAAGGAAAGACGCCGGTGAGTGGTATCGTTATTAAAGTGAACAGATAGAAATCAAACTATTTCACAATCTGATTAACAGAGGTGATATCAATAACAACCGGGAAGTTCATATTCTGATCTGCAATCTCAATGGTGCCTGTCATTTTAGACGCAACTGAATCCTTAATCATATAACCTTCTTTTACCGCAAAAAGCAGCACCCGGGTCCCTGTAAACGGTCCGCTGGTGCGTATTTCCATTCCCTGAGATTGTGTTGTCATTTTCCTTGTACCGGAAATCGTGGAGGATATTTTTGCACAGTCAATTCCGTCAATCTTTTTTATTCCTTCAAATTTATAATTTGATTCCACAGGCATCCACACTGTGTTGGTTGGTGATTTGGTATCAATAGTATCGTTTGTGACCCAGGTATCACCCGGTTTAAGTTCATTTGTGGACAAAGGAGGAAAATAGTTCCGGAAAGAATCACCTAAATTGTTTTCCCCGCTCCCTTCAAGAGTATATACAATTTTAGTGGCTTCTGTAAAGTCTATTGTCTTACCGGCCGGTGAAATTATCAAATTAAATACTTTCCCCTTAACATCATTAATGGCTCCACCTCCTGTTCCCTGGGGTGATTCGACACTCTGTGCCATTGTGTCGATCTTGATCTCAAGCTTCAGGTTTTCACCAATCTTCCCTGTAGATTTCACTTCGCATCCCAAACTTATCAATACGTTCACCAGCATTGATTCTCCATTGACATCCATAGTCTGAACTATTTTAGTGCCTGACAGATATTTATAAGATTTACCTTCAGGATAATTGTATTCAAGCTTCACACCACCTTTTACAGGAGCGGCTTCAGATTTCTTCTGTGAATATCCTATGGAACAGATCCCGGATAATAACAGGATCGATGCTGAAACAGCAAAATTCTTGACATGCAGATTTTTCATTGACTAATAATTTTATATAAATATTCGAAAGTTTTAAATGAGCTTAATCACAAATATCACACTTTTATTTTAGATATCCATTCAAAAATAGCAAAGATAATCCATCAGCTTCCGGCACGGGACAGCCTGAACGCAACCATCTCACTGGTATTACGAACAAGCAGGATATCGCCAACCATCACAGGGTGATTCCATGTCTTGCCATTAATTGCCGGAAACCGTCCCACCTCAATGTACCGCTCGGGAGTCGCCTTAATCAGCGCAAGATCACCCTTCTCTGATAGTACCAGCAGTAAATCCTGATCGGCCAGAAGGATAAGCTGGCCTCCGTTGCGACCACCTCTCCATTTGCGACTGCCTTTCTCTATATCGATGCACACGATACCCAGCCCTTCAAGACCAAAAACATTACCTTTATGAATCACGTAGTCGCTAAAGTAGGG
>Ga0209539_1000287_pt1 | contig 30297 bp, 21 predicted proteins | sample BarGraNGADG00312_2_FD_184499 | JGI IMG/M metagenome (GOLD analysis project Ga0209539, IMG submission 184499) | Arctic peat soil microbial communities from Barrow, Alaska - Barrow Graham LP Ref core NGADG0011-312 (SPAdes) (version 2) | ecosystem: Environmental > Terrestrial > Soil > Wetlands >...
AAGATAAATAACCTCATTACCTACAATTGCAGCAACAGATTCGACAAGCTTTTGAGCGTTTATTACAACGCCGGGTAGAAATAAACATATCAGAACCAGGCAAAATTTTAATCTTCTTTTCATATTAATATATCTTAAAACTATTTTCTTTAAGTGCATCGTTATAAATCCCATTCTCGAGCGATTGGAGAAACTCAATTCTACGCGAATTCCATATTATTCTCTTTATATCATTTTTAATGTATTCGTAAGGGGCCACTGAGCCTATCAGTCTATAATCCCTTATTGAGATCAAACAGACTGAGCCAGAGTCACTTGTTTCATAAAAAGTGTTTCTTTTCAGAAAGCTTTCCTCATTCTCAATATCTTGTTGCAATTCAACCAATAACTTGTCCATTGATACCCATTCTTCATCAAAGTCATCAAATTTCTCGGCAAACTGATAACAATAACTTTCAAGTTGCTGAAGATCTTTTTGATCATTTGAGCGAGCCAGAATTTTAATCTTTTCTATATTCGGAGTTTCAACAGGTAATTTAATGAAGAGTGCCTTAACAATGTTAGTACTGAGAATAAAACTCTTTTCATTGGCAGCATAATAATTCTCGAGTTCATTGTCAGTTAAAACTGTATCCATTTTTTCAAGCATCATCTGCCTCTGATACTGATATATTACAAGGTTTGTTCTGGTTTCATCAAGTTGTTTAACAATTTCATCCTTTAAAGCAGGCGATAAATTCTCTTCAGCTTTTTGTAGAAGCAGTTCTCTTTTTGCCCATTTATTTATGTAATTCTGTATCACAGATGTACTGTCTGTCTTATTTATCCCATTCAGAATTACATTAGGTATTTCATCGAAATAGAGTATATCCTTTCCAACTTCAGCCACCGCAATTCTTTTTACTATGTTCTTATTGTTACTGCACCCAGCCAATAAAAAAACTGTCATTAAAATAATTACTGTTTTATTCATTGTTCAATTTCTTCTTCACCCCATTAAGTACCAAACTGTCAATCTTAACGCTATATTTCTCCTTTAATTGTTTTATCCATTCACTCTCAAGGAATTCCTGAAATCCTTTGATCATTTCTCCCTGAATTTCTCCGAATTTTGAGGGAATGGGTTCAATAATTTTTGTAATATTTAAAATTGATGAGAAACCCTTATAACTGAATGATTGTGAGCCTGAAATCCATTGCAGGTTATCAATTTCGGGATTATCTCCTTTATACCATGTACCCACTTTAATAATAAGCAACGTATCGTTAATTTTGTTAAAATGTTTTAGGAGTTGAAAATCTTTATCGGGCTTCTTAGAATATTTTTTATAAAATGATAAGAGTGATTTTTCACCATACGGTGACCGGAGTGTATAAATCTTTGCCTCAATTCCTTTTTTTGACAGGTAGTTATTCTTGTGATCTTCATAATATTTGTGCAAACCCAGAGAATCATCAGTTACCCTGTTCCAGACCTTTTTGCCTGATATCTCAAACAAAAGTATCCCATCGTGGAATTCGTTCATCAGATACCTGAATTCAGGATATTTTTGTTCAAGAAGTGAATTTTCATAAGCAATTAATTGATCAGCTGCTCTTGTTTCGATCGAACTATTTATAAACACAGAAGAGTCTTTTGTAATTACCATATCTCCTCGCTTTTCAATATAATTGGTAAACTCATTAATTGTAAGATGTTGATTAGCAAATGAATAAATATCTCCTTCCGGAAGGGTCGCCCGGTCATATTTTTTTAATCCCTGAATAATAAGTGTATCAGTGTTTTCGAGGAACCAGTTATATGCAATTTCATTTATACTGAATTTATATTCTTTTTTCAGTTTTTCTATAAAGGATTTCTGACTTATTGAATTAAGATATGATTGGTTTATCTTACTTTCAAGAAAAGATTTTGATTCTTCAAACGAACCAGGGACTTTCCTGCCCAACAATTTTATGATATGCCATCCGTAGATTGTCCTGACCGGTTTTGTGTACTTACCTGTATCAGTAATGGAAAATGCTGCTTCAGAAAAATCGCTGATAATTTCTCCGGTTCCAAACCAGTCGAGTTCTCCTCCATTAACAGATGATTCTTTATGATCAGAATATTTTTTCGCAAGTTCTCCAAACGGCGCTCCTTCCTGTAGTTTATTATAAACCATATTAATCTCTTCCTCAGCCTGTTTTGCTTCTTTCTCTCCGGTTCCGGGAGGGACAGCTTTCATAATATGGGCTACTTTAATTCTGCCTTTTGAAGTACGCTTATCTGCTATTTTTATTATATGGTATCCATACGGGGTTCTGACAGGCATTGAAATTTCTCCTTTCTTCAAAGTATATGCAGCATCTTCAAATGGCATTATCATTTGAAATGCAGAGAAATAGCCAAGATTACCGCCGTTTACTTTAACTGACTGATCGTCTGAAGTTCCCCGGGCAACCTGTTCAAAAGGTTCTCCTTTTATTATTATTTCCCTGATATCGATAGCTTTTTTCCAGGCTTTAAGCGTATCCTCAGCAGAAGCTTCAGGTGGAACAGTAATCAAAATATGCCAGGCATTTATTTCTGTCAGTGACCTTTGATAAGCTTTTTTAAGTAACTCATCCTTTGTCTTTGTGTCGGTAAGGTAGTTCTGTGCAAGCTGATTCCTGTAACCATTCAGCTCATTCCTGAATGACCTTGTTGTATCAAATCCTTCACTTATAGCATCAGCCACTTTTAGCTTAAAAACAATAAATTGTTGCAGATACTCATCAATATCCGTTTTTTTCCCGGGGTCCAGACTCTTTTTATACATTCTGATAAATTCACCCGATTGAATTTTATTGACACCAACAGTCATCAGGACGCTGGAATTCGAATCCTGTGCCTGCGAAAATGCCGGCAACACAATTAAGATAATAATTAGAAAAGTTGATCTGATCTTCATCAGGATTAGCTGGTGCCTGTTATTCAAATGATTTTCTGCTATAATTTGGAGCCTCTCGCGTGATGGACACATCGTGCGGATGACTTTCAATAATTCCTGAATTAGTTACCCGTACAAATTTGCTATCCTTTTTGAGTATACTGATGTTTTTTGCACCAAGGTAGCCCATTCCTGCCCTTAAGCCTCCTGTCATCTGGTATATAACTTCTGAAAGTGTTCCTTTGTAAGGCACCCGTGCAGCAATTCCTTCAGGAACGAGTTTTTGAATATCATCCTCCATATCCTGAAAATAACGGTCCTTCGACCCCTGCTGCATAGCCTCAATAGACCCCATTCCTCTGTATGCCTTAAACTTACGCCCGTTATAAATTATTGTCTCTCCGGGAGATTCTTCGACACCTGCGAAAAGAGAGCCTGCCATAACAGAATCAGCGCCGGCTGCAATGGCTTTGATAATATCTCCGGAATATCTGATCCCTCCGTCTGCTATTACCGGAATTCCGGAGCCTTCAATAGCTTTCGCAACATTATAAATTGCGGAAAGCTGTGGAATGCCAACACCGGCAATTATTCTGGTAGTGCAGATTGAGCCAGGTCCTATGCCTACCTTAACAGCATCTGCTCCTTCCTTAATAAGAATTTTTGCTGCTTCAGCAGTGCCTATATTCCCGGCAATAACATCTATACCCGGGTAGTTTCTTTTTATTTCCTTCAGAATATTAATAACATTTACAGAATGTGCATGTGCCGTATCGATAGAAATAGCATCCACGTCTGCATTTATTAAGGCTTCAACTCTTTGCAGAGTATCAGCAGCTATACCTACTGCACCTGCCACCCGGAGTCTTCCTTTAGCATCTTTGCATGAATTAGGCCGGTCTTTGGTTTTTGTTATGTCTTTGTAAGTAATCAAACCGATCAGTTTGCCTGATTCGTCAATCATTGGAAGCTTTTCTATTTTATGTTTCTGAAGTATTCTTGCTGCTGCTTCAAGATTAGTCTGATGATTTGTTGTGATCAGACTTGTAGTCATTACCTCAGTTATTTTCCGGGCGCGGTTATTTTCGAACCGGAGATCCCTGTTTGTAACGATACCTTTCAGGATCCCATTATTGTCGATTACAGGTATGCCTCCGATCTTATACTCCTTCATCAGATTCATCGCTTCGCCAACTGTAGCATCGAGGTTAATGGTAATGGGGTCGAATATCATAACATTCTCAGCACGTTTTACACGTTTTATCTGCGCTGCCTGCTTTTCGATTGACATATTTTTATGGATCACTCCGATGCCACCCTCCATAGCAATAGCGATTGCAAGCTCTTCCTCTGTAACCGTATCCATAGCAGCTGAAACAATAGGTGTATTTATCCTTATGTTTCTGGTGAACATGGAGCTGAGTTCTACTTCTCTTGGAAGTACCTCAGAATATGAAGGAATAAGAAGAACATCATCAAATGTTAAACCTTCATAAAGGATTTTATCTATCAAAAATGACATCAGATGAGATTTTTAGTTTTTGCTGGCGCAAATTACGAAAAAAATCAGAACTCTTAAAACATCTCTTTCATTTAGCTATTATAAAAAATTGACTTACAGTTACTACATTTGTAAATGACACAATCATCAGTGAATATTGAACCTTACAGACAAATTTTAACCCGATACTGGGGATTCGCAGCATTCAAACCTTTACAGGAAGATATAATAAAATCGATTGCTGAGGGAAGGGATACTCTTGGACTAATGCCTACCGGTGGTGGCAAATCTATCACCTTTCAGGTACCTGCTCTTGCTCATGAAGGAATATGCCTGGTTATTACTCCGTTGATTGCACTGATGAAGGATCAGGTAAATCGTCTTAATAGTCTGGAAATTAAATCTATAGCTATTCATTCAGGAATGTCGTCCGAGGAGATAGATATCTCTCTCGAAAATGCAATTTATGGAGATTATAAGTTTCTCTATGTTTCTCCTGAGAGAATTTCAACAAGGATTTTTCAGGGAAAGGTATCAAGACTAAATCTCTCTCTGGTTGCAATCGATGAAGCTCACTGTATCTCGCAATGGGGATACGATTTCAGACCTTCATACCTGAAAATTGCCTCACTCAGAGATTATATTTCTGATAAAGTTCCTTTTCTTGCCCTCACAGCTTCAGCAACTCCGCAGGTTATTGAGGATATAATGAACAAACTTTCGTTCAGGAAGAAAAATGTTCTGAGGACCAGCTTCGACAGAAAAAACATTTCTTACCTCGTTCGGAAAGTTGAAGATAAGGCAACCTATCTTATTAAAACTCTGCAAAAAGCAAAGGGAAGCGGTATTGTATATGTTCGAAGCAGGAAAAGATGCAAAGAGGTTGCAGAACTTCTTCTGGCCAATGGAATAAGCGCCGATTTCTACCATGCGGGACTGCCGATTGAGATACGCGATAAAAAGCAATCATCATGGACAGTAGGAGAGACCAGGGTAATTGTATCTACTAATGCTTTCGGAATGGGAATTGATAAGGCGGAAGTAAGATTTGTTATACACTGGGATATCCCCGATTCAATTGAAAATTATTTTCAGGAGAGTGGGAGGGCCGGCCGCGATAATAAGCCTGCCTCTGCTGTCCTTCTTTATTCGCTCGCCGATAAAAGTCGTCTCCTCGACACAATCAGAAAAAAATTTCCGCCCATTGAAAAAATCAAAGATATTTACGAAGCAATATGTAATTTTCTTCAAGTTCCTCTGGGCTCTGGCAAAGACAATGTTTTTGATTTTAATATGTCGGAATTTGTTTCAAAATACCGGTTACCCGTAATTGAAACATATAACAGCCTTCAGTTTCTTCAGAGGGAAGGATATATGGAATTCACTGAGGAGATTAATAACCCTTCAAGGGTGCATTTTGTCATAAGTCGCGACGATCTGTACAAATTTCAGGTGGCAAATGAATCATTCGATGGATTTATAAAGCTGCTTTTAAGATCTTACACAGGGATGTTTACGGAATTCGTTGCAATAAACGAGGAGACTCTTTCCAGAAAATCAGCTGCCACCCGCGATACAATTTATCAATACCTTGTAAAATTATCATCTCTCAATATAATTCGTTTTATACCGGGGAAAAAAACCGCTCTGGTAATCTTCACTGAAGAGCGGCTTGGTCGCAAAGCCCTGTTAATTTCTCCTGACAACTATCATCATGTAAAGGAAAAATATGAGATCAGGGTTAACACAATAATAGAATATGCAGATTCTGATAACCGATGCCGTTCAGTTACCCTCCTTAATTATTTTGGTGAAGATGCTGACAGGTGCGGTATCTGCGATGTTTGCCGTGAAAGAAATGAACTTGACCTGAGTAAATATGAGTTTGATCTGATCCTCGAAGAGATTAAAATTCATCTTGGAGAGAAAAATCCTGATGCTGAAGAACTTGTAAGAATGATGGAGCATCCTGAAGATAAAGTTATAAAAGTAATACGCTGGCTTCTCGATCATAATAAAATAGTTCAGGATAAAGATCATAAACTTATATGGGTAAGCACATGAAGAAATAAGATAATCACAATAAAGTATAGCTTATATTTTTTGTTACAGGAAAAAAGATTAATCTTTGATATGTTTAATAATACTTAATATTTGAATTATGATTAATAAATTATTACCAGACAAGGTTTATTCACTTATCTCAGTGTTTTCACTTGTTATCCTGTTGTTAGTGCAGTATCCTGCATTTGGACAAACAGGAACAAAGTCTTTTGCTTTTGAAAAGGCAGATCGCGGCCTTATTGCGGTGGTTACCGATAATAAACAGGTATATCTGGGTTGGCGGCTCCTAAACAATGATCCTGCAAATGTTGGTTTCAACATTTATCGTATCACGGCAGGAGCGAAAGCCGTTAAAATTAATGCTGAGCCAATTACCGGAAGCACCAACTTTACGGATTCAAATGCACCTATGGGCCAGCCTAATGAATGGTATGTTACTCCGGTGGTTAATAACAAGGAACTTACTGCCTCCGAAAAAACATCACTGGCAGCTAATGCAGTCCCTCAACCTTACAAATCATTTAAGCTTCAGGGAAACTACAGCCCCAATAAAGTGGGCATCGCTGATTTGAACGGTGACGGAGTTTACGATCTTATTATAAAGCAACCATCGGGCTCCGTTGATCCGGGAACTTTCCGCAGAAGTCAGGACACTTATAAATTTGAGGCTTACGATGGAAAAACCGGAAATTTTATGTGGCGCCACGATCTGGGCTGGAATATGGACATGGGTATATGGTTCACTCCTTCCATTGTATTTGATCTGGACGGTGACGGAAAAGCCGAAGTGGCCATGAAATCATCCTCTTACGCTGCAACACTTGAATCTTCTTTTGCCGAAGACAGCAGCTTTATAATGAAAGGGCCCGAATACTGCTCAATCCTGGATGGAGTAACCGGAAAGGAAATTGACAAGGTGGACTGGATTTCAAGAGGGAATGACAAAGGAATTGAATGGGGAGATCCCCGTGGGAACAGGGTGAACCGTAATCTGATCGGAGTAGCGTATCTCGATGGTAAAAGACCCAGCTTACTGGTATGCCGGGGAACTTATACTGTGATGAGAATTGACGCCTATAATCTGGTAAATAAAAAGCTTCAGAAAGTATGGAGCTGGTCAGGAGACAATGAAACCCCAAAAGTACAGGGGCAGGGATTCCATGGGATGCATGTATACGATGTGGATAATGACGGAAAAGACGAAATATTGCTCGGAGATGCTGTATTAGACGACAATGGAAAGATACTCTGGAATATGAACATGGGCCATCCTGATATTTGTTATCTGGCTGATATTGACTATGACAGGCCCGGGTTAGAAATTTTTTATGCTTTTGAGCGCGCTCAAAAACAGAATGGAATCTGCGTTGTGGATCCTGCAACAGGGAAAATCATCTGGGGCATGGATATACCCATTACTCACCTCCACGACTGGGGTATGATTGGAGACATTATCCCCACAGAGCCAGGTATGGAGTTGTTTGCAATGGAAAAAGACAAGTCCAAGTCCTTTCTCTATAATAGCAAGGGAAAACTACTTTCTGATGGAAAGGAATTGGGGGGCGGAAATACTGCCAGGGCATTTTACTGGAAAGATGGTCAAATCAAGGTTTATTATCCATTCAGCTATCGTGCTACCGGAAACCCGATTATGGAATATAAGGGAAACAAACTCGGAGATATTCCCGGACAGATTGTTGCAATTGCCGACGTACTGGGTGACTGGCGTGAAGAAATTATCACAGCTTTAGATGGAGAAGTTCGTATCTACACTACTACTATTCCTTCTACATCTCGCAGGGTTAATCTTATGCAGGACCCACTTTACCGCAAGTATGTGGCAATGGTGTCTATGGGATATTTTTATCCCCCGCAGTTAGGTCGATCCTGGTAAACATTCAGAAGTACCGAAAGAATAAAAAGAGAGATAAACAAAATTTATCTCTCTTTTTTTGTTAGTGTTAGGCGTTGTATGACTATTTATCCTTTTCCAACAGGAAATCCGGCCCATGTACAGGCAAGATGCATAAGCAGTTCAGTTTTCAGCTGTTCGCGGATTGCAGTATTCGTTTGATCATAAAAAACATTATTCCATTCGTTGGGATCTTTGATCTGGTCATACAATTCACCTTTGATTTTATCAGGTGAGAATTTTACTTTACTTATTCTCAAAAAAATTCATTTTTATAAATTTTATGAATGTTTCATAATCTGCAGGCAAGGCTCCATGGCCTCCGGCGTGCATGAAATAGCCAAGAGTATTTAATATAGGTTGTCCGGCCGCTGGCATAACATCAGTTCCGAGGCCTTTTACACCCAGTAATTTGAATACCGGTTCAGCTGCAACGGCAGCCAGGAACTCACCCTTAGGATCGGACCAGTTATCTTTGTCGCCTGTCTGCAACAATAGAGGCCTCGGCGCCATTAAGGCTACCAGCATGTTAGCATCTACGGGAAAATCATTCGGATTCTTAGCCCATTTAGCATAGTTCCCGCAAAACTGGTAAAAGTATCTTGTCGAATCAGACATGTGTCGCATTGTCTCGCCATAATTACGTCTGGCAATAGCTGCACCTCCCTCGCCAGAACAGCTTGCAATCACCAACCCGAAACGGGTATCGCGGGCGCCGGTCCATAAAACTGTTTTTCCAAGTCTGGATACTCCGAACAAAGCAACCCGCTTTGAATCAATCTGTTTATCTGTTTCAAAATAATCCATGGCACGGCTTAGTCCCCACGACCAGGCTGAAATAGCGCCCCATTCATCGGGTGCAGGTGAAGACAATCCGGCTTTCAGATAATAACCCCTGATCCCATATTTAATTCCTGTAGGAAAATCAGGCTCGATGTCACCATAACCTATTGTAGCAAATCCAATTCCCTGGGAAATAAACTGATCTATATTTACCTTTCCGAATTGTCCTCCGGCAGGCGCCTGAACTCTTTTTCCGTCCTTGCTCCAAACAAATGATTTTTTCACACCAGTATCTGTTGTGACATTCGCATTTGGAGAAAAGCTGATATTCAGAAACAAGGGCACCGGTTTGGTAGCGTTTGCCGGTAAGTAGATCAGAATATCCATCTTGTAATTTGAAGTATCTTTCGTAAAATAGACAGTTACCTGTTTGCGAATAGCTTTCTCGTCAAAAGCTGGGGTACCTTTATCGAACACATTAAAGGTCATGTCTTTTGGGACTCCCGGAGCGCGTCCATACTCATTCTCTTCGATCAGACGAACTATCTCGGGTCTGCGTTCATTATACCAGGTTTTTGCATCCTTTACTGTTTTTCCATTAAGCAGGACCAATGGATCGGGGAGGGTGTATGTTCCCACCAGAGCTTCATCATAGTTAACAGGAATTCCGGCTACGACAGCTGGCGGAGGATTTTGACCAAATGCCACTGAGCAACAAATAGTTGCTGTTAATAAAATAACGGCAGATTTAATTTTATTTAGTTTCATACGTAAATAATTAGTTAATCCTTATTAATTCGTGTTTTTTGATTCTTCTCTAGAGTTGGATATTTTCGGAACCAAAAATATGGTCTGGTAAAACTAGCGAAAAATATAATATAATATTTCTTGTCTTTTCAACCTCATCCAGTTGATCAGAAATTTAACTTTGATTTTAATGCTCTGATCGAACCCACATGTAAAATGACTTGATCGAAACCGGGCTTTTTATACATGTGGGTTTCTTCATATTGTACGCTGCAGCAGCGTTAATCTGGTCTACTGCAGTTCCTTTAAGGTAATTTCTTAGCATTCTGTGATCATGTTTCAAGTGTGATATAAGTCCTTCTATTCCTGCTCTTGATCTGCATCGCTCTTCTCTTTTCTTTTTCAGGTAGTAGCTCTCTGTCTTGAGTGCCTTAGGCATCACAATGTCTACCTCCGGTAGGTTGTGCCTACCCGAACCTCTAGATTACAATTACCATCGAAAATATCTTTGTATTGATATATTTTCAGTAGAAAAGTACAAAAAATATCATCCAAAATGAATCGTCGCAGAATTTCAGATTCGGTATTCGGGCCAGATGCTCCGCATCCAATCGAGTCCTTTGGATGCAGCTGTAACACCATCCGGATCCGGTGTTATTTCCAAAGAAACAGCCTTATCGTAGCCTATTTCAATAAGACAGGCACCCACCGCTGAAAAGTCTACCTTACCCGAACCAGGATACTTCCGATCACTATCAGATATATGGATATGGCCAATACGCCCTTTACAACTCCTGAAGGCATCAATGATGTCAGGGTCTTCATGGTACATATGATATGTGTCGAGTAACAGTTTGACCGGCTCAAGACCCGATCGGCCAAGGTATTCCAGGGTTTCGGCGGTAGTGTTTAGCAAGTTTGTCATGGAAGATACTATAGGCTCCACGCTTAGTGTTACATTCTGCTTCTCAGCATACTCTGCCAGCGGGATCAACTCACTGGTCAGACGGTCAAGATATTCCCCTCGTGACTGTTTTGTTGGAGAGGATCCGCGACAAAGGCCTACAAAAACAGTCGCACCGAACCGCGAAGCCAGGTCAATGTGTTCATGATAGCGACCAGATGCAACCCGTCGGGATTGGGCGTCTGGGGAAGTAAGACTCAAACCATTCAAGGTATTCTCAAGCCCAGTACCCACTGCTGCAATCGAAATACCTAACTTCTCAGCCGCATCTGCAATCGCATCAATATCAAGTTGCCTGGGATTTCTGATATGCATTTCTACAGCTGTGAATCCCAATTTTGATGTTTGCTTTAGGGCATTGATTAAACCTCCCTGAATCGGAACAGGTGCAGAACTGCCTAGTTCTTCTTCAGAAATTGCGACGCAGAATTTTATGGGTCTATTCATTGCGGAATTTTCATGTTTTTAAGCAGTTGCCATCCATTTTTATCAAAACTACTCAATGTCATAGCAGTGGCGCCAAAGGAGTCAAAATCTACTTCCCGGATGCCCTCAGGTTTATAAGCCATAGCGAATTCAGGCAGAGTCCGGATCACCTTGTCCACCGCCTCTGGATCTACTGAATTTCCGATGGCAACTTTGTATTCTATATCCCCATTGGTATCCGCAACTCTAATAAGTTCCTGAATCGTAGGGTGAATGGTCATTTCGGTAGCGCTTCCGGCAAGTTCCGTCACCTGGCGGGCACATCTAAAAGCTGCAGGCATGATCATCTGACTGTATCCCCGTTCATTGAATAAAGCATAGCAGCGCTTAACGGCAGCCAAAACTGCACATTCTAGTTCATAGGTCGTAAGACCGGTGCCCCTCTGTTCATTGAGCTGGGTCAGGTAGTCTTGTAATCTGCCCATTACAAAAGCCGAAGTAGAATGTGCAGGCTTGATGCCAGCTTTCAGAGCCCGTTTAATGCCCCGTTCATGTGCCTCTGCGGCAGAAACCATTTGTGGAATGGAAACACAGACCGTAGGGTTTGTCGGAATTCCAAGCGCTGCAAGTTCTTCAAGCACCCACATGCCAGCGGCTGTTCCCGGAATTTTAACCTTAATGTTTCGTCCCCAGGAGGCAAATTTCTTTCCGCTTTCGAACATTGCATTGGCATCAGCTGAGAGACCGGGTTGTACCTGTGCCCTTATGAATCCCCTGGTTTCTTTACTCTCATGGAACAATGGCTGGAGTTTTTTTGCAATTGTCCTGACAACAATGCCTATCAACTCCACCGCTTTCTCGTCTCCACTAATATCGTGTGGGAGCCGCCCCAATTCTTCGCTAAAAACCTCAGGCGTGGTAGTCAGTGCCTGAAATGAAAGTGGAGGATTAGAAGTACACCCACTTGCACCGTTTTTAAGGGCATTGTCTATATCGTCCATCATCGCTGAATCGTTACACCAATCTGTTTCAGTATTGGCGGACATCCATTTTAAATAGGGTTGATCAATCATTATATTTAGTTTAATGTTTATGAAATTATCTCAATTTTACTTCTTTTTGGTTCGGCGGACTTTCAGTTTGGCGAGGCCTTCGTAGAACTGGACCAATCCCCCATGATCGTCACCGGATTTACCATCCGCCCTGAGTGCCTGCATCTCCTCCATTACCACACTCGAAAGCGGGATGGGTACTCCGAGGGCGTGGGCCGTATCCAAGGCATTAGCCATATCCTTGATATGCAATTCTATCCGAAAACCTGGTTTAAAATTACCGTCAAGGATCAAGGGCATCTTTGCTTCCAGTACAGTACTGCCTGCCAATCCCCCTCTGATGGCCTGGAATACCTTTTCCGGGTCAACCCCGGATTTCGTGGCCAGTACCATGGCTTCAGATATGGCCGCAATGTTTAATGCAACAATAATCTGGTTCGCCAATTTGGTCATATTGCCACTGCCGATTTCTCCGACGAGGGTCACACTGCCTCCCATCACTTCAAATATGGGTTTGATCTTTTCGAAAACTTCCTCCGGTCCACCGACCATAATGGCAAGTGTTCCATTCACTGCTTTGGGTTCTCCGCCGCTTACAGGTGCATCGAGCATCTCTACATTCTTTTTCTTCAATGCTTCAGCAATCTCCTTGCTAGCAAGGGGAGCAATGGAACTCATGTCAATTAGTATGGCTCCGGCTTTGGCGCCTTCAAGTACGCCATTTTTTCCCAGTATAGCTTCTTTGACATGGGGTGAGTTGGGCAGCATTGTGATAATAATATCAGAAGCAGCGGCCACCTCACGGCATGTGGATGCTTTCCGGGCTTTGGACAGACCTTCCATCCTGCTTTCGTCAATATCAAATACCGTCAATGCATAGCCGGCTTCCATAAGGTTTTTTGCCATTGGCAATCCCATAATTCCCAGACCAATAAAACCAATTTTTTTTATTTTTTTTATTTCCATTAGTTAATAATTTTATATTATAAGACCGACGGTAAAGGTGCCAATGTATGGCGACTTCCATCGGTTTCCTTATGCCATGTATACACCCCCATTGATATCAAGCACCGCACCTGTAATCATTCCCGACTTTTTAGATGCCAGGAATAACACAGCTTCCGCAATTTCGTCTGTTTCAACCAAACGACCAAGAGGGATACCTGCTAGCAGTTGATCCATTTCATCTCTGGAAAATTGAGTAACCATATCTGTGTTTGTTGTTCCCGGGGCAACCGCATTTACCGTGATGTCATAATGGGCAACCATACGTGCTACGGCTTTGGTCAGTCCTATTATTCCGGCTTTGGATGCTGAATAAGCAACGCCTGTTTTGCGTCCCCCCATCCTGCCTGCAAGAGAAGAAATATTAATGATGCGTCCATTGGGCCGGCCTGTCATACAGGGTATTGCAGCCTTGGTGACAAGATATGTGCCTTTCAGGTTTACATTCATTACATTATCCCAGGTGCTTTCCTCCAGGTCTTCAATTGAACCGGTATCAAGAATACCCGCACAATTGACCAGAATGTTGATACCACCAAATTGATTCATGACCCATTTTATAGAATCTCTCACGGAATCACTATTTGCCACATCTACACGGCGGCAGACAGCCTGGAGGTTCTTTTCCCGGAGACTCAGGGCGGCAGATTCACCTGCATTCTCGTTAGAGTCAAATAATATAACCATATCCCCATTTGTGGCAAACCGCTGCGCAACCGCAAAACCTATTCCGCGTGCACCTCCTGTAATGATGACAATTCTTTTAACTGCTACATTTTCTTTCATAATATTAACTACTTTTTTATTCTCGTTTTTCATTAATATAAAGTTGTAAATTATTTATGTTTAATTCGATAATATTATTTTTAATTAAAGTTATAATTTCAGCACCAGCTAATAATACAGGTCCATAACCATGTGCCGCAAAAACACTAACAGGACGATAATAATAGAAAGCAGGATCAAAAGCCATAGCTGTACCCACACAGGTTCCTTCAACTTGTCCATTGCTGTTCACTTTTGTAGCCACCGCATTCCATCCTAAAATAGCCATAGGAGCATAAGCCCGCTTATCAATATATCCCCGGTTTATCGCATGGGCAATTGAATAGGTATAAATAGCTGTAGCAGATGTCTCCAGATAAGTATCGTTTCGATCTAATAACTGGTGCCAAAAACCTGAGCCAGATTGGTAACTGGCTAATCCTCTTACGTGTGCACGAAGTTGCATTAGTACAGCATTATATCCGGGATGATTAGCAGGTAAAACATCCAGTAACTCTACCAGGGTCAATACAGCCCAACCATTTGCACGTGCCCACCGATATTCCGGATGATCCTCCATGTCTTGTACCCATCCATGCATATAAACTCCTTTTTCATTATTAAACATGCGATTGGAAAATTGCAGAACCTGCTTTACTGCGTCATCGAAGTATTTACGCTCACCTGTTAGTTTCCCCATCTGAGCTAAAGCTGGCACACTCATATATAAGTCATCAAGCCATATTGTACTTGGCTGTGGGCGATTCCGGGCTAAGGTGCCATCAGATAAACGAAACTGCTTATTGGAAATGAAGTCAATGTAGTTATCAATTATAGGTCTTAGATCCGTTTTAAGCCCTGCTATGTTAGCCTTGATCATTGATGCGCATATAGAACCTGCATCATCAAGCGTATGTGGATCCAAGACAGAACTTAAGGGAGTGGCAATTTTGGGATCTGTTTTTATTTGTTCCCTATAATAAGGAGCCAGATCGGCAATAAGTTTCAGTCTCTTATAAGTATAATCAGTAAACCTGTTGTCCCCAGTTACCTCTCCGGCAAGAAGCATACCAGCATAAGTTACACCCCATTCATAACTTGTCAATCTAAAATCTCCTTCAATAACAGCATCACTATTCAGATTCTTAAAATCTATTATTTCCTCCTTAGTTTTGCTATTGATTACTTTGCAAGGGGTGGCAGCATCAAGGTAAGAATAAATTCTGTTGAGTACTTTTATTATTTCTTCAATATCTGGTTTACCATAAGGAGTTGGGTAATCAGGCTTCAATAAATGTATAGGTGTAGTTACATCATTGAATTTATCAGGTTCATTCTTACAAGAGGAGGTAAAACCTAAGAACCCAATAATTATTGCAATTAAAGATATTCTTCGTAATTTATTGCAATTGAGTGATTTCCATTGTTTTTTATTCATTTCATTTCGGTTATAAATTAATTTATTACATGATAAGTTATTCGTTATCTGTATATGAGATAGTCTTTGTACACAAATGCCATTTTGTATGTTTTCTAAATAATTTTCCCTGTTTTTGCAGGTAAAAATATGGTTATTGAGAATCCCATCATTAGAATTAATACTAAACTGTAAATACCAACATCAGTGCTATACTTAAAAGTTAAAAAGCCAAGCATATACGGGCCTAAGAATCCTCCCAACCCTCCCGCAATATTTATAATTCCAAAAGAAGTTGCAGCCATGTCACTGGGAAATAATAGGGATGGGATAGTCCAAAAAACACCATTCGCAGATAGTAAAAAAAATCCACACAATACTAAAAATGCGAACGATACCCAAATTATGCTTTTAAATTGAACAGATAAAACTAAACATACTGCAAAACCTATCATAGGTAATGCTGCATAAAGTTTCCTATTCATACTTTTATCTGAAAGTTTCGCAAAAAAATATAATCCTAAACCTGCAGCCAGATAAGGAATAGTTGATAGCATACCTATCGCAATAATCCCTGAATGAGTTAATGTCTTTAAAAGCGTTGGGAGCCAAAGTACAAATCCATATATTCCAGTTTGATAACAGAAATATATAGCAATCAACTTCCATAAATCCATATTTGACAAAACTTTGCTCAGCGGTACTTTACCAGAGTTTTTAGTATTTAATTCCTCTTGTTCTTTACGTAGTTTAGCTTCGAGATAATTTTTTTCTTCCTCACTGATCCATTTGGCATCTTTAGGATAGTCACTAATTAGTGGTAACCATATAAACATCAATGATAATGCTAAAAGTCCTTCTATAATAAACACATATCGCCAGGAATAAGTTGCTATAATCCATCCAGAAAGTGGGCCAGTAATAATTGAAGCAATTGGTGCATTCATCATGAAGAAAGCATTTGCTCTACCCCGCTCTTCTCTGGGAAACCAATGGCTAATAATTGTAAGTATTGCTGGCCAAACTCCTCCTTCAGCAACACCTATAAAAAAACGAATAATAAGTATCTGAGTTACATTCTGTGCAAATCCTGAAAGAATAGTAAGTCCTCCCCAAGCAAGGACAGTCCATGCTACAAATTTCTTTGCACTTCCACGTTCAGCAATTCTTCCCCCAGGTATCTGAAGAAAAAGATATCCGATAAAAAAAATTCCTGCGACAAGACCAGCAACATTAGCTGTCATACCAAGAGACTTATCCATCCCTCCTGCTATAGCAAATCCTATATTTGTACGATCGATAAAGGCAACAATATATACTAATATTGCGGGTGGAATAATGTGTTTCCAGCGACCGCTTGGAATAGATTTGTTTTGAAGTACCATCTAATTTAAAATATTTTTATTTGGCTAAATGTTAATTATATACAAAAGGTTATGAAAGGTAAAATATACATACTGATGGTATCACTACAGTTTTTCTATCAGTACATTTTCCATTTTAAGAAAGATTTTCAGATTGATCTGAAGGTAACTCAATTCATAGAGAACTTTAAAGAACTATATGTTCTCTTCGCTTTGAAACATCGAAAGATAAATAGAATTGATAGTTAGCTTGAAAAGCTAACTATCAATTCTTGAGATAGATAATGAATTTTTTTAATTGTCCGTAGGTACATCTACGAGCATTAAATCATAATTTTTCCCCTGGGAATACATTCCTGACTGATACAATACCTGTTTGCCATCCGGACGAAAAGTAGCATGAGGGTGAAATAAAGCTACATCTGGACCTCCTTTAAAAATCAGTAAGTTGCCTGTGGATAACAGGCTTCGCTTTCCATTTTTCACATTAATAAGATATAGATTGCCATCGAAACTATCACCTAGAGCCCATTTCCCATTAGATGATCCATTGTTGTGCCAATATCCATGACCCTGCTCAGATGATGCCAGCACTAAAACATTATCGTTTCTTACATTAATAGAGAAAATTCCTGTTGGCATTGTGAAAGCACCTGTAGTAAACATACCTTCACCTCTTTCTCTAAAATCTTGGACATTTGGAAGCCACTTTGTATAAAAATTTGATGGTTTGCAATTAAAATATACTGTGTTGATGTCAACCCAAGCCTCATGAGATACCCATTCATCAGGTCTTTCCTTATATAAAGGTCTATACCCTGATCCATCAGCATTTACAAGCCACATGCGTTGTGGCGAATCTCCGCCTGTTTCCCAACAAAATAAGATCTCACCTGATTTAAAAGGATTAGCCTGCATATGTCCCATTCGAAATGGGACGTCGATCACTTTAGATATTGTACCATTCTCCAAGTTTATAGCTCTGATACCTGAGAGATTAGCCGGTTTCCCAGGTACTGAGTCCCTCATTGAAACACCTACATAAGCGACCTTTTCATCAGCATCAAGTGTTAATCCTCCAAATTGAATGGTTGCAATTACCCGTTCATAGGAAGCCTGACTCTTGGCAGTTCCCTGTTCACTATCCTGAAACAAAGAACCCAGATCCATTTCAATCAATTTGCCTCCGCTGGAATAATACACTTTATTTGATCTCCTGGCTATAGTAGGACCTCCTACACTAGCTTCGGTTAACTGTATAATAGTCCCTGTTTTCACATCAACAGCAAAAAGCTTACTTCTGCTACCCTCTCCACGGCTTGAAGTAAAAATAATATATTTTTGATCGAAAGTCCATTGGGGATGAGTTTGATAAATTTTTTCGTCATTGGCAGGTGATGTTGTAAGAACGGTGATTACAGCACCAGTAACTTTGTCTTTAACTGTAAGTTTTTCTGATGGAAATCTATGGCCCACCTGAGACCATGCAGTTGAAAACATAAAATACAATGCAACACTAACGATAAGTGGTTTATAGCTCCTTCTTAATGTCAGCCTACTAAATTTTTTCATAATTGTCTATATTAAATTGTAAATAATGTAAATCCGGGTAAGATTTCTTAACAAATTTTAAAAAATCTTTTTATCCTACTCCCAAAATCGGGGTTTCAATAATATATATTTACTAAGTTTATTAAATTTTAATAATATCCAGGGTTTTGTATCTCTTCCATCGGAGGTTTAGGCGATAAACGATCAATAAAGGAATTCGGGATTGGTCTCAGTTTGTGATAATCCTTAATGTAAGGCGCTGCATCTGGATTGTACAGTAGTACTCTTTCAACCAATGTTCCGGTTCGAACCAGATCTTCCCATCGATTTAATTCACCAAATAATTCGCGCCCCCTTTCATCAAGCATCCAATCAACAAAAGGATCAAAGCCAACGCCTGATGAATACTTTGGATTCATAACATCAGTCTGAGTAACCAGCATATTGTTTGATGTCGAATTTGTATTGTTGGGCGCACCATAAATTTGATATACCTGTGCCGGTTTCATTTCTCCATCAGCAAAAGAAGCCCGTTTACGAACTACATTGATATATTTAAGTGCATTAGGCCAATCCCCTTTTCGTCCATAAGCTTCTCCTGCAATAAGGTATGTTTCAGCCAAACGCATACGGACGAAATTCCTGTGTCCTTGCCGGGCATTAATGGACGTGCCAAGTTCGTTATCGAAATGTTTGCTCAAGCTCGGGAAGTTAAGTGGACTATTATAATCCATAGGAATCAAGGCATAAGGTTGTTTAGCAATATCGATAAGCATCTGCCGATATTTTCCAGCATTAAGTATCGTTTGTTTTGGATTCTTAACTGTGTAATAACTAAGAGCACCATAGTATTTCGGTGAGCTGTAAATGGCAGAATCGCCAAATTGGAATTTTGGTTTCCCAACCAGAGCAGCAGGAGTTGTGTAGATTACGTCACTTTTGTCTTCCAAATTTGTTGCAGGATTGATGTAATAATATTCCTTCTTCCAGACAGGAATATTCAATGCATTGTTACTATAAAATACCCATTTAAATGATTTATAAAAACGGGAATCGAATTTCTGATCCCATAAATTTGAGAATATCGTGGGATTTGGACGAATTCTTTTAAATGGAGCTTCATTTGCCGCATCTCGGACCATGCCAGGTCTTGTTGAATATTCCATTACCCAATATGAGTGTATCTGGTTACCTCCTGTTCTATAGTTAGAGGCTGGAGCCTCGTTAAAAAGAGGATCTGGGGTGAATTGAACGTCCCAAATGACTTCTTTGGTAATCTTTTGATTGGTTTGAACAAAATAATTTGCAAAATCAGGCTCTAAAATAAATTTCCCTGAGTTTATAACCTGTACTGCATAGTATGCTGCACTATCAAGATCAGTTGCTTTGCCCCCGCGAATAACAGTTTCAGCGCTAATTCTGGTCAGGTAAACTTTTGCCAACAAATGGGAAGCAGCCCATTTAGTGGCACGACCTCTGTCGGTTTGTTGCCATACATCCGGAAGAACGTCATAAGCAGCTCTAAGATCGCTGATTATCTGTTTATATACCTCCGATACGGGATTTCTTTTAAAATCTGTCATGATTTCCGAAACATTACCCTTTGTTACCAAGGGTATTGCTCCGAAATGCTGAACCAGATCAAAGTAATAATATGCCCTAAGAAAAAGAAGTTCAGCTCTTCTCTGGGCTTTTAAATCGTCGGACATTTCTGTTACTAGTGGTAAATACATCAGGTCTGTATTGGCTCTTGTAATAGCTGTGAAATTATTATTCCAAAAGTTACTAATTATAGAATTTGCCGAATTCAAATCAGATAAATAATCTCCGAATGCAGTTTTATTAGCACCGTCATTCCCGTCCCATGTGAAATCAACTCCCATTTCCGCCAGACAGAAATAGTTTTCGCCAGTCATATACCATCGCATGCTATTATATACAGCATCAACGCCTGACTCAATACCGGCTTTTGTTGCTAAATAATTGTAACCAACTGTGGTAAATCTTTCTTCTTCCAGGTATTTTTTGCAGGACACAGATGCAAATAAAACCAGAAAGATTTGGAGTATATAAAATATCTTTTTCATCTTATTATTTTTTAGATTTTAGACTTCATTGTATATCAAATGGGATAATTAAAAACTCATATTTATCCCAAACATAGTTGTACGAGGATTGGGCACACCAAAACTTGCTCCACTTTCAGGGTCAGTTCCTGGGTATTTTGTAATTACAAAAGCATTCTGGATGGTCGCATATATCCTAAGCTTAGAAACGCCCACTTTATCAATAATTTTTTTAGTAAAAGAATAACCCAATGTGGCATTGCTTAACCTAATGAAAGAAGCATCGTAATAACTCATTGAACTCACATATGGAATTGCTTCAACTCCTTTATTAGGTCGTGGTGCTTCATTACTTTCATTGCTTGCTATGGCAACCCCGTTGACATCGTATTCAGTTACCTTCCAGTAATTTGTTTTAATACAGTTATAACGTCCGGTGAAACGTAAGTCCCTACTATAATTTAACATGTTGCCAAACGAACTATTGAGGAAGAAATTAAAGTCCAAACCTTTATAATTTATATAATTAGACAAACTAGCTGTAAACTTGGGTCGGGTTGTACCGATGATCTGTCGGTCAGTAGCAGTAATTTTATAGTCTCCATCAACATCTAGAATTTTTATAGTTCCAGGTTTAGTTGATGCACCAAATTTGGCTGCTTCCACCTCTTCTCCTAATTGCCATATTCCAAGGAATTTATAATCATAGTAAACTGAAAGAGGTTGCCCTATAAACCATCCGTTACCGGTGTCGTCATTTTTCCCACCATAAAGTTCAACAATTTCTTCTTTGTTATGGGAAATGGTAAAGTTTGAATTCCATTCAAAACTTGCTTTTTTGATATTTACAGTATTAAGTGTAATCTCTATTCCTTTATTACGGGTTTTTCCAATATTATAAGTTACCGCGCTAAAACCTGATACAATAGGTAATTGCCTGTCCATCAGCAAATCATTTGTGTTTTGCAGATATACGTCAATAACACCGCTGATCCTGCTTTTTAAGATACCAAAATCAATACCTGCATTCCATTGTGTGGTTTTTTCCCATGAAAGATTTGGATTTGGCATTTCATTTTGATAGAATCCTAAGACATTAGTATTGCCGAAATTATAACGGTTAAGGGCAAGGTTCCCAGAAGTTTTATAAGGGTCAATGGCTGCATTACCTGTTATACCATATCCAACCCTAAATTTAAGGTTATTTAAAACATTAATGCTTTTCATAAAATCTTCTTCGCTAACCCGCCATGCTAACGCAGCAGATGGGAAAAGAACCCATTTGTGTCCGGAAGCAAGACGTGAGGAACCATCATAACGGGCTGAAGCAGTTAAAAGGTAACGATCTTTATAATTATAATTCATACGTCCCATAAATGATGCTAACTGCCATTTTGTAAAACTACTGCTTACTCCAGAAACTGTTGGTGCACTACCTACATTATACCAGAGTTGGCTTTCATAAGGCAAGTCTTGAACACTTATATTAGAATTTTCGGATATTTCCTGCTGATTTGATTCCAACAATGTGAGTCCGAATGTATGATCCTGGATTTTTTTGTTCCAATATAAGAGATTTTCCCATGTTAGCATTGTGCTTTTAGTACCTCCATTTGTAGTACGTGCTAGAGCACCTTGACGATCTGAACTCATTGAACCATAAAAAGATTGATCTAAAGAACTACGAACATCTAATCCAAAATTTGAACGGAATTTAAAATCGAAAGGTAATTTGACCTCCAGATAATAACTGACCAAAGTACGATCTTGCTTGTTTTTGATAATAGTTTCATCTATATTCAACACAGGATTCCATAATTGTCCGTCATTACCAACATAACCAATCAGATCACCTGTTTGAGAGCGAATATTTGCCAGGGGTGAAAGAGATTGTGTTTGACTATAAAGATTAGGACCATTATTGCGATCTGTATGGGAGTATAAATTTTGGCCTCCAAATGTGATTGATTTTGTGAGGTTCCAGTCAAAGTTTACACGAAAAGAGTAACGTGAATAATCTTGTCCTTTTACTATCCCTACCTGATCATAATAGTTTACTGACGCATAAACTTTTATACTTTCAGTACCTCCGCGAACAGTTAACTCATGATTGGTAATTTGTCCTTGGCGCAAAACTGCACCAGCCCAATCTGTTGATTCCAGACGTTCCGGATGCCACGAACCGTCTGGGTCATAAGCGTTCTGGACTTTATAGGCAATCCCTTTTGGATCGTTCTCTTGTGTTAAGGGCAGCATCGATAGATCCTTGGTTAGGTTTGGTGTAGCCGGATATAATCCTGCAGTACGATAAGCTTCACGCATTAATTCAATCCATTCAGGTCCATCAAAAAGCTCAACCAACTTAGCTGGTTTTTGTATTCCATAATAGGCGTTGTATTCAATTACAGTATTCCCTGACGAACCTTTCTTGGTTGTAACAAGAATTACGCCGTTGGCACCCCTTGAGCCATATATGGCCGTTGCAGAAGCATCTTTCAAAATATCAATTGATTCGATACTTGATTGACTAATTCCAGCTAACCCACCAGACAAAGGGATTCCATCAACAACGTAAAGAGGTTCGTTTGTTGCTGACAACGAACGATTACCCCGAATCATTATCCTTGGTTCAGCACCTGGTGTAGCATCGGTTTGCTGAATAACTACGCCGGAAGCCTTTCCTTGTAATGCCTGTGTTGCACTGAAGGAGGCAGTTTCCATCAAATTTTTACTCGATACGGATGAAACAGAGCCTGTCAAATCAGTTCTTTTTACAGTTCCATAACCAATTACCACAACCTCCTCAAGAGTGGTCAAATCACTAGTTAGGGCAATGTTAATAACTGATTTCTCTGCTGTAGGAGCTTCCTGTTGAATATATCCAATAAATGAGAATACCAGAATAGCATTCTGATCGATAACAGAAAGGATGGAGTATTTACCGTTTACATCTGAAATAGTACCTATTGTAGTTCCCTTTACCTGGATATTTACACCAGCCATAGGCTCGCCGCTTGTAGCATCGGTAATTGTTCCCGAGACTACTTTTTGTTGCATGATGGTAGCCGCATCTGTTTCTTTGGTCAGATAGTCAGGAGCAAGAATGATCTTACGGTCGATGATAGTATATTTTACATCCGTACCTATAAATAAATCATCAAGTATTTCGCTGATTAACTGGTCATTTGCATTGATACTAACTTTACGGTTAGTGTCGAGTAGCTTTTCATTATAAAGGAAGAAAAATTCACTCTCATCCTCAATTTTGTCTAACACTTTAACAAGTTGTGTTTCCTCAAAATTCAAGGAGAGCCTTGTTTTCTGCGAATAGGCGTCATTAGCGCTTGCTTGCAGGATTCCGAGAATCATTAGAATAATAGCAATACGCATAGTCAGTAGGATTTTTTTCAGAGAACAATAAAACAATTCCCTGATTGGTTTGTTTTTTTTCATAAATTTGTAATGTTTCTAAGTTAAAAAATACCGAAAGGATGTTTTTTGAGGAAGTCGTTGACGCGATTTCCTTTTTTTTGGCTTATTTTTTTAAGGGCCATTTGTTGTTTTCATAGGTATTTGATTTTAGGGTTTCAAAAATCATAATTTGAGATAAATAGTAACTTCTTCTTTTTTGTAGGTTCCGTCTTGCATCAGCACACGCGGAGAAATAGAATACCTGATGGGAGAGGTAATGCTTAAACACCTGAGTACCTCTTCAAGAGTATCATCCAGGAAGGTTGCACGGAAAGAATATTTTTCAAGCTCCTTGTCAGCCAATTTAACCTTTACATTATACCACCGTTCAATACGACGGGCAACTTCGGCCATAGGATCACCTCTGAAAACGAGCATTCCGTCTGTCCATGCTTTGTACTTTGCCGGATCAGTAACCGACTTGCTGATATTACCATTCTGGAAAACCAACCTTTCAGATGGTAGCAGAGTCACGTTAACATCACTTACATTATCCTGAAACTCCACTCTTCCCTTCTGGAGTACAACCTCAACATAATTTTCTTCAGGGTAGGCGCTTAGGTTGAAACTGGTTCCCAGTACCTTAACCATAGAATTACCCGTACTGATTTCAAAGGGGTGATCTTCATCATGGCTCACATCAAGCCATGCTTCACCTTCGAGTTTGACATGTCGATGGCTGGTAAATGGAAGGGAATAGATAAGTCTGGAACCGCTGTTGAGCATGCCGGTCGTTCCATCAGGAAGATTAAAGGATACCCGCGCTCCCAAAGGGGCGTAGATCGCGGTACTGGCCTGCCGGTCTGCTGTTGTCTTACCCTGATTGCCAAAGTAACTGTAAACCAGACTTCCTGCAATAAGCAGCGGTAACAGCAAAATAGCAGCTGCTTTCATGTAGATCCTTGTAAATCTTTGTAACGGTTTCTTCCTTTTTATGATCTCGTTTTTTCGGATAATATGATGAACCCTATCTAACAGGTGGCTTAATTTTGCTTCAGAAGGTGAGTTATCACTGAGCGTGCCATCCCAGTCTTTTTCAAGTATATGACGTAGATCATTGTTAGTTTCTCCCTTTAAAAACAATGACTCTACAAAGGTTTTATCCATCTCATTGGATTGCCCTTTTATGTACCCTTCAATTTTTTCTATGTCTTCTTTTCTCAGCATTGTCAAATCTCGTTATTGTCTGAAGTATTGAATTCCTTTAGTATATGTTATACCCGTAAGTAAGATAACTCTCATGTGGGAAATGCATTTATTTTACATTTTGATTTTATTTCTTCGACGTGATTCTAATTATAAACTTCTAACACGCTATTTTAAAGCGTATTAATACAAGCATTTCAACCCCGGGTTATTTTAGAATAAAAAATATGATTTCAGGAAATCAGAGGAAATAAAGGGAAAAAAGCAGAAGTATCGGTAGGTTTTCGTTTCGTAGCCGGCTTCTTATAAATTTCAGGGATTCTGATATGTAATTGTCAACAGTTCCGGACGAGAGACCAACTTCTTCAGCAATCTCCTTTGTTGATTTACCCTCCAGACGGCTTTTCATGAAAATGTTCTTTTGTCTCTCAGGTAGTTTGTCAACGATTTTTTGAACTTGTTCCAAAACAGATTGGTAGTCTATACCATCTTCAGCTTCAGATGAAAACTGAGAATTTTCATACAAGGTGTCGTCGATAAATTTTTGACGGTAATTCCTTTTCCGGAAAAGATTACAAACTTCGTTGTAGGCTATTGTAAAAAGATATGATTTGAACGAGGATTCTTTTTTCAGGTTTTTATAGTGTTCCCACAATTTGAGAAAAACTGACTGAACCAGTTCCTCTGCTTCATCCGTTGATCTGAGGTACTTTAAACCGAACGCATAAAGTTTACCGGAATACTTTTCGTATATCAGATCAAATGCTTCCAGATCGCCTTTTTGAAGTCTCTCAACAAGTTCAATATCGTCATTAACACTATTCAAAAAAGATCGCATTTTATAAGATTTTTGTAAATATACTGCAAAATTCAATTCCTTATGGAATCTTACTTCAAATCGATATTTCTAATTACATGTGCCTCCCCGGTAGATATCAAGAGATATTACACCTGCCTCGAATGCTTTGGGTTTTCAGTCCATTTCATTGCTCTTTAGGACAGCAGATTTGTTCGTATCACAATACATAATGGGTTCAAACTTAGAGACTGACAGGTGAATTGATTGACCTTCGCAGAAGTTGTGGGCGACCGTCACCAGGAAATTGTCTTTAACAGACAAAGAGGTGTTAACCAGTATGAATTATTTATTTATCACTAGCCCCTCTACAAATAGAAGGGATAGTGATAATTTGTAATTAGTTTACCGGAGTAATTGTAACTGGTCCAAGTAATCCTGAAGCCATTGGTTCCCATTTAGAAGCGTCGAAAGGTGTATAATAGAGATCAATAAAATTTATCTCATTAAATATTCGCCATACCACTTTCCTTTTATCCAGGTCAATTATACGGTTAGCCATAAGATTTGCGATTTCAATCCGCAATGTATTTTTTCCATTTTTAAGATATTGTCCGATATTTACTTTAAACGGGACATGCCATAAAATGCCTGCTTCAATTCCATTCACCCAAACTCTTGCACTTTCCCGTACATCGCCCAAATCAAGAATATAGTCATCACCATTTTTCAAAGTCAGTTGAAATGTAGTTGTATATTCGCCACGACCTGAAAATCTGATTGCATTTTCATCAGTGAGTGCGGTCCAGGAAATTAGGTTTGTAAGTGTCTGAGATTTTGGTAATACGGGTCCTCCATCTGTAAATTTCAGTTTCCATTTTCCTGAAACTGCAACAGGTGTTCCATATGATTCTATATATTTCCAGTTCGAGCTATTCAGAATCTTCTCTTTAGATGTCTGAAGAATTAATGTATTTCCAGGATCAATCTGCATGCGCACACTGATTTTGCCATTATCATCTCTTGTCTCAGCTAAGCCGGAATTGCCTGTCTGTGGATCAAGAATCATTACAGAAGCAGCTTGTACGTTAAGAGGGATATAACCGTCGACTTTTTGGGCTGTATGATTAACGAGATAATAATATTTATTTCCATTTATATCACGACGAATGAACTTAAGGCCTGAAGCTGCAAAGTCTTCACCGGTAATTTTCTGATATTGAAGTGCTTTTAGTATATCTGAAGAGACTATTATCATTCCGTTGCCGATTTTTGAAATTCGCATTCCATCTCCCGCATCAGTAAATGTCAAAGATTTTGTAATCTGATTTAGTTGTTTGCGTCTTGCTTCGAGATTTATAAACCCGGGAACATCATTAGGTATTTTTTCCAAAATAACTGTGGCACCCTGTTCTGCAAGCTTTATAATTTCGGTAAAAGTCTCGATCGGCATAAAATCAGTTTGCGGTACAACAAGCGCCTTATATGCTGCTCCTTTCGGAGAAACTTTTATTAATCCCTCTTTTACTTCGCTTCTGTTTAAAAGCATATCCGAGACAAAGTCAACAGAATAGCCCCCATTCATGAGCTTCGTTGCATTTTTATAAAAAGGTGTTGGCTGTAACCACTCAGGGATCTCATGAATAGTCAGCATTAAATCGAGTTTCCCTTTTGGTGGAGCATAATATCTGACATCTGAATAAGGCCAGTAGAGTAATACTTCGCTATCGGCATTACCCGCCTGAAGAATCGACTGACATCGTGTAATATATTCAGTTAATCCGCTTATATGTGGCCACCAACTGTTTGAAGGAGCAAAGTTTGTTGAAGCATAAAACAACCAGCCAGGCCAGCCGGCTTCAACGGGCGAATAGGTAGTGCCGTGAAAGAAAACATGATTTACACCAGCTAAGAAGACCTTTTCCACCTCCGGCTTAGTATGGGCCAGAGGTACTTTAAAATGTTCTCCAAGCCACGTAAATGTTTCACAGGAAGTATAAGGTTTACCTAATACGTTCGCGGCGGAGGAAGCGAACTTCATCATTACTCTGTCGGGAGGTACATTCCTGGTATCTACTGTATAATATTTCATACCGGGAACAGGTATCTGGTTTATTCCAAATGATTCAGGTTCAGGAATATCGACGTTGGCATAAATGTCCAAAATATTTCCTGGAAAGCCGTGGGCCTGGTTCCGCGAAAGACCTCCCTTGCTATTTACCCATTCACGCCATGGAACACTGAAATTTTCATAAACCATTTCAGAAATTGTAAGCCGATAGTCAGAACGAATTCTTTGTATTTGATCAGTGGAATCTTTGCTCACCAATTCCCTCAAATAATTTCTGACATCATATCCCCGGCGGTTCTGAAATTCATCAAATAGTTTAGGGGAAAAATCTGCAAAATATACTTCATAACTATCATTGAAAAAAGAGCGAATTCCTGTAGGATTTTCACCAAATGCATCGTCAAATCGTTTCAGATAGACTTTCAGGGCATCTTTGGAAAGATGGTCCAAAACATAACCTTCTCCTCCCGGGGCAGACCGTTTAACTACCTGCCCTGTATGGCCTGCAAAAGCAGCGTATATTTCCCAATTACCGGTCGCAGGTTTCCAGTTCAGATTTCCATTTTCATCGACTTTATTAAGGATATTCAATACTTCACCTTTACTACCATATGCAGTCAGAGCTTTTAGGGGAGCGCCTAGTTTCTGCTGAAGGGAATCTTCAGCTACTATTTTTTTATCAAGAGATTGTCCGGCCTTGAGCTTATAGACTTGAATAACCAGCTTACCTGCAGCATATTCAGGACTGATTTGAGGTCCTCCGAATGGCCAGCCTGTTCCGGCATTAATATCTACTCCCATACCTAAACTGGTTCCTTTCTGAACTGTTACATTAAGCATATTAATCCACTCAGGTGAAAGGAACTTGATGTATTTTGATTCAAATCCCTTAGCGCCATAAATAGGTGTTATTTCAACTCCGCCAATACCAGCTTCTTTAAATAATGTCAGTTCTCTTTCTAAGTTTTCTTTGTCTACAGCACTACCCATCCACCACCATCTGGCCCAGGGGTGCATTTCTTTTTTTACTTCCGGCCAGTTAGCTGACTTTGAATCGGATTTAATTTTTGAATTTTGGTTTTTAACATTACAGCTTAAAACCGTGATGCAAACCACTAAAAGTGTGAATATTCTTCTGGAAATTGACATAGGGGTTAGGTTAGGTAAGTAATTATTATTCTGTTTTTGGTCTTCTTTATTATTAGAGTAATATGGCAAAGCAACATTCATCAAATATAAAGTAAATATTTATTCGTATCCATTTACATAAGCATTATAATTCGCCAATCACATTAAAAATTGTATAATTTTGTACTCTTTTAAATATTTATTATGGAGACAAACTCAGATCCGGTTTATTCAAGGAATGTTATTGAATTTGTGGCAGTTGCAAATGAATTCTGTAAATATACAGAACATGCTTCAGAATTAAAAGGTGATGAGTTGCTGAAAATTCTTCAGAGGATTCTACCTTTGATGTATCTGAAGGCTTCTCTATTACCGGCATTGACTCCTTATTTTGAAGATGGTAATGAGAAGTTTGTTACGGAATCAGATTGGATTGGGATTAATGAAATTCTCAAAGAAAAATTTGGTACTGCAAATGATTATCTTGAAGTATTTGACGAAAAAATTAACGAATCAGACGGACCTGTAGTATCGAACCTTTCAGAAAATATGGCAGATATTTATCAGGATATGAAAGACTTTCTTCTTCTATACCAGACAGGTACTGCGGAAGTAATGAATGATGCCGTTTGGGAATGCAGAATGAATTTTGAAAATTTCTGGGGTCAAAAACTCGTAAACGCAATGAGAGCTATTCATAAGTTTATTTATTCCGGAGAAGAAATTGGAAAAGTTGAAAATGATGTTGATGAAAATGATGAAACAAGAAACACTTCAGGTTGGTTTATCTCAAGAAGACAAAAGGAAATCAGAGGAGAAAGTGAGTAATAATTATCGGGAGAATATCACAGTTGAGGAAATTGCTGAATGCGAACTTTCCTGGTTCAAAGGTGAAATAGCATTGGTGGAAGATTTAAAAACTTTTTATGAAGTCTTTCCAAAACTCCTGGGATCGAATTTGCTGGGTTTTGATACCGAAACCAGACCGACATTTACAAAAGGCGGGAGAAATACTGTTTCGCTCATTCAGCTTTCTACAGCTGATTTTGCAGGTCTCTTCAGGATCAATAAAATTGGTATTCCGAATGAGTTGATCAAATTATTGTCAGATCCTTCTGTTATAAAAGCTGGTGTGGCAGTTCATGATGACATAAAA
>Ga0209539_1000288_pt1 | contig 30275 bp, 42 predicted proteins | sample BarGraNGADG00312_2_FD_184499 | JGI IMG/M metagenome (GOLD analysis project Ga0209539, IMG submission 184499) | Arctic peat soil microbial communities from Barrow, Alaska - Barrow Graham LP Ref core NGADG0011-312 (SPAdes) (version 2) | ecosystem: Environmental > Terrestrial > Soil > Wetlands >...
CAGGGCTCGAACAGCCCGACCCTGACGCCGCAGCGACTGAACGAGGTCCGGGCCGCACACGGCCTGGCCCCGCTCATCGTGTACGACGGGATCGTCCCGGCCGACTCGGGCACCCAGCGGGTCATCCCGGACAACCTGTTCATCCTCGTGACCGACACGGTCGGTGAGGGTCAGTGGGGTACCACGGCGGAGTCCCGTGAGCTCGTGGGTCGCAAGAGCGTGGACTTCATCCAGGCTCAGGCCCCGGGTCTGACGGTCGTGCAGTACTCGGTGCCCGACCCGGTCGCGACGTGGACGAAGGTCTCCAGCGTGTTCCTGCCGGTGGCCGGGGACATCAACGGCCTGTTCGTGGCGACGGTGCTGGCCGCGTAAGCGGGGGCCCGCACGAGCGGCAGCGGCGGGGATCGGTGACGAGAGTCCTGGTCCCCGCCGCCTCAACATCTACATGGAGGCGCTAGACGTGAGAATCCGATCTGATCTGGTGGGTGTGGTGTACGTCGAGTCCCTGGTGCTGCGTGCCGGTGACACCATCCCGGATGGTGTGACGGTGGGCGACCACCTGTTCGAGCCGGACGGTTCCGAGGCGCCCGAGCTCGAGCCGAAGCCGCCGACGTCGACGCGGAGCCGGCCCCGAAGCCGAAGCCCTCGCAGGGCCTGATCCGCTGTGACCACGGCGGGCCGCGCAGCGCTTGCACAGGTCGACCTGCTGGTCTGCCAGGGTGCGGACAACGCCTACGCCTTCACGTACAGCCGGCGCACGGGCGAGACCACGACGGCAGTTGACCTGTCGACGTGGTCCGCTCACGCGCAGCTGCGCACCCGTGTCGGTGGCGCCTTGTGGCTGGACCTGACGAACACTGCCGGGGGGATCACGCTCGACGCTGACGGGTCGATCACGCTCCTGATCGGTCATGCGGTCACTGAGGACCCCGCGTGGAACGCGTACGCGAAGCTCGATCCGAAGACCGGCCGGCCGGTTCCGTCCGGCGTGTGGGACCTCGAGCTCACCGATGGGGCGTCCGGTTCACCGTTGCGGTTCGTCGAGGGCCGGGTCACGGTCAGCCCCGACGTGACACGGGAGGACAGCCCATGACGGTCGAGGTCGTTGAGGTTGTTCAGACCCAGGTCGAGGTCGTCGGGGTCGTTGAGGCCGCGGGGCCGCGGGGTGACATCGGCCTTCAAGGTGTACCCGGAATAGACGGCACACCGGGTGCGGACGGATCGGACGGATCAGACGGTGCACCAGGAACGGATGGCGCACCAGGGGCCCCAGGAGTTGACGGCATTGACGGGTCACCGGGTACAGATGGCGCTCCGGGTGCTGATGGAGCGGACGGCGCACCAGGAGCTGATGGGTCTCCGGGTACGGACGGCACTGACGGCGCGCCGGGTGCGGATGGACCGACCGGGCCGACAGGCGCTACCGGGGATGCCTCCATCGTCCCTGGGCCGACCGGACCAACAGGGGCCACGGGTGCAGCGTCTACGGTTCCTGGTCCCGCAGGGGCCGATTCTGTGGTCCCTGGACCCCAAGGGATTCAAGGCGCGCAGGGCGTCCCCGGCGACGCGGGGGCTGTGGGCGCTACGGGTGCCGCCTCGGTCGTCCCAGGCCCCAAGGGTGACCCTGGCGACACGGGCACGCAAGGACTCCAAGGCGTCAAGGGAGAAACGGGCACTACCGGGGCGCAGGGTGCCGTTGGGGACACGGGCCCGACCGGCTCCCAGGGTATCCAGGGGCCTACTGGCGCGGCGGGTGCAACAGGAGCGACCGGCGCGACGGGATCACAGGGAATCCAAGGGGTGCCCGGCGACACCGGTGCTACCGGCTCAACTGGCGGGACTGGCGGGACTGGCGCAACAGGCGCAGCAGGCCCTGGAATCCCCACTGGCGGTGCGACTGGGCAGGTGTTGGCGAAGGTCAGCGGGACAGACCTCGACACCCACTGGGTTGACCAATCCGGTGGGGGTGGCGGTCTGCCCACGGGTGGCACGGACGGTCAACTGCTCGGTGTCGACGCCAGCACCCCAGCGTGGGTGGATGCTCCTGCTGGTGGTGGATCGAACCTCGCAGACGCCTACAAGGGCGCATGGGATTCCGTCAGTGCATACTCCCGAGGAGATGTTGTCGCTACGGCCACTGCTACGTGGCTGGCGGTGGATGATGACCCTGGAGGTGCTCCACCCTCCGTTGTTGGTTCGTACGCTTCCAGTGTTCCGTCTGGTTCTCTCACCCTCACAAATCCTACGGGAACTGAGCCTGGTGACGTACAGATAGTGGTCCTCTGGACGAGGGATAATTCCGGGGGTCCTGGGGGCCTGAGCGGGTGGACCATCGGCGGGAGCCAAGCGCTTACGTCTGGTCGTGTTCAGGTCTACCACCGGACGGTGGTCACACCAGGGGATGTGGTCTTGACCAGCACTGACGGACGGATCACCGCCGCCCTGATGACGCTGCGCGCAGCGTCATGGACAGATGCCACCCTGGTTGCCGGTATGACGTCGCCTGCGAAGACGTCTGCGTTGCTCGTGGAAGCGTGGGTTCGGTACCAGGGCTCCGCCGTGGAGTTCCCTGCGGTCTCCGGGTTGACCGATCAGGTGTCTTACTTCGAATATGCGAGTGGCCTCTGTAGGGCGGTGCGCGCAGGCGTGACCACTGGAGCGACAGCAGGGCACACAGAGACCCCTAGCAATGACGCTGGCTATACCGTGGCCATGACCTTGCGGTTCGCGTCGGGCGGAGCGTCCGCGCCTGGTTCCGCGTGGGTGAAGATCGGAACGCTCTGACCCGCCTCGGGACGCATCTACCCGCGGTAGACCACCCCCCACACTTACCCCAGGAGGCCCGCACATGAGCATCACCGACACCGACCTGGCGTTCATCCGGGACGAGACCGGCACCGAGCCCGACGACAACACCCTCAGCGACTGGTTCGATGAGCTCGGTCACTGGCTCCCCGTCACCATCCGCGTGCTCAAGCGGCGCCGCGCCGACGCAACCGCCGGCGGGCAGGAAGTCGCGAGCTTCTCCCTCGACGGCGTCCTATCAGTCGGCATGTCCAAGGCCAGCCTCACCGGGCTCGACCGGCAGATCACCCGCCTCGAGGACGCCTGGACCATCGCACAGGGCGGCACCTCCACCCAGGTCATGAGCACCGCACCGATCTTGCGGCCCGACCGGTACCGATGACCCAACCCCCGTCGATCGAAGACCTCACGGTTGCCCTGAGAACTGACATCGACGCCGTGTGGCAGCGGATCCTGCGCGAACAGATCGACCTCGAGCAGACGTGGCTGGACCTGACCCCCCCGCAACGCCTCCGCCGCCTGCGGGCCCTCCAAGCCAACGTCCGGACCCTCGCAGACTCCGCGGACGAGATCGCCGCCCGGCACATCACGGGAGCCATGCGCGACGCCTACGAGACCGGGGCATGGGCCACCGCCACAGTTGCCGCCACCAGCGCCGTGTTCGACGCCGTCGACCTGGACGCTGTCACCCGGCTCGCCCAAGACACGATGAACGACCTCCTACATGCCACCAGGGGCGTCCGAGACTCGACGAAGAGCATGGTGCGGATGATGACCCGCGACTGGGTCCGTACCAAGCTCTACACGGGCCTGACCGCCGAGCAGGCCGGGGTCCGGCTCGCCGCCGACCTGACAGACCACGGCATCACCTCCCTGATCTACGCGAACGGCAACCGGGTCGGTCTCTCCACGTACACCGACATGGTGACCCGCACCCGCACCGCGGAGGCCTACCAGGCCGGCGGCTTCAACCAAGGGGAACGCCTGGGCATCGAATGGTGGGAAGTCTTCGACGGCGACTCATGCGGGTGGGAGTTCCACGACGACACACAGACCGCGAACGGCATGATCGTCACCCTCGACGACGCGCAGGCCTACCCGATCAGCCACCCCAACTGCCAGCGGTCAACCAGTCCACGCCCGGACATCCACAACGCCGCGGAAGCCCGGCATGCCGAGCAGACCACAACCGCGCAGCAACGCACCGACCAGGCGGCAGCTGAGACCGCTCGAGCTGCCGCACACGCACAGATCCCCCGCCGCGTAGGCCTTGACCGGCGCGTGGCCGCATCCCGGCAACGCTCCCAAGACCTACAGATCGGGGTTGTCCGGTCCCCCGCACAGCAGCGACACCTGGCACGCCTGGCCACCAAGGGCCCGACGCCGGCGTTGCCGTCCGAGGTTGCCACCCGGGTCGTTGCTGCCGCGACCGCGGTTGAGCCCGGACTCACGACGGGCATGACGGCCCTGGCCGGTCAGGTCGGCGGCACGATGGCTGGCCTGGACTTCCGCCTCAAGAGCGTCAAGAGCCTGACCGAGAAGATCACCGAGGACGTCCTCGCCAGCAAGAGGACGGCACAGCAGGCCGCGGACCACATCTTCGACGTGAACCGGTACACCATCCTGCTCAAGCCAGACCAGTACGCTCGGAGCGCGCAGGCTGCTATCGACCAGCTGCGCGCCGACGGCAACGCGATCAAGGTCAAGAACTACTGGCGGGTGCCGCTGACGACAAACCCGTACCAGGGCATCAACGTGCAGATCACGAAACAAGGCGGGCAACGCCTCGAGCTGCAGTTCCACACCGAAGTCTCTCTTCACGTCAAGGAGCATGAGCTCCACGACATCTACGACCTGTCCAAGACCGAGAAGGATCCGCTGAAACTCGCGGAGTACATGCGGCAGGAAGCGGCAGCATCTGAGAAGATCCCCGTGCCGCGCGGCGTGGCCGCGGTCAGTTAGGCCGGGACGCGGAACGCGGCGGGCGCGAAAGCCCTGGCCTGCTCCTCGGTGACCTCATCGACAGAGTCGTCGTGGCCGAACTGCCAGTCGATGATCGAACCAGTCGGCCGCCAAACGCCGGCGACGAACGCCTCATCGACGAAATCGACCCGGCGTAGGAGTGCCGGCGGGATGTAATCGTCGGACGTGAAGTACTGCACGCTCATGGTTTCCTCCTCGCGGGTTCAACAGCATCATACCGGCCGGCCGCATACGCGCGGAGGGCGACACGGATCACGTCGGAGCGTGTGCGATGCTCGCGCTCGGCGCGCTCGGCGGCGGCCTTCCATGTGGCGTCGTCGATCCCCCGGACGGACCGCGGGTTCGTGGATGGTTCCGCGGTCACGGTGTCACCATCGCAGCGGCGGCCGCAGCGTCGGTGTGCCGCTGGATCTCCGCGTAGGGCACCGTGTCGGTCCAGCTGTATCCGGTCTCCAACGAGACGGTCTTGGCGTTCACGCGCACGACCCTACGCCACTGACCGCGGACCCGGACCAGGTCACCCTTGCCGACCGTATCCTTGCTGAACCCCGTGGCCCGGCCGGTCTCGATCTGTTCGGCACGCACACCCTGCCAGTAGGTCACCTGGTCGGTGAGCTCAGCGAGCTTGCCCTCGAGGTACGCGAGGTCAGTGCCCCTGGCATACGCGTACGTGATAGACCGTTCGACCTTGCGGAGCTCCGCCTCGAACTTCGCGATGCGGTTCGCCACGGTCACGGCGTTGTACCTGGCGCTGGTGGTGCGCGACGCCGAGCGCGCTTTGCGTTCGGTCTCCTGTGCCTCAAGCCCGGTCAGGTAGGCGCGGTCCATGACGCGTCCGATCTTGTCTCGGTACGCGCGGTCGCGGGCGCCCATCACGGGCTGGCCCATTGGGATCGCGTCGCACATCTCGTGGACCCGATCGTGCAGGGCGTCGGCGGTGGCGTCAGTCCTTGCGGCCCGAGCAGTCAGGGCCTCGACCCTGTCGGCTTGCCGTACGATCTTCCCGGCCTCGACCTCAGCGGTCGACCGGGTGGTGGTGTCGATCTCGGTGGCGACCTCGAACCCGGCCGCGCGCAACGCCTCAGCGGTGTGCTCGATCAGCCACGTCTGAGGGCTGCGGTCGCGCGACTGCGGCACGTACCACGCGCCCAGGTTGTGCGACCAGCGCCACCGGTTCGCCTTGAGGACGACGGCCGAGCCGTCACCCCGGGCGGTGCCTTCGATGAGCGTCCCGGCTTCGTGCGTGTGCGTGATGGTGAACATCAGTGCATCTGTCCCTTCGGGATCCAGCACGCTTCGATGCGTGCGTTGTGGGCTTCATATGGAGCGGCTTCGGCCAGCATGGTGCGGGTCACGTCGGTGTCCCCGCGCTCGAGTGCGCGCTCAGCCATGCCCAGCAGGTTGGCGATTGCTACCCGGTTCCAGGCGTGCATGCGATCGAGGTAGGCGGCGGCTTCGTTGTGCGTGGTGGGGTGCGGGGCGGGGCGCTCACCCTTGCCTGCACATCCCGTGCACGGGGCCCAGCCGTACCGGCTGGGAACGGTTCCCTGGCCGGCGCAGCTCACACAGACCCATGCGCCTTGGCGCAGTACGGGTCGCGGGGGCCGCAGCTCGAACCAGGCCGGCAGCACGGGGACGTCGTTCATGCTGGTCATGATCTGTCCTTTCACGGTGGTCTCTCTCACCTCTTGATCATCGCACAGTGTATATACGTTGTCAATACGCCACAGGGGAGAGACCAGACGCGCGCGCACAACCAAGACGTGACACCCCCACGGCGACCCTTGGACCATGGGACTCACAGGTACGACCACGCCGTTCCGCCTCACCCTCGACGCCGCGGGGCGCGGCACATGCACGCTCGACGGGCAGGACGTCTCCGCGTCGGTGTCCGCAGTAGTGCTCGACACCCGTGACCAGCACACGACCCTGACCCTGCTGGCGTCGAACGTCGCCGGCATCGTCGAAGGCCAGGGAATCATCCACGTCGTGTCACCCCCGTCACCCGGGGACGTGATGGCCGCCACAGCCGGATGGTTGGAGGCCCTCGACCCCACAGCGCTCGACATTGAGGTCGACGCCCGCCTGACCGCACTGGGTGACTCCCCGACCGCGGTCCTGCTGCAGGTCCTGGTCGAGCTCGCCCGCGAGGCGTCCGATGGTTGATCTGAGCGCGCTGTTCGCGATCGGGCAGGGCCTCGCAGACCAGGCCATCGCGACCTCAGGGACGACCGTGCGGTTCGAGCACCCCACGGGGTCCACGACTGATCCTGACACCCTGGTGACCACGCAGACCCGTGACCTGATCGGGGACGCCGAGGCGATCGTCACCCACGTGAGCTTGAGCGACACGCAGGTCGCCCCCGGCGTGAACGTGAAGGCCGGCGACTGGCGGGTCGTCCTGCACGCCGACTCTGCCCCGGTAGAACCCGACGACGTGTGCACGGTCCTGGAATGCCGTGACGCCCGGTTCGTCAGCCAGGCGGGCAAGGTCCTCGGGTCGACCGGTTCGTCAGCCGGCGCAGTCCGCATCGTCTTCGTCCGACCGGGGGTGCTGTGATGAACGTCGACATCGCCGTGGACATGGACGGTCTGCCCGGCTCGTTCGCCCTCGCAGGGGTCGCGAGCTCGACACTGATGCAGAAGGCCGTGTACAGGACCGGTGCGATGCTCCGTACGCTCGTGCGCGCCGGCGCATCCGGACGACCAGGGCCCAGGGTGCAGACCGGGGACTACCGGCGGTCCATCGCACAGGTCAACGGCATGGACCGCGGCGTCCCGACATCCCTCGTGTCCACGAACTCCCCGCAGGCCTACCGCTTGGAGTACGGGTTCAACGACGTCGACGTGCTCGGCCGCAGGTTCCATCAGCCACCGCTGCCGCACTGGCGTCCGGCGATCCCGAAGGCCGAAGCGTTCTTCCTCGATGAGGTGTCACGGGCCACGACCGCCGCGGTTGACACCGCACTCTCACGCACCGCCGCCCGCTGGCTGCGGAGGGTCCTGTGAACAGCGTCCTCTATGAAGCCGCACCCACCCTTGACGGACTGGTCGACGCGCTCGAGGCGGGGATCACCACCGTGCCCGGGTTGCACGTGGACACCGACACCGGCACATGGTCGGGCTCGCAGATCATCCTCGAGGTCGTCACGGGCCCGTCCCCTTCGTCGATTCACATCAGCGGCGACGACTTCGCGGTCGTCGGCGTGCAGGCCACGTACATCATGGGCAACCGGAAGGCCTCCCGGCTCCTGGGTGACAAGGGTCGGACCGTGCTGATCGGTCTCGACCGGTTCGGTGCCCGACTCCACGCTGTGACGATCACCGGCGGGGCGCTCTTCGATGCGACAACGCAGGGTGACGGGCACGTCGGAGACGACGGATCGTGGGTGGAGACCTTCGACTTCACCATCACTGGCGTGACACCCCCCCCGTGAGACTTGATCTGACAGCAAGGGCCGCGCCTCCACGCGGCGTCGAACTCACACGGGAGTGCACATGACCGTTCGCATGAGGCACCCGGACCTGCCGAAGACAGCGGATCCTGCGGTCACCACGCAGGAAGCGTTCGACAAGGTCTGGGCCAAGAAGGGCTGGCAGATCGTCACCGACGAGCCCGACACCGCACCGGCTGACAGCAAGCCGTCCAAGCCCGGCAAGGAGGGCTGACCCATGAGCATCGGTCGCATCCAAGGCAAGGCCGGCGCCTGGTGGCTCCCCACCATGGCCGGAACCGGACCCACCACCGCTGAGATGACCGCGGGCATCCCGCTGCACGCCGGCCTGAACGCGATGACCGGGTTCGACCCCCAGTCGAACAAGATCGACATCGACCTCATGAAGTACGACACGTCGGTGCAGATCGGCGGCCCACAGACCTTCCAGAACGTGCAGATGACGTTCGCGGAGGACGACGACACCGGCACCGGGGCGGACGACCTGGAACGCCAGGCGATCCTGACCTCCCTGGTCGCTGACGCATCCGGGGTGCTGGTCCTCTCGAGGTTCAAGCAGGTCCCGGTCACGGCGGACCCGGTCTACGTCATGCACGCCACCGTCGACTCGCAGGTCCCCGTGTGGGCCCTCGGAGCCAACGCGGCGTTCACGAACGTGAACCTCCTGCCCTCCACCCCGCTGGACAAGGTCGCGGTCCTGGCCTGACCAGCTGCTGATGGTCGATGCGGGGTCACTCATCGTGGGGTGACCCCGCATCGCTAACTGGATACCTACTGGAAGGCCCGTGTGATGCCGAAGCAACCGCAGGACCACCTACCGAAGACCGCCCGCACGCTCTCATGCGTGATCGTGCTGGACTCGACGGTGGCAGACGACTACGACGAAGCCCTGTCCGCCCATGCGGCGCGTGAGCAGGAGCTCGCGTTCTCATTCCCCAGGCGTGCCGCGGCAGTCCGCGCATCCCTGCCCGTCACGGTCTCCGGTGAGGAATCGGCCGCAGCGCTCGAGCACCTGGTGGAGTTCGACCGGGAAGCCCTGTCTGACCTGGGGGCAGCTCGGGACGCCGCCAGCAAGGCCCTGGAAGTCGTGCGTCAACGGTGGACGTTCCGGTCTCTGGGCCGCAAGGCCTGGAAGGCCCTGGTGGACGCGCACCCCGCCACAGACGCCGCGAACGCACTGTGGGAGCAGGAGGGTGGTTCGGGCCCGGCCCCGTACGACTTCGACGCCTTGGCCCCGGACCTGATCGCCGCCGCCGTAGTTGCCCCCGCGGTCACACCCGCACAGGTGGCCGTCATGTTCGACGGTGACGACTGGAATGACGCCGAGATCCAGACGCTCTATCAGACGGCGGTGCTCGCTCAGACGTCGGCCCGTTCCGACCCGAAGGCGAGGCGGTGAAGGTCTGGGCCAGCGATGGAACCCCGGGAGAGGTCACAGTCCGGGGCATCTCACGCACGGCATGGGCCGAACTCGTGGACGCGCATCCCCCGCTCGAGGGTGAGGCGGACTGGAACCATGAGACCTTTCCGCCGGCACTGATCGCAGCGTGCACCGGGTTCAGTGAGGCCGAGGCCGCCGAGTGGTGGGACGAGACGACCCCGGACAGTGCGGACGACGTGTTCACCGAGTGCTTGCGACTGTCAGCCCCCGGGTCGTTGACGTGGGCGGTACACCTGCTGCACCGAAATACGCGTCTCGCCGCTGAGGTCGGGTTGTGCGTGCAGATGGGCATCTCCCATGACGTGTTCACTGCATGGTCACCCAGGGCGCAGGACCTGGCACTCGCCAGTGCGTTCCGGGCGGCCGACACGTGCCCGGGGTGTGGGTGCCCGTCTGAGGCGATGACGGACCAGTCGAAGGCCGAAGTCGTTTCCCGGATCTGTTTCCAGTGCCGTGACCTCGCCGCCGCGAACGCGTCGATGCCTGAGGAAGCTCGCGGGTGGACCCACCTGATGGTCATCCCCACCATGGACGGTGAGTCGTGAGTCTTGCCTCAGTCACTCAGGGTGCCGGTGGGGTCCGCACCCTGGGTGTGATCGTCCGTGGGGACGCCTCCGGGCTGTCCCGCATGTTCGCCCGGGCCACGTTGGATGCCCGGACGTTCGAGAAGGGCATGACCGGGTCGGCTAAGAGTGTCGGCACAGGGTGGAAGCTCGCGTCTGCGGCTGTGGTGATCGCAATCATCGCGGTCGCCGCGACCCTGACCGGGGCGGGGCTCGCGGCGGCCCAGTTCGAGGTCCGCATGCGCAACGTGAACTCCATCGTCCAGACGTCCGACGCCGGCCTGTCCGCGATGTCGGACAGCGTGCTCAAGATGTCGACCCAGTTGCCCACGGGTGCGAACGACCTCGCGGAAGGCCTCTACCAGGTCGCCTCGTCCGGGTTCGCCGGCGCCGGCGGTCTGCAGGTCCTCGACGCGGCCGCCCGGGCGGCATCCGCAGGTATCGCCTCGTCCGAGAGCGCCGTCACCGCGATCACCGCCGTACTCAACGCATACGGGCTCTCCGCGACCGACGCCAGCTTCGTGTCCGACGTGCTGTTCCAGACGGTCAACCTCGGCGTGGTCAGGTTCGAGGAGCTCACCAGTGTGATCGGTGACGTCGTCGGCATGGCGGCCGCGGCGAAGGTCCCCATCGGTGACGTGGGTGCCGCGATCGCGACCATGACCCTGTCGGGTATCAGCGCCAACGAGGCCGGCACAGCCTTGAACCGGTTGCTGCAATCCCTGATCCAACCGTCCGACGCGCTCGCCGTGGCGTACAAGCATCTGGGCATCGAGTCCGGTGCGAGCGCGCTGCAGAGCCTGGGCCTGAGCGGGGTCATGGAGAAACTGCGGGAGTCAACCGGCGGTTCCGTCGAGGCCTACCTGCAGCTGTTCCCCCAGATTCGCGCAGCCCGAGGCGCTTTCGCCCTGGCTGCCAACGAGGGCAAGACGTACGCGCGCATCCAGGGCGAGATCGGGGACGAGTCGAAAGTCCTCGGTGCGACCCAGAAGGCCCTCGATGAGCAGATGAAGGCCACATCGAACCAGTGGAAGGTCTTCACCAACACCCTCCAGTCCGACGCAATCCGGATCGGCACGAACGTCCTCCCGTCAGTGACGGGGCTCATCACGGTCATGCAGGGCCTCGCGGAGGACGCGGTGCCCACGCTAAACGCCGGGCTTACCGCCCTCGCACCAATGCTCGACGCGTTGTACCAGGCGGGTGTGAACGTCGTGGCGATCCTCAAGGTCCTGTGGGAGACCGCAGAGCCCGTGGCTGCCGGCCTGGCGAAGATCGGTGGCGCCGCTGTCATCGGCGGGTTGAAGGCCGCCGCGGATTCCCTCGCCGCGATCACGGGGTTCTTGGCGGACCACCCGGCCCTGATCATCACCGTCGCCGCACTGTGGGCCTCCCGGTACCTGCCGTCAATCGCCGCCGTCGCGGCAGGGTTGACCCGGTACGCCGGCGCCGCCCGTGTCGCCGGGGTGAGTGCGATCGGGTACATCAGCGAGCAGATCCGCTACCAGCAGACCCTGCAGCAAGGATCGGTGTTCAACGGGCAGGCCGTGGGTTCGCTCGGTCGGTTCTCGGCGGGCATGGCGGCTGCGAAGTCCACGGCGATCGGTTTCGGCAAGTCGCTGATGGCGTCCGGTCTCGGGGCCACCGCGCTGATCGTCGGTATCAGCCTCGTGGTGTCCGCGATGCAGAACGCCGGCAGTGGTATGGCTGAGGCTGCCGCCAAGGTCACCGAGGGGCTGACCGTCTTCACGGGGCCGATCGCTGATGAGGCGCTCGCGAAGTTGAAGGCCATGGCTACGGCGGCGAACGAGGCTGCGACTGCCGCCCAAGCGGACAACACCTCCGGTGGGAAGCCCCCCTGGGACTCGTGGAATCTGAACGCGGATGCGATCAAGGCCAATGAGGCGCTCACCTCGTTGAACGAGAAGGCCGCGAACACCACGATGAACCTCACGGCCGTCGCCAAGGCCACGGGGCTCACGTTCGCTGAGCTCTCCAAGCTGCAGCAAGCACAGGGCATCGACCTGACCAAGGCCATGGGCACCGAGGAGATGAAGGTCAACAGGGACAAGCTCATCACCTATGTGCAGGACGTCGCGAAGCAAACCGGGCTTTCAGGTGCACAGATGGTCGCGACCGTCGGCACCGACATTGACGCCTGGCAGGCCCTCGGTGAGGCCGTACAGGGCGCCCAGGACAAGACCCGTGCGGCGTTCGCCCAGGCCACCAACGTGCTCGGCACGTGGAAGCCGGACATCGGTGTCCAGGACGAAGCGGACGCCATCACCGGCCTCGCGGACGCGCGCACGAAGTTGAACGAGGCAGAGAAGGACAGCAAGTCGTCGGCCACGTCACTCAAGGCGGCCCGTCAGGGTGTGGCAGACGCGGAAGCGAAGCTCACCGAGGCGCGGGCGGCGAAGGCCGCGGGCACGCTCGAAGCGTTCTACGCGCAGGCGAAGGACATGGGTGAGAAGTTCACCCGGAACATCGACGAGGCTGTCCGGATGGGCCTCGACCCGGCTGTCATGCTGCAACTGCTGCAGGAGGGCCCTGAGCAGGCCGGCCCGATCCTCGAGCAGCTCGTGGGTGACCATTCGGGGCGTCTCATCACCATGGTCAACGATTCCGAGCGGGCCATCTCGGAGATTTCAGCCCGGGTGGTTGAGCAGTCGCGTCTGACCGCTATCGCGGTGAACTCCGCTACTGACCAGCTGGCGAAGGACCTGCCGAAGGCACTGAGCATCGACGCGATGGCGTGGACCGGTGCGACGGCGAAGGACATCGCGGACAAGCTCGGGCTCAAGCCCGATGAGGTGCTGGCCATCGCCAAGGAGTTCGGGTTGACCCTGGTCCAGGGCGTGCAGGCCGGCATCGACGCCGGCATTACCACCGGCGGGAAGACCAAGAGCCTGATGGACTTCCTGCGCGTACCGGGAAGCGGTGGGCCGGTCGTTCCCGGGGCAGCGCTCGGCATGGTCTACCCGGGGTACACGCCAGGTCGGGACATCGGGTACATCGGGGTCTCCGGTGGTGAGGCCATCATGCGCCCGGAGTGGACCAGGGCGGTGGGCCCGGACTGGGTGTACCGGATGAACAAGCTCGCCCGTGCGGGCGGTGTGGCTGCGGTCCAGGCTGCGATGGGCCCGTACCTGGGTGGCTTCGCCGGTGGGGGCATCGCCGGCGCGTACAGGGGGTCCCGGACGACCGTCGTGACGGTCCCGGTGTCCACGACGATCGAGCGGCACACCCCGTGGATGATCGACAAGGCGTACTTCACCGACCCGCGGGCGGCCGAGCAGTTCGGTGACCGCGCCCGCGCCCGCGCGAACGTCTTCGGAGGCTGAGTCCCATGCGAACCCTAGATGCGCAGGTCACGATCTCCCGCACGGGCGGCGGCCTGAGCCTTGACACCCCTGGGCAGTTCGAGCTCGTGGCGGTGGGTGTCGGCGGGCGGACCTGGCGCCGGTCCACCGTGGACGGGCCCTTCATGCACGGCCGGGTCCTCCTCGGCGCTGTCCTCGAGCAGGAGACCCTGACGGTCATCGCGCGTGTCCGCGGCACCACGTGGATCGCAGCGATGAACCGCACCCAGGAGCTCTTCGACGCGCTCGCCCAGCAGGCGTACACGGCCACGGTGACGATCGAGGGGCGCACCGACGTCTACACGTGTGAACCGGCTGACATTCGCAACGTCGCCGGGGACACGGTCAGCAAGTTCCATGCGATGTCGCAGATGCAGGAATACCAGCTCACCATCCCGATCCAACCCGGAGGCATCTCATGATCGGCACCGCCTACAGGTTGAAGGCCGCACAGGCCGTCCTCGGGCCTGCCCACTCCGATCTGATCCCGGCTGTGCTGTGGTCCGGCTGGTTGGACGCTGCCGGCACGCTGATCGCGATGACGGGGCTGAGCGTGGACCACGCCGAGTTCGGTCCTACGGCGGGCGGGGTCACGAACCTGGTCCTGCTGGATTGTGGTGTGGCCGGTGTCGGGTGGTCGATCGCGGCCTTCGGCCTGTTCGACGCCGAGACTGGCGGGGACCTGGTGGTCAGCGCGGACCTATCTGTGGTGGCGACCCCGGCTGAGGATGACGCGCTTGTCTTCGGCTGGGGCATGCTGGTCTTCCAGGCGGCGTGATGACCCTCCCCGCTCCGATCCACGACATCAACCCGGCGGTCCTGCCGGCAGGGCTGCTGGAGTCCCTGCCGTGCGGGGATGTGGTCTTGGTCGCGGTCGCTGGCCCGGACAGTGCCCCCCATGTCATCACGGACCCGAATGGCCACCAGGTCATCCACCTCGACGCCCAGTACGCATACATGTCGACCATGGAGGGTCAGCCGACCCTCGTCCAAAACGAGGTCGTCACGGCAGCCGTGTGGGCTGGAACGTGGACGACTGGTAGTTTGTGGAGCCACTCAGGGAATCTGGAGATCCACCAGGAGTGGCGTGAGGGCCTCGGCACTCTCCTGGTCGCGACGGTCTTTAGTGTCGAACTCGTCACGCCTTTTCCCGACGACGCGGCCGTGCACAGTCTCGTTCTGGTCGCCACGACCACCGGGGCCCTCATGGTCCTCGACGGGGTCACGGTCGCCACCGGGGCCGCGCCAGCCGCGCCGGCGACCGGCGCGGCCCCGGTGACACTCCAATCCTCGGCCAGCGCGGACATCTACCGCATCGCCGTGTGGGAGACGGTGCTCACGGAGACCGAGGCGCAGGGGCTCTCGAGTGATCTGCTGGCCGCTGCGACCAGCGCCGTGTCGACGCTGACCGCCCTGGGGACGATCACCTGGTCAGGTACAGCCACCCTCGCCGCGCTCCCGGAGATCCCTGAGCTACCGGCGGGGACCCCGGGCGGTTCAGGAACACCACCGGTGCCACCGGAGCCGCAACTGCCTCCCACCGGGGTCCCGGATCCGGTCCTGCGGCGTGTCTCCGAACTGATGCCAGCCCCAACCTTGGACGCGCGGGGTTTCCCCGTCGACTGGACACCAACCACGGTCGTCAGCGAGGACTACGCGCGCTTCCAGGTCATCGTCGAAGGCCAGGACATCACCTACTGGGACGGCGCACCGCTGCCGATCCCCCAGTGGACCAGGACGGAGCCTTTCGGGTCCGCTGAGGCCACCATCTCGATCCCCCAGCTGACGCCCTTCCGCGTCCTCCCCGCGTGGTGCGTGCCGGGCGCGAACGTCGACATCCGGCTCGTCAAGATCGCCGGCGGGGTCGTGAGCCTGTTCGCCGGTGTCGTCTCGACCTTCGGGCACCGCGCCGACGCGGGCGTGTTCACCCTGGAATGCCACGGGATCCTCTTCGTCGACGACCTGCAGCTCCGGCCACCCGCATTCCTGACGACCCCCAGGGACATAGGCGAGGTCATCGCTGACGTCCTGACCTCGACCATCTCCCGTCGGCACGACCCGGTGACCCCCGTGGCGACGGGTTGCTTGACCTCGGTCCTCGGCGGATGGGAACCCCGCGTCACCGGTTACATTCAGCAGCTGCTCGCCACCGCGGTGACGGGCGGCCGGCAGTGGACGGTGAAGTGCCCCGTCCGCAGCCCTGAGATCGCGTTCAAGGACACCTCGACGATCGGCTGGACGGTCTCCAACGGGCAGCGCGGTATCACCGTGGACCTGGTCCAGGACTACTCCCAGGCCCCGAACGTCATCTACGGGGAAGGCGTCGGCTCTGATGGTGGCCGGTGGCGGAACACTATGTACCCGAACTGGCGGCCGGATGACACGCCGGCATACCCGAACTCCAACCCCAACCAGACCATGACCCTGGGGTCGACCGACGCCAGGACCACGACGGGGTCCGGGGTCTCGGACTGGCAGCGCCGCGTGGGTCTCCCGGTGACGGGCCGGTTCACCCTGGTGGAACGCGCGAGGGCTTACCAGGTGCAGACCGCGGCCGGGATCCAACGTGACGGCATCGTCGGACCACAAACCTGGGCCGCCACTTTCGGCACCGGGTCGAACACGGGCACCCTGGATTGCTTCTATGCTCCCCTCGCGTACTCTCCGCAGGTCATGCCCCGTCTGCTGGGACCGGACGGCGCGGACCTCGGAGCCAACCCGGTGTACGACCCGAACGTGCTGCGTGTCGAGGACAAGCTCGACTTCGGTGACGGGGTTGACAAGACGGAGGGCACCCGGGCGTCCGGGGAGATCCTCGCCCGGGAGATCAACCCCGGGTGGACCGGCACCATCGGCCTGACTCTGGACCCGGAGGAGTGCTCGCGGTTCGAGGTCCAGGAAGGGTCCAACGCGCGCATCCGGGCTTTCCGAGGCCAGGATCTGACCGTCCACGCCTCCCAGGTCTCCTACGGGGAGTCCACGGTCACGGCGACCGTCGACACGAACGCCCGCGACTATCCCACCCTCGCAGCGATCAGGGACCGGGAGAGGAATGCGACCGACCCAGCGAAGGCCAAGGTCAGGCGTCTCAGCTCGGGGTCGATCACGGAGGCGCGGGCCACGTTCGATGCGGAGTCCCCCGCCGGTCATGTCCCCCGGCACGCGCTGTTCGTCAATCTGTGGACGGTCCTCCGGATCCCGTTCGGGGCCTACGGGTCGATCGTCCGCAGTGAGCTCACGACCGCCGGCCCTGCGCGCGGTTTCTGTGCGGCGGTGTTCGACCGTCCCATCACTGCTGCAGGCATGTTGGCCTTGGTGGGGAACCCGCTGACCGCATCGGACAACCCGTGGCAGTCCGATGCTCTCGACGCCGCCGGCCTGCTCATGTCGTGGGGGTGGAACGCGCAGCGCTGCGGGTACTACCCGGCGGACTACTCGGATCCGTCGGGTGATGCGCCACCGCCGGTAACGGGACGCATGGTCGACGACGCATCCTGGGACTACTCATCCAGCCTGCCGCCGTGGCTCTGGGTGGCGGAAATCTCCGCCGGCTCCTGCTACATCGAGGGCCGGTTCTGGGCCGGTGCGCAATGACCTGGCCGGGCCCGTGGATCCAGCCCGGCAACGTCGAGGGCGTGACGAGCTTTCTGGCCAGGAGTATCCGGGCACAAGCCAATCCCAGTCCGGGGGTCCCGGAGAGTTACTTCCCTCACCTGACCGCCGAGTACTCGTACCCCATGTGGGACGTCTCGATGCCACGTCAGACCGAGTGGATGCTGGGCGTGCCCGAGTACAGCCCGTGGTCCTATGACGCGAGCTTCCTGCTCAAACCCTTCCTCACCTACCCGGATTATCGCGAGGAGTGGTGGGCAGTGCAGGCGGCTCCCGTCCTTGGGTCGTTCGCGTTGTTCGATGAGCAATACATGGTCCCTGATCCTGCCCCTGACGGGGTCATCGGTCACGAGAGGGAGAACAACTACCCCACCCTGCTGACGCGCACCGCCCGGATCGGTATCCGCTGCCAGGGTGACGCGCCGTTCACCGCTCGGGTCCGTACTGCCAGTCCTCCTGATCTGACCATCGATGGACCTCACAGGGAGGGTTCAGGTCATGAGGACTGGTGGTACGGGGCACCCGGCACCGGGTGGACGACCACGTCGGACGTGCAAGCCTCCCAGCAGGTGTTCTGGCCGAGTGTCGTCCACGAGTCGGATGGCAACTCCGTGGCGACCCTTGAGATCGGCATGGACATCACCGCAGAGTGGGTGGCGTTCGTCCCGAGCTTTGACTGGTTTGACGACTCCATAACTCCGTCCATTCCGAGCGGTTGGGCAGCCAACGTTCCCATCCGACTGGTTGAGTTGCCCACCATCTCCGTCTTGACGACCTACCGGCCCTCGCGGTACCGGTGGATCTACGACCACCCCCTAGCCGGCGGCATGTACAACTTGCGCCAGAGGCAGTCCGCGGGCGCCTCGAATGGTTGGCCTCTCCGTCAACGCCAGAACGGCGGACATTCCGGCGCCTGGCCGTTGCGCCAACGCCAGCGCGGCGTGTGACACCCCCCCGCGCACCCTGGAAGAGCAGGCCCAGCGCCTGCACCCGCCGGAGCGAAGGGCGCCTCACCGTGACCAACCGTATACACCACGCGCATACGCGGCGGGACCTGGTGCCGTGACCGCCGAGACACTACAGGGCGCCTACGACCGGGGCCTCCTGGATGGCAAGATCGTCACCCGCCTCGACCATCACGACGATCGCCTCGCGGCGTCCGACCGGCTGCTCGCACGAACCATTGACATCACCGCGACCCTGACCTCGACCGTGCAGACACTCACCGAGGCCCGCGTCACCGACGCCGCCACCCGTCTCGCCACAGCCCAGGCGGTCAAGGAAGCAAAAGACCTGACGGAGTCCCAGTCCCACGAGGGCTGGTCCCCCGTGGCGAAACTGGCGACCGCCGTCGGAATCCTGGCGGTCATCTGGGCCATCCTCTCGTCCCTGCCCTTCTCCATATGACCGGAGGCTGATCCCCGTGGCACGTTTCCCCGGCGCGACCTGGCGCCCGCTCGATCCGCAGTTCCTCCCGGGCCGGCGCTTGACGGTGCACAACCGCGTGAACCTGCACGTCACCGCGGGTACCGGTTCCCCGTTCGGGACGTTCAGTCGACCCGGTGCGGCGTCATCGCACTTCTATGTCGCAAAGGACGGGTCGGTCGAACAGTTCGTCGACACCGACTTCCAGGCTGAGGGTGACTTCGACGGCAACGACGCGACGGTCTCGATCGAGACCGAGGGCGCCGCTCCTGGCGTCGACGCGAACGCGGAGCCGTGGACCGATGCGCAGCTCGCGGCCCTCGCCCGGCTGTTCGCGTGGGTCGTCTCGACGCACGGGGTCCGCGTGCAGCTTGCGTCCGACTCGAAGATCGGCGACTCGTCCAAGGGCCTGTCGTGGCATCGGCTTGGCATCGACGGGAACTTCCCCGCCCTGCCTGACCAGCACGCCGGGCGTCTTCAGCGCGGTGGCGGGATGCACTACTCGACCTCGCGCGGCAAGCTCTGCCCGGGCAACGCGAAGATCGACCAGATCCCCGGCATCCTCGCGGCCACTGGCGGCACGATCCTCGCCGGCTCCCACGCGGGTGCGCCCGTCCCGGTACCTGCACCAGCTCCCGCACCGGCGCCCGTGGCTGGCACGAACTTCGGCTACTCTGCGGCCCAGATCGCGGAGGCGCAGACGCTCCTCAACCAGGCTATCGGCGCTGGGCTTGCCACAGACGGCATCCTCGGACCGCTCACCAAGGCTGCGACCGTCACATTCCAGTCTTCGCACGGCCTGACGGCAGATGGCATCCCAGGCCCGCTCACCGTGGCCGCTCTCCATGCCGCCCTGACACCAGCTCCCGCACCGGCCGGTCCGGTCGTCATCGCTCCCGGAGTCCCCGCCCCACCGTTCCCGCTTCCCGTGGGCAGTTACTTCGGCCCGAAGTCCGGGCCCGTCGCGTCGGTCTCCGGCTTCTACTCCCACCGCGAGGACCTGCGGCGCTGGCAGCAGCGTATGCACGACCGCGGCTGGGTCATCAACCCCGACGGCCTGTACGGCAACGAGACTGCCGGCGTCGCACACGACTTCCAGGTCGAGAAGGGCCTCCGCGTCGACAGCCTCATCGGCCCGATCACCTGGGCCGCCGCATGGACCGAACCCATCACCCGCAACTGAACGGAGCCCCACCATGTCCCCTTTGACTGACATCCTTCCCGCGCAAGTGCGCCGCATCCTCTATGCGGTGTATGCCCTCGTCGGCCTCTGTTTCGGTGCGATCCAGATCGGCTTCTCGGCCGGCTCGCTCTACCAGCCTGTGTGGCTGATCGTCGCCTGGGCGGTGTTCGGCTTCGTCGGCACGGGCCTCGGCCTGACCGCTGCGTCGAACATCACGTCCCTGTCGAGCGTCGTCGAGACCGTCACACCGGATGGGACCCACATCGCCGGTCCGGCGTCACCCCTGCCCACCGGCAGCATCCTCCCGACACCCGAGCCGCCCATCATCACCAGGGGCAGCTCGAACGTTGGGCCGCTAGCCCCGACCGACTGACCCATGCCCGCCACCGTGCCCGACGTCGAAGACGAAGGCGACGACGACACGGCGACGGCAACCGACCGCCCCCCCGCGGCCCCGACCGTGCCCTGCCTCTTCCCCTGCCCGTTCTTCCACGTCTGACCTGGGAGTAAACGCTCATGGATCTGCTCGACGCCATCACCGCGGAACTCAGGTTGACCAGTACGAAGTGTCAGATCGCCGCGGCGCTGGGCACACTCACGGATGCTCGGGGTGAGGACCTGCGGACAGCTCTCGCGGATCCGCACTACTCTGCCTCCGCGATCTCGAGGGGGTTACTGCAGTTCGGGGTGAAGATCCGCCCCGCCGTGATCCAGCATCACCGCCGCAAGGACTGCCGCTGTGGGTGAACTACTCGATCACATCCAAGCGGCCGCCACGGCGTCCCCCATCCGGCAGGACTACCGGCGCCCACCGACCGGGTTCGAACCCGGGGTCCGGTACACCCCGGACGGGGACGTGGACGAGGTCACGCTTGCGCTGACCGAGATCCCACCAGACGAGCAGGCGTGGCGGGCGGAGATCACCCGCGTCACGGCCTTGACCATCCCGGAGGGGCGCCGAGTGCAGCTCAACGACGTCCGCTACTGGGGTGACCCGCACCAGCCGATGGTGTACGTGCGGTTCGCGATCGTTGATCGCGCATCATGCACGGACCCGCTGGACATCGCCGCGCTCGTTCAGGTCGCACGGTCGAACCGGCCACCCCGCGCCGCGAGGCACAAGCGTCACCTCGAGGGTCTCCGCGTGGTGGTTGCTTCGGACTCGCAGATCGGGAAGTCGGCATCCGGGGGCGGCACCCCCGCACTGTTGGCACGGGTGGAGAACATGCTGGGCCAGCTCGACGCCCTCATGGTGGAGCAACCCGCCGAGGAGGCCATCACGGTTGACCCCGGGGATCTCATCGAGGGCTTCGAGAACGTGCCGGCGCAACAGCACACGAACGACTTGTCGCACCCGGACCAGCTGATGGTCGCCCGCGCGCTCCTGACGGAGATCGTCACGACCGTGGCCGCACGACACGCGATCAACCGCGTCATCACCGTCCCGTCGAACCACGCACAGTGGCGGCGAGGGAAGGACCTCATCGGGAAACCCGGCGACGACTACGGGATCGACACGCACCGGGCTGTCGCGGAGGCGCTGGCCCGGGACCGCCGGTTCAGGGATGTCGCGTTCATCATCCCGGACGTGTGGCGCGAGTCCCTGGCGGTCCAGGCACGCGGCGCCGTCCTCGGGGTCGTTCACGGACACCGGGCGCGCCCGGGGAAGGCATGGGACTGGTGGAAGGGGCAGATCGCCGGCGACTTGCCTGTGGCCGCTGCGAACCTCCTGATCAGCGGCCACTTCCATTCATGGCTGACCGAGCCGCACGGGTCACTGAACGGCCGACCGCGCTGGTTCTTCCAGGCCGACACGCTCGACAACGGCAGCGACTGGTGGGCGAACATCGAAGGCGACCAGTCCGAGCCGTCGTTGATGACGTTCACGATCGACGACGACGGCCGGTGGCACAACCTCATGCGGATCACACAGGCCACCGTCGCGGAGGCGCCGGCGTGAGGGTCTACGTCGGGGGACCCATGCGGTCGCGGCCGCAGTTCAACTTCCCAGCGTTCTACGCCGCGCAGCGCACGCTCGAGCAGATGGGGCACGTGGTGTTCAACCCGGCCGAGCGGGATGCGTCCATCGGGTTCGACCCCGCCACGATGACCGGTGACGAGGACCTGGCCGCCCTGGGGTTCGCCCTCCGTGATGCCCTGGCCGCCGACATGGACTGGATCGCCCGCGAGGCCGATGCCGTCTGTGTCCTCCCCGGGTGGGAGACGTCGAAGGGTGCAACCGCCGAGGTCGCCCTAGCGCGGGCGCTCGGCATCCCGGTCGGCCCGATCGAGGTGTTCGACGCCGCCGGATGCTGGCCAGAGACGCCCGGCGAGGTGCGGGTCACCGACCCTGTGACCGGCGGGCAGAAGGGGTCGAAGGAACAGAGATTCGACCTTGTGCCGATCGGACCACTCACCCAGCTCGCCACGCTCTACGGCCGCGGCGGGCGCAAGTACGCCGACCGCAACTGGGAACGCGGCTACGACTGGTCTCTCTCCTATGCGGCGCTGATGCGGCACCTGACTCAGTGGTGGGGTGGCGAGGACCTTGACCCGGAGATGGGTCTGTCCCACATGACCTCGGTGGCGTGGCACGCGTTCGCCCTGGCCGAGTTCGAGGTGGAGCACCCCGAGAAGGATGATCGGCCTGGCCATGCCTGCGCGGAGATGAACTCGTGAGCGCGTCGACCGAACTCCTAGCCGCCCTCTCAGCTTTGGACGACGCGCAACTTGCGGTCATGCGAGCCGGGAGCGCGCTCGACGCATCGATAGCCGCGCGCGACGCGGCGTGCGTCGCGTACTACACCGCGCGCGACGCAGAGGCGAACTCATGACCGGGAAGCCGTGGACCCCGGCCGAGAAGGATGATCGGCCCCGCCATGCCTGTGTGTGAGACGTGCGGGTACGACTGGCCCGATCCGGTAGACGCGGACGCGTGCTGTGACCCTCGCGTGCTCGCGCGGGAGTGTGAGGACCCGCGCCGGCATCCGGTCAAGCGTTCCGAGCGGTGAGGTGAGCCCGGATGGCGGCGCACAGGGTCTCGTCAACGAGGTTGGCCGCCGGGTGATCGATCAGCTGTTGGAGGTCGTGCGGGTCCGGCCATGCGCCCAGGTCCCACCATGCCCGCCGTGCGTCGAGCGCGATGATCAGTAGCGCGTCGGGTAGGCCGGCCGCTCGGGCTGTGTCGAACGCGCGCGCTGCGGTGCGCAGCTGTTCAGGTGTGCGCCTGGCGTAGTCCACTGGCTCAGTCTCCCTTGGGGGCTGACGGGGGGCTCCGCGTCACCGGAAGCTGCCCGCTAGTGCTCGAAACTGCACCAAGTGCGCGACCCCCGAGAGCCCCCCGATTGTGCGCCTGACGTGCATCTCCGCAGGTCACAGGCCCTGTTGAGCGGATGAGCTGGCCGATACGCCGGGTTCTGCACCCCATGGCCCTGACCTGCGTGAACGCTCGCCCGGGGGCTGTGTGGGGGCTACGGGACACGGATCAGCGCATCCGTGGCGTCCCGCATGCGGTCGTCGTCGTCGACCCAGAGGTGCGCGTAGGTGCGCAGCGTCTCGCTGGCGTCCTTGTGTCCGAGCCTGTGCGCGACGGCCACCGGGGACGCCCCGCCGGCGATCAGCAGGCTCGCGTGGAAGTGCCTGAGGGCATGCCATCCGAGCCCGGCGGGAAGCCCGGCCAGTGGTGCGGCGTGGCGCCATGCCAACGAGAGGTGTCCTCGGCTCAGCGGACGGCCCGTGGCGGACGTGAACACCAGTCCGTCGGGGCCCGGTGCCCGTGTCCGCTCGAGCGTGCCCAACACCTCAGGGCCGATACCGACGACTCGCACCGACGTCTGTGTCTTCGGCGGGCCCCACACGGGTCGCCCGTCGCTGATCCCGGTCAGCTGCCGGTCGATCCTGACCTGCCCGGCCGCACCGCGGCGCTCGATACGGTCCCACGTCAACCCACGCAACTCCCCCGCACGCATCCCCGTCGCCGCCGCCAGGACAGCCATCGGCTGGTACGGCGTCCACAGCGCGTCGGTCAGCGCCTGCACCTGCACCACCGTCAGGGGCACCACGGCGAGGCGCTCCACGGGGGGCAGGTTGATGCGCCGGCACGGGCTGGTGGGGATGCGGTGTTCGTCGACCGCGAGCTGCATGATGCCCGCGAGGTACACGTAGGTCAGGTGGATGGTCGACGCCGCCAGACCGTCCTGATGCCACCCGGTCACGGCGGCCTGAACTGTTGCACGGGAGACCTGTGCGACCGGGTGGTGGCCGAGGGTCGGGAGGATCGTGCGGTTCAGGCGCCGGCGGATCGTCTCGAGACTGCTGGGACGCTGGTGGACCTGTTCGGTCAGCCACCGGTCGGCCAGGCCGGCCACGGTGAGCCTGGACAGGGCGGGTGATACGTAGGTGCCGGTGTGCTGGTCGACCTGGACGCGCGCCAGGTGGGCCGCGGCGGCGTCCTTCGTGGGGAAGCCGCGCCGGTGACGGTGACCGTCGTGGTCCTGCCAGATGGCTTGCCAACGCAGGCCGCGCCCGAACCGGTCCGTGTGGACGCGACGCCCCGACGGGCCGGGTCGGGTCCACCGGTCTTCGACGTGCGCCATCAGGTCCCCCGTTGCGGTCTGGCGCGCCTACGGCTGCTGTGAGACGAACACGAGCAGTAGCCGGATGACAACGATGCCGACGATGACGATGACCGTCATGCGGAACCGCGCGGAGTTCTTCTCGTGCCGGCGTTGGTCAGCCTCGAAGCTGGCGCGTTGCAGGTCGAGTAGGGCTTTTGCGTCTTCATCGTCCATGGTGCCTCTTTCCTGTGCGGGTTTGCCGGGCCAGTCATCGTGTCGATCGATCAGTATGTGGCGTCGTGGCCCAACCATGTTCAGGGGGTCGTGCTCGCTGGTGTGTCATCACCGGATCGGGTGCCTGTACGCCGCGTCGCATCGGATCGGTTATGTGAGGCCCACGGGCGCGCCACCTGCTCAGCTCCGATGCCCTTGGCTGATGGTTGCGGTAGCGCGCCCGTGTCTAGGTCGTCAGGTAGGTCCGACCGGCCAGTCGGCCCGATGCCGGTGAGGCGTCGTTCGAGCTCCGCCAGCAAGGCGCCGCTGCTGTAGCCGGCGAGCCCTGTCGATGCCGCCGTAGCCGAGACACTCTCTGCGTTGCGGATAGCGACCCAATGCGCGTAGGCGCCGTCTGCGAGGTCCAGTAGTACGCCAGACAGATGCTCCTCGACAGGGCTGCTATACGGCGTGTCGCCACCGCGTGAGATCCGGTCGATGGCGCCGGGCGGCCACCCGAGAGCATCGTCGAGCTTCGCGAGCGTCGAGAGGCGTGACCAGCGCCGTCCTTCGAGGAAGTCGTTGACGGTGTCTGCGTCGACGTCTGCGGCGCGGGCCAAGGCGTTGGGGTCCAGTTTCAGGGCGGCGAGTCGTTCGCGGACTGCCGCTCGGGCCGTGTCGCGGTGGTTGGTCATGGTGGTCCTCGGGCTGGGGTCATGGGGGGAACTATGCCGAACAGGTCCAGGAAACATCAAGAGCGGCGATTCCGAACAGGGCGGCGGAACGGCGGGAATACACGGGAGTAGTTCGACCTATGGCGTAGCCTCTGACCTGCTAGTTCGTCCTCGTTCCGCCTGTTCCTCGTTCCCCTCTTGACAAGTTCCGTGCTGTTCCCCCACACTGGGGGCATGAAGACGAACCAGTCGGAACCCCTCGACGCGGAACGGGTCCGTATCGGTGAGACCCTCCGCACTCTCCGGGCCACCCGCGGGTTCAAGGTCGGAGAGTTCGCCGGAGAACTCGGCATCTCCTACGCGTACCTGTCGAACATCGAGGCCGGCCGGAAGCGCCTGACTCCCCAACTGCTGGCGAAGGCCGCACGGGTGTTGGACGTGCGGCAGATCGCGATCGTCCGCGAGGGCTATTACGCGGACGTGGCGTCATGATCGCCCCCGTCACCTGGTACCCCGCGCCCCTGACGCCCGCCGAGAACGCGGCCGCCGTGGCCGCCTCCGACGCGGCCGCTCAGGTCGAACGAAACCGCCTCGACCCGTGGGCTGGACACCTCACCCCCGATGACGAGCGGGTGTGGCGATGAGCGCGCCACGTCACACCATCTGGCAGTTCCAGGCCCGGGTGTCCGACCTCGTGTCGATCGCCATGCCTTTCGGCGCTGAGATCCTGCAGGTCGCCGCCGACGGCCCCGACCGCCTCCTGTTCTGGGCTCGCGTCAACACGACAGCACCCGCCGACATGCGCTCGTTCCACGTCGTCGGGACCGGCAACCCGTGCCCAATGGTCGGTCCGCACGTCGCGACGGTCATCGCCGCACCGTTCGTCTGGCACATCTTCGAGGTGCGGCGATGACCACCGAGCGAGTGACGACCGCCGACGGTCGGGTGCTGTCCGACGTCGAGGCCGCCGCGCACGAGGGCATCGTCAAGCGACTGTCGTGGGCGTCGCTGCACTGGGGCGCAGAAGACCTACATCCTGACGCGCTGCCGCACATCGCGATGGCTGCCGTCGCCGCCGCCGCTCCCCTGATCGAGGCGCAGGTTCGGGCGCAGATCGCGACCGAGATCGAGGTCGAGTCGGAGCGAGCGTCGAACCAGGGATACCTGGTGGCGGTCACAGCGCTTGCGAAGGCCGCCCGGATCGCTCGGGGCGTCTCATGAGTGCCGCGACGCGTACTCCGGTGGTGCGGTTCCTCACCGTCCGTGAGGTCGCCGCGACCCTGCGCACCGACCCCGGCACGGTTCGTCACCTCATCCGCACCGGCGAGCTCGCGGGCTTCAAGGGTGGCACCGGTGGCCGGACCAGCGCGTACCTGTGCCGGGCGGAGGCCGTCGAGCAGTTCGTCGCGGCCCGCGAGGCCGCACAAGCCCGTATCCACGACTGACCCGAACCGACCGACAGGAGCACGACCGTGGACCCGAACCGAGGAATCCTCTACCCGTCCGTCGAGGCTGCGCGTGCAGCTGGCGTCCTGAACCCGGTCGGCATCGACGGCGCCCGCGAGGACGTCGAGCGCGTTGCTGCGGCCGTTCGCACCCGGTGGACCCGTGAGCAGCAGGCGAAGCGCAAGACCGCCAATCGGACCGCCTCGGCATCGCGCCGGGCAAACCGCACCTGACCCGAAGGGAAGCGATCTCGGTGCCCACGATCACCGCGAGCAATCGCATGCAAGCGTCCGCGCAGGAACCCGGCGACGGGTCGGACCGGACCATCGTCATCATCGACGGGCAGACGTTCATCCTCGACCGTCCGGCCGCGACCTGGCTTCTGGACGACCTGACGAGCGTCCACGTCAGCGACTGCGGCGCATGCGGTGGGACCGGTCTCGAGGGCCGGGCCCGCATCTTCCCGTGTGACGAGTGCAACGGACTCGGGTGGGTGCGATGAACCCCACCCTGGCCTTCATGGCCACAGGCACCGAGGTGCTCGCGCACATCGTCGCGGTAGCCCGCATGGAGGACTTCACCATCACCCAGGCCACGGTCGACGCCCTCACGGGTCGGGTAATGGTCCGGGTGGACCTGCCGCACGAACGACACGCCCTGACCCGCCTGGTCCTCGCCGAGGTGCGCACCGCATACGTGGCGTCACGCGCTGGCGGCCCGGCCGACATGGAGCACTTCGAGGGTCCCCACCGTGACCGCCTGCACATCCCCGTGTCGGTGTACGGGTCCCTGCCGGCGCCCGTGATGTCGACCCGGTCGGGGCGTGCCCTGTGACGACCACGAGTGTGCGCCTGCCCGTCGAGGCCATCGTCCGCGAGGCCTGGTCTGTGTGTGCCTGCGACGACGGAGCTCACACGTTCGCGGACAAGACGGGGTGCCTCACGAAGGACGAGGCCGCGGCCCTCATGGACCTGCCTGGACTGCCGTACCGGCATGTCCTCCACCACATCACCACGATCCAGGAGACGTCAGCATGAAGATCATCAAGCTCACGGCGGAGAACGTGAAACGCCTCAAGGCCGTCGAGATCACCCCGGCCGGCACCCTGCAGGTCATCGGTGGCCGCAACGGGCAGGGCAAGACCTCCGTCCTCGACGCCATCTGGCTCGCCCTCGGCGGCGGAGCTGCCGCGAAATCCACGGTCAAGCCGATCCGCGACGGAGAGAACCACGCGAGTGTCCGCCTCGACCTCGGAGACCTAGTCGTCACCCGGACCTGGACCGGCGACAAGACGGCACTGACGGTCACGGCCGCCGATGGCGCGAAGTACAACAGCCCGCAGAGCGTCCTCGACGCGCTCATCGGGCGCCTGTCGTTCGACCCGATCGAGTTCACTCAGTTCACACCCACCAAGCAACGGGAAGCGCTCCTGACGCTCGTTGACCTGCCCTTCGACCCCGGCGCCCTGGACGCTGAGCGCACCGGCGTCTTCGGGTCTCGGACTGAGATCGGTCGGACGGTCCGGGGACTCGAGGGTCAGCTCGCTGGTCTGCCTGCGGTCCCGGCCGACACCCCGGACGTCGAGGTGTCGTCAGGCGACCTGTTCACCGAGCTGCGGGCCGCGCAGGACGCGCATGCCCAGCACGCGCTCGTGCTTCGTGTGGCCGAGGAAGCGCAGTCCGCTCGGGAGCATGCCGAGAAGGCGCTCGCCGAGGCGCAGTTCGAGCTGGAAGCGGCTCAGGGCGCCGAGTCCCGGGCGCTCTCCGCCGTACACGCGCTCCCTGACCTGCCTGACACCTTGGAGATCGGCGACCGGATCGCCACAGTCGACCAGGTCAACGCCGCGGTCCGCACCAAGACCGAATGGGCGCGTGTCGTGGCGGAGCTCAAGGCGGCACGCATGACCTACGACGCCGGCACCGATGAGCTGGCGCGGATCGACCTGGTGAAGGCCGACGGTCTCGCCGCGGCACAGTTCCCGATCGACGGTCTCGGTTTCGATGATGACGGCGTCACCTACCAGGGCCTGCCGTTCTCGCAGGCATCCAGCGCGGAGCAGATCCGCGTGTCGCTGGCGATCGCCATCGCGTTGAACCCGAAGCTCCGGGTCATCCGGATCCTCGACGGGTCGCTCTTGGACGCCGACAACATGGCCCTCATCGAAGCGATGGCCTCCGCGTCGGACTACCAGGTGTGGATGGAACGTGTCGGGGATTCCGACGAGAACGCCGTGATCATCGAGGACGGGCAGGCCGTGTGATGACCGCCGACGTTCTAACGTCCGACACCACAGTCGTGATCTCGGAGCCGGGGCTCTACGCGATCTCTGACGCCGCATACCACGCGGATCCCGTCCCCGGCGGGTCGCTGTCATCGACCGGGGCACGGCACCTGATCACGTCCTGCCCCGCCATGTTCAACCACGAGCGGAACAACCCCGAGAAGCCCAAGAAGGCCTTCGACCTCGGCCGCGCCGCACACGAAGAGGTCCTTGGCGAGGGCGGCGGCATCGTCACCGTGAATGCACCGGACTGGCGCACGAAGGCCGCACAGGAAGCACGGGATGCCGCCTACGCCGAGGGTCTGACACCGCTGCTCGCATCCGACGTCGAGGTCATCCACGCGATGGCTGATGCGATCCGCAACCATGAGCTCGCGTCTGCCCTGCTGAACCCCGATCACGGAGCGCCAGAGCAGTCCGGCTTCTGGCTCGACCCTGAGACGGGCGCGTGGAGGCGCCTGCGCGTCGACTGGTTCCCTGACCGTCGATCGGGCCGGACCATCGTCCCGGACTACAAGACGTCCATCTCTGCGGACCCGCGCGAGTTCGCGAAGGCGGCCGCGAACTTCGGATACCACCAGCAGGCCGACTGGTACCTGGACGGGCTCCAGACGCTCCGCGGCGACCCGGACATGGCCTTCGTGTTCATCGTTCAGGAGAAGACGGCCCCGTATCTGGTGTCCGTCATCCAGCTCGATGCGAACGCCATGGAAGCCGGCCGCCGGCTCAACCGCCGTGCGCTGAGCATCTACGCCGACTGCACCCAAACCGGTGTGTGGCCTGGCTACACGAGCGGGGTCGAGGTCGTCGGCCTCCCCCGTTGGTACCTGAACCGAATCGAGGGAGACCAGTGAGTAACCGCGCAAGCACCGACGTTGTCGTTGCAGGCCAGGCGAGCACCGCACTGACCATTGAGCTGGACCAGACCGAGTTCACATCCGACCAAGTGGCTGTCCTGAGCCATCTCGGAGTCGACAACGCGTCTGAGGGTGACCTCAAAGTGTTCTTCCACGTCGTGAAGCGCACGAAACTCGACCCGTTCGCCCGCCAGATTTACATGATCGGCCGGAACACGTTCAACCAGCGGACGAACAGCTGGGAGACGAAGCAAACGATCCAGACGGGCATCGACGGGTACCGGCTCATCGGACGGCGTGCCGCCGACGTGGCCAGGGAACCGATCGACGTCCGTGCGCCGAACTGGGCCCATCACGACAGCGGGTGGCGCGACGTGTGGCTCCGAGAGTGGGGCAACCCCGTGGCCGCGCGCATCACG
>Ga0209539_1000292_pt1 | contig 30103 bp, 30 predicted proteins | sample BarGraNGADG00312_2_FD_184499 | JGI IMG/M metagenome (GOLD analysis project Ga0209539, IMG submission 184499) | Arctic peat soil microbial communities from Barrow, Alaska - Barrow Graham LP Ref core NGADG0011-312 (SPAdes) (version 2) | ecosystem: Environmental > Terrestrial > Soil > Wetlands >...
ACCACTTCCCACGAGCCCAGTCGCGGGAAGCAGGAGTCCTACAGCCGAGCTCGTGAAATCAGTTCGGGTACCAAGTGACCGTGATCCGAACGTAGTCGATCTGGAAGTCCCGACTGCTGTTCGATCGCGATGCCGTGACGATCACGTTCGCGGGCCAATTCGTTCCGTTGCCGGAGATCGTAACGGCTGTGAACTGCGTCGGCTTGGTGCTGTCTGATCCTGTGACGCCGGTGTTCGTCGAGAGTGCGAGGATATACGTCCCATTTGTGGTGCCTGTCAACCGATAACCGACCTCGAGCGTCCACGCGACGATCGTGGGGTTGGGCGCGAAGAGGTACGTGAAGTTCGCGGTCCCGTCGCCGTCACCGGCGGCGGCGGTCACCCAAGCACCCTCGCCTGCGGCCTGCAGGGCGGCTGTCGCCGTGCCGAGGTTGGGAACCCACGTGGCACTACCGTTGGTCCACGATGAGAGGTAGACCGTGGACTCCGGCGAAAGGCAACTCATGCGACCAGACGAGCGGCCCCCGCTCCCCCGCCGACGCCGCGTCGGCCGGGCCCTCGTTGTCGCCATCGCGTGGCTCCTCGCGGCGGCGGGCACCGTGCTGGTCCTCCTCGGCGCGTTCCCCGAACTCCAGCTCCTCCATCCCGCACCGGCGATGGCGGCCGCTTTCATCCCGTACGGCGTGCTCGCCTGGCTCGTCGTCACCGCAGTGCTCCTCACCTCCCGCCGCACGGCGGTCAAGGCCCTCGCCCTCCTCACCGTGGCGGCACTGGCCCTCCAAGTCGGCTGGACCCGCCCCTACTGGCCACACGCGCCGGCCGTCGAGTCCGCGGACCTCACCGTCATGACGCTCAACACCTACTATGGCTGGTCGGATGCGGACCAGCTGGTGGCCGAGGCGGAGCGGGTGCGGCCCGACGTCGTCGTACTCACCGAGATCACCGACGGCACCTGGGACGCCCTCCAGGAGCGCGGCTGGACCGAGCTGCTCCCCCACCACGTGGGCGAGCCGGGGCCGGGCTGGAACGCCAGCGCCACCATGGTGTTCTCCCGCCACCCGCTGGCGGAGCTGCCGGTGTCGCCCACCAGCGACGAGCACTTCGTCCTGCGGATGACGACGCCGGACGGCCCCGTGACCGTGATCGCGGTGCACGCGGCGAACCCGATGGACGGGTTCGAGTCCTGGGAGTCCGACCTCGCCACCATCCGGGACGAGGCGGCGGCGCACCTCGACGGCCCGCTCGTGGTGCTCGGCGACTTCAACGCCACCCGGGAGCACCTGCCGCTCCGGGAGCTGCTGGACGTGGGGCTGTCCGACGCCGCCGAGCAGGCCGGCACGGGATGGTTGCCGACGTACCCGTCGAAGCGGTTCTACCAGCCGTTCCCCGATCTCACCTACCCCTCGGTGATCGGGCTCGACCACGTGCTGGTCGGGCCGGGCCTGACCGGGGTCGCGGCGCACACCTTCGGGTTGGACCTCACCGACCACCGGGGGCTCGTCGCGGAACTCGCGGTCAGCGGGTGGTCCGGGACCTGACGACGTCGGTGAGGGTGCGGGCAGCGGGGTCCTGCGGCCTGGTGTGAGTGCCGCGCAGCCTCCAGTAGCGTGCCTCGATGTAGCGGGTCAGCTCGCCGGGGTGGGCGGCGTACAGCCGGGTAAGCCGTCCGCGCTGGGCCGCCTTCTGCCAGAGCAGTCGGGGCGCCGGGACCTCCCGACGGTAGCCGAGGTCCATCGCGAACCGCTGGTTGACCGCGGCCGGCGACATCCGCGTGCCGGTGATGATGTTGGAGACGTTGGCGTCGTGGACCACCTGCGCCCACATCGGCGGGGCATGCACCTCCCGCAGCGGACCACGGGTGCGGGCGCGGGCGTGCTTCGGGGCATACACCGTCAGCGGCGGCATGTCCGGATCGCGGCGCTCGATGAGCGAGATGAAGGGGTTGGAGAGCAGGTCGCAGCGGTAGACCGCGCCGGACCGGTCGATCTGGACACCGCGGGTGAAGCTGACGAAGAGGCGGTCCTGGTGGTCGAACTGGGCCTGGACCGCGGCCATGAAGTCCGTTGCGATGGCGTCGTCGGAGTCCAAGCGGGTGGTGATCAGGAAGGGGGTCTCGCTGCGGGCCGCGACGTGCGGAGCGAAGGTGTCGCGCCGGAACGGCTCGTGGGACCAGATGGGGGTGAACGAGCCGTCGGCGGCGAGGGCCTCGACGACGTCGCGGAAGGAGTCCGGGCAACGGTCGTCGAACAGGACGAGCCACGTGAACTCGGTATCCCGCTGGGCGACGACGGAGGGGTGGGCGGCGTCGACGAAGAACCCGAGGCGGTAGCGCAGCCAGTCCTCCGACGCCGGTGGCGCACCGGGGACGAACACCGCGCTGAAGCGGGTGAGGAGGAAGTGGTCGAACTCTGCCACCATGACAGCGTATGGCCAGCACTCCGCCCGCGCGCACGACAATCGGGGCGTTGCCACCCGGACCGCCGGCTCACCCGCTGTGCGGGTTCTTCCGCCAGAACCCGCCAACACGGTGCCCGTCACGATGGTGCTCCTTCACCCAGTGGTAGCCGGGACCGGGTGGTGGCGCGGGTTCCTGCACGGACGTCGGCAGAGCAGCACGGGCGGGAGGCCCGCTGCGAGCGGGTGCTTGCGTCCGTCGCACCCCAGGGGCCGCGGAGCCGCAGTTGATGTCCAGCGGGATGAGGAGGTGATCGCGCAGCTCGTCGGCTATCGGACCGAGGTCGGCGAGGACGTCACGCATGGTGTCGGGGATGGCATACGCCAGCTGTGCCACCCGTTCGATCAGGCGCTCGGGATCGGCGCCCGCCTCGGTGGCGAACTCGACCAGTGCCGGGGCGTGATCTCGCCGAACCGGTTCTCGCTGGCGATCTTCATCGCGGCGCGCTTGAGCCCGTGCTGACTGGTCGAGTCGTACGGCAGCGCGGAGGCGATGTCGTACAGGGGCGCGAACACCCGAACACCACGACGTCCGGGGCGATGAGGACGCTGTAGTTCTTCGCGTGTGCGTCGGGCGCACCGATCAGGTAGTTGAAGACCATCCCGTCCAGGAAGTGCTGGACGTTGGTCTCAGCGAGGGAGGGGCTCGTCGAGATCGCCCGCAGGTGCTTGACGATCGTCACGGCGCGTGGGCCTCCCGCGGACTCGTACTTGTCGCGGGGATAGACGCCCAACGCCTGACACATGTCCTCCTGGTGGAGACGCATAAGGTTGCCGTCCGGAGTACGCTCGCGGTCGTATCGCTCGACGACGATCGCCGGTTGACCGTCGAACTCCGCGTAGCTGGTCGAACTCCGCGTAGCTGGTGGTGGCTGCCCGCAGCCCAAGTGCTCGCGCAGTCGCGAGGCAGGCGTGCTCGTTCGTGGTAGCGGAACTCCGAGACACCCGGCTTGAGGATGTGGGTGGTCGGCTCGGAACCGGTGGCGACGAACCAGCCATCGCCGTCTCGGCGCATTGCGAACTTGCCCTGCGCTCCGGGCAAGGACCACGACTCCTGCTCGGCGATCCAGCTGCCGGAGTCGTCAGCGCGAAGGCTCCGCAGCCGCCTCCCGATGTCCTGCTCGGTGGCGGGGATCAGCGATCCGCGCCCGTTCAGAACATCGACGAGCTGGTCAGGGTGACAGAACTGCACAGCTCCGGCACACTCGAGCCCGATGTGCTCCAGGAGCGCAAACGGGTTGCGCCCGGACACCCCGAATCGCTCGCCGAGAGAGAATCGGGTCGACTCGCGGTCGGGGAGGATTCCCTCGATGAATGGTTCGACCACCCGGTGACGGTAGGGCGTCGTTCTGGGCGGCATCGAGGTCGAGATCGCGCCCGAGGTCGAACCTTCTCGGTAGACGAGCTCGTGCCGCCCACCGTCAGTCTGGGTGAGATCGGCGACGTGCTCCCCGTACAGGACGACGCTGAGGACGCGGCTCACTCCAGGCCCTTCAGGATGGAACGCGCCGCTTGGGCGGCGGATCCTGACTCGTCGGTGGCTGGTGTCAGTCGCAGCTCGAGACCGAGTGCGGCGATGGTGGACAGGACCATGTGGAGCTCACTACGTGGGCTTCGACCCGCCTCGAAGTCAACCAGCCACCGGCGTGAGACACCGGCGAGCCCGGCCAGTTCCAGCTGGGTGAGACCAGCGCGCAGGCGAGCATCCTTGAGGGCGGCGGCGAGCCGCTGCGTGGTCCTCAGCCCTTGAGTCTCCATGATGTAATGGTATTTGCACTCCACCAGAAGTGCAAGCGCGTTCACATCCCCTCATGTGAACGAACTTGCACTACGGACTGGTGCGCGGCGTAGATGAAGAACGCGAGGCGGTAACGTCCCGCGGCCGCAGGCCGATCATGGCTCGCGCCTCGTCTGGAGTGGCCACCTCACGTCCGCAGGCACGTGCGATGCCGACCAGCCGTTCGATCAGGCCCGGGTTGGTGGCGAGGGTGGTGCGTTCGTGGTCGAACCAGATGTTGTCCTCGAGCCCCACGCGTACGTGGCCGCCCATGGTGATCGCGAGCGCGTTCGTGCTGAGCTGGAAGCGTCCGATGCCGGCGGCGGCCCACGTCGTACCGGTAGGAAGCTCGCGAACCATGGTCGCGAGGTTGAACGGCGAGGATGACAGCGTTCCGAGGGACCCGAGGAGGATGTTGCAGTAGAAGGGTGGCTTCAGGACTCCCCTGTCCGTCAGGTAGTGCGAGTAGTCGACCATTCCCATGTCGAAGCACTCCCACTCCGGGACGATGCCGCGCTCCGCCATCTTCTCCGCCAAGGCGCCGATCATCTGGGGACTGTTCACTGACTCGGTCGTGGGGAAATTCATGGACCCGAGGGTCAGTGACGCCATTTCGGGGTCCGGAGCCGTGCAGTCCAGCACTTCGGAGCGCTGCTCGAAGCTCTTGAAGACACGACCACTGGTCGAAACACACAGGATGACGTCAGGGCAGGCCTCACGCACGCCGCGCAGGATTGAGGTATAGATCTCCGAGCGGTAGCTCGGTGTCCCGTCCGGTTCGCGCGCGTGGAGGTGGACGATGCTCGCCCCGGCATCCCGGCAACGTCGAACATCCGCGACGATCTCGTCGACCGTGATCGGAACGTGCGGCGTATCCGCCTTCATCGGCACCATGCCCGTGACGGCCGCATTTACGATGAGCTTCTCCAAAAGGCTCAAAGTTCCAACCCCCGCATCGCACAGCTGAACCCGATGGCCGCCACACTACCGGTGAACGATGCGACGCCGCACTGCGGTCCGAGTCCGTCGGACCTTGGCGCGCACCCGGAAAGCGAGACTGCGCCATTCCGGCTCCAGGACCCTCTCCGTTTCCGCAGCCAGCTTCGCGATACGATCCGTGTCCTTGATCGTGTTGGTGTTGTGCCACCGGTACGACGCGAGGATTGTGTCGATGTACTTGAGACGGTACTTCCCCGCCAACCGGCAGTTGATGTACCAGTCCTCCAGAGTGCCTTCCCGATATCCGCCCACCGCGCGCAGTGCGGAGCTCCGGAACATCTTCCCGTTCGGGATGTAGTTGCCCCAGGCGAGGGTGTGCGGAAAGCCGAAGTCCTTCGAGTTGAAGTCGACGTCCGGGCGGTCATGGCGCAGGAACCCCCCGAAGGTCCGGAACACGACGTCAGGGCCATCCGGCACGTTGTTCCGCTGCTGGTCCCAGTACACGCGCACGCCGCGACCGTCGATGATCTCGTTGTCCCCGACGGCGAGCGCATAGCGCCGGTGCCGCGCAAGAAAGCGATGGAGTGTCTCGATTGCCTCGGGCTTGGCGAGGTCGTCCGAGGCGAGGAGGTAGACGTACTCCCCCCTGGCCATGGAGATCAGTTCGTTGAGAGTCGCAACCGTTCCCTTGTTCGGTCTGGTGACATGGACGAGTTTCTCGAACCGCGGCCTGAGGCTGTCAAGCATGCCGACGATGACCTCGCTCGTGCCGTCGGAGGACCCGTCGTCAACCATCAGGAGTTCAAGCCTCCGATAGGTCTGGTCGACGATCGACCTGAGACAGTCAGCCACATAGTGCTCGTGGTTGTAGGCGGGCACAATCACCGACACCAGATCATCAGAAGCCATTCAGCACCTCGACGATCCGGCCCATGTCCTCCTCCATCAGCGAGACACCACCCGGAACGCTCAGCACCTCATGGCTCAGTCGCTCAGTGACCGGTAGCACGAGACTGCTGAGGTGCGGGTAGGCCTCTTGCAGGTGCGCCGGCACCGGGTAGTGAACGGCGCAATCGATTCCCGCCTCTCCCAAGTGGCGCATCAGGGCCTCCCGGTCGCCGGTTCTCACGACGAACAGGTGGAACACGTGGCCTTCTCCCGGGTTCTCCGGCAGGACCAACCGGTCGTTCAAGATATTCGTGAGGTAGAAAGCGGCGATCTCACGGCGCCGCTGGTTGTCCGCATCGAGGTGCTTGAGCTTGACTCGGAGGACCGCCGCCTGGATCTCGTCCAGCCTCGAGTTCACTCCCTGGAAACGGTGGTGGTACTTCTCGATCGAACCGTAGTTGCGCAGGTACCGAACTCGTTCCGCAAGTTCGGCGGCGTCGGTGGTGACCGCGCCGCCGTCACCGAGGGCCCCGAGGTTCTTGGTGGGATAGAAGGAGAAGGCCGCCGCGTCACCCAGAGCGCCCACCCGCCTCTCATCGAGCCGAGCGCCGTGCGCCTGTGCGGCATCCTCGATGACCTTCAGGTCGAATTCTGTCGCGAGGTCGCGGATTGCCCCCATGTCACAGACGCGGCCGTAGAGGTGCACGGCCATGATGGCCCGGGTGCGCTCGGTGATCCGTGCCCGAATGTCGATCGGATCGATGCAGTGGTCTGCTGCCTGCGGCTCAACGGGAACGGGAACACATCCGTTCTGGGACACGGCGAGGAACGTGGCAATGAAGGTGTTGGCCGGCACGAGGATCTCGTCGCCCGGGCCGAACCCATAAGCCCTGATGATCAGGCTGATGGCGTCGAGGCCGCTGGCCACACCGATGCAGTGCCTCACTCCACAGTAGTTGGCGTACTCCGCTTCGAAGGCGGCTACCTGTTCGCCCAACACGTACCAACCCGAGTCGAGCACTTCGGCGATGGCCGCGTCGATCTCGGCCCGGTGCCGAGCGTTGACCCGTGCGAGATCGAATAGGGGAATCATGTCACCCTCCACGCTGCGGCGGCCGGGCTGGAATCTGCGCCTCGGGGCGATACGTGCCGCTGGCGAGAACGAGCAGGACGCAATCCGGGGTGAAGTCGACGAGTTCCACCCACACCCTGGGGGGGACGTACAGTGCCCGATCCCTCCGGTCGAGCAGGAAGTTGCCACGCTTCTCCCCGTCGTCGACGAGGGCCAAGCAGCTGCCGTTGAGGCAGACGATCAGTTCGTGCACCTCCGTGTTCCGGTGACCGGCCCGCGGCAGGTTGTGAACGTTGCCGTAGATGTAGAAGACCCGCCCGATCTCGAAGTCGACGTCAATCCCGGTCTCCAGCGCGACGAGGCTTCCACGCGCGTCGCTATGAACCGTCAGGTCACGAAGTCCGTATTCGTACACACCACCAACCCTTCGCGTCGTCGATATCGCGGCCAAGAAGGTCAGCCGACCTTCTTGGCTGGATGCCCGAAGTAGCGGGACTCCTGCTCCGGATCCCTCAGCACGAGGCTGCCGATCCCGACGAAAGTGCGGCGGCCAATCGTGATGTTGTTGGTCACGGTGCTCCCCATTGCGATGTAGCTGGAGTCCGCCATGTCCAGCTCCCCGCCTATCGTGCACCCGACCCCGATGAAGTTGTGGTCCCCAAGCCGGAACTCGTGACCGAGATAGACCTTCTCCCGGATGACGTTGTTGTTGCCCATCCGGCCCAAGAAACCGAGGACCGAGTAGGGGAAGACGATGTTGTTCTCACCCATCTCGATCGGTCCCTCGAGGACGGCGGTTGGGTGGACGAAGTTGACGTGCACGTATCCCTTCGCGCGGGCCCGCTCGAAGATCTCGATGCGCGCCTCGGATCCTCCCAGCCCGCCCAGCACCGTCAGCATGCGGAACCGGTTCGGAGGGAATTCCTCCTCGATCCTCTCGAAGGGGACGACCGGCAGGGAGTGCAGCGTCTCCGAGACGCAGTATCGCGACTCCGCCGTGAAGCCGACAACTGTGTGCTCGCTACTGTCCCTCATCAGGAACGCGACCATCTGAGCGAGTTTCCCCGTCCCGTTGATGACGACCTCACTCACGTGGATACTCCCCCGCCCTCTCCATCAAGGCTGCCCCCCGGCGCCCTCCGTGTCACGGCCGTGTCCACGGTACGGTACAGCGCTTCGTACTGGGAAACGACGGCGTCGCAGCGACGACGGACTGGTGCGCATCGCGCACACCGCCAGCGTCGGTCGCAGAAGTGGAGACGGCTGAGCAGGTGGCCAATCTCGCACTGTAGAGTCCGAATATGCGGATTTCGGTGATCGGCTGCGGGTATCTGGGGGCGGTTCATGCGGCGTGCATGGCGGAGCTGGGGCACGAGGTGGTTGGGGTCGACGTTGACGCAACGAAGGTCGGGTTGCTCTCGCGCGGCCGCGCCCCGTTCCACGAACCCGGGTTCGAGGTCATGCTGGCGCGCAATGTGGAAGCGAGGCGGTTGCGGTTCACCACCGATTTCGCCGAGGCGGGATCCGCGGAGGTTCACTTCATTGGGGTGGGAACCCCGCAGTTGGCGAGCGGGTATGGCGCGGACCTCTCCTTCGTTGACGCCGCGGTTGAGAGTCTGGTCCCGCACCTGACGGCGCAGCCACACGGGCGAACCCTGGTGGTCGGCAAGTCCACGGTCCCGGTGGGCACGGCAGATCGCTTCGCTGACCGGATCGCTCCGACCGGAGCCCTGTTGGTATGGAACCCGGAATTCCTCCGGGAGGGTTTCGCGGTGGCGGACACCCTCTCCCCGGACCGGATTGTCTACGGGCTGCCGGACGAGCCGACCGACGCGCAGTACGCGCGGGTCAAACTGGATGCGGTGTACGCCGATCTCCTCGCCCGGCAGATCCCCCGATTGCTGATGGACTACGTCACCGCCGAACTGGTGAAGGTTGCGGCGAATTCGTTCCTGGCCACCAAGATCTCCTTCATCAATGCCATGGCCGAACTTTGTGAGGCCACCGGGGCGGACGTGACCAAGCTGGCGGAAGCGATCGGCCACGACGACCGCATCGGGCCGAAGTTCCTGCGCGCCGGCATTGGGTTCGGGGGTGGTTGTCTCCCCAAGGACATCCGGGCTTTCATGGCCCGCGCCGGCGAACTCGGCGTGGACGAGGCCCTGACCTTCCTGCGCGAGGTGGACGCGATCAACAACCGGCGGCGGGACCATGCGGTTGAACTGGCACGTCAGGCGCTCGGCGGCGCTTTCGTAGGCAGGCGGGTCGCCGTGCTCGGCGCCGCATTCAAACCGGACAGTGATGACATGCGTAACTCACCCGCACTAGAAGTCGCCGCCCGCATCGCGGGGGAAGGTGCCCTTGTCACCATCACCGACCCCGCTGCCGGCCCCGCCCTTAGGGCCCAGCGACCGTGGGTGACCGTTGCCGACGACGCTCAATCCGCAGCCGTCGACGCCGACCTCGTCATGCTCCTCACCGAGTGGAAGGAATTCCGAGACCTTGACCCAGAGACACTCGGCGCCGTGGTCACCCACCGCAGCATCATTGACGGCCGCAACGTTCTCGATCCCGCACGCCGCCGGCTGGACCTACCACGGAATCGGACGACCCTAGGGACCACAGCGACGGCCGCAGGGAGAACCAACAGGATCCCGCCAGAATGGACTCCGCCCTTAGAGAAGGTGCCAATATGCCGACCAGTCGAGTTCCGGCCGGTCCCTGAGCGAGCCTGAACCAATGCGCGTTGCCCTTATCTCGTCGAGCTACCACCCGTACCCCGGGGGGGTGGAAGAGCACACCGCGAACGTCGCACGGGAGTTCGAGGCGCGCGGGATCGAGGTGGCAGTCTGGACAGTCGACCGAGGCGAGCACTTGGGCCGTCAACAAGTCGACGGTATCGACGTCCTCTACCTTCCAACTCCGCTGCCTGCGAGGTCTGGTGTAGCTGCCATTCGCTTCGCTCGTGACCTCCCCCGAGCGTGGCGAGCCTGGATGGCCGCCTTCCGGGCCTTCCGCCCAGACCTGCTGCACGTACAGTGCTTCGGCCCAAACGGCATCTACGCGCTGGCTCTCCATCACCGCACCGGCGTGCCACTGGTGGTGAGCTCGCACGGCGAAACCTTCGCGGACGACCGAGGAATCTTCAGCAGATCACGGCTGCTGCGTGCCGGACTGGTGCGCGCGCTGCGCGACGCGAATGCCGTCACCGGCTGTTCGCAGATGGTTCTGGACGACCTCGCTGGGAGATTCGAGTGCGGTGCGGGAGTGGTCGTCCCGAACGGCGTCGACCTTGACGAGGCTGCACGCGTGGGACCCGCCACCCTGCCGTACGACGACGCGGCGGCGCCCACCGTGTTGGCCATCGGGCGGGTGGAGCGGAACAAGGGCTTCGACCTCCTGCTCCACGCCTTCGCCCGGGCTGAGCTACCGATCGCAGCCCGCCTCGTCATCGGTGGCGACGGTACGGAGCTGCCTCACCTCGTGAGACTCGCAGGAGACCTGGGGATTGAGAGACGCGTGGTGTTCCCGGGGCGGCTCTCCCGTGCACAGGTACTCGCAGGCATGGCGGCCGCAACCGTCATAGCCGTGCCAAGCCGCGTCGAGGCTTTTGGCATCGTCGTCCTCGAGGCGTGGCGCAGCGGAAGGCCTCTCATAGCCACGACGCTCGGGGGACCGGCCGAGCTCGTGACGGACGGTGTGGACGGACTCCTGGTGGATCCCACGGACGAGCGGGCCTTCGCCGCGGTGCTCACGAGGCTCGTGAGTGACCCTGAGCTGGGCCGGCGCCTCGGCGAACGTGGACGTGAGACCGTGACCAAGTACACGTGGGAGAAGGTTGCTGACCGCTACCTCGAGCTCTACGGCGTGGCACGCTCATCTCACGAGTGACGCCCACACCCGAGCATGGCTGGCCGCGCTCCGTTCCCACGTGAACTCGCGCGAACGGCGTCGGCCGATCTCCACCATCGCCTCGATGTCCGCGTCCCGCGAGACCGCCCACAGGATGCCCTGAGCGAGTTCGTCGGGTGTCGGTTCGACGAGGATGCCGCCGTCGCCCACCACCTCCGGTAGCGAACTGGTCCGCGCTGCCACAACGGGTACACCCGCGGCCATTCCCTCCAAGGCCGGAAGTCCGAAACCCTCGTACAGCGACGGGACGACGACTGCGGCTGCAGCCGCAATCAGGCCTGGGATCACCTCGTCCGGCAACCGCCCGACCAGCTTCACTCCCGGGACACCGGCAAACAACTGGGTTCGCCTGGGGTGTTCGGGCCCCGACAGGACGAGCGTGAGATCAGGGCGCGAGCTGTGGACCTTCTGCCATGCCGCCGAGAGGCCCTCCAGGTTCTTCCGCCGCGACGCGCCCCCCGCCGCCAGGACGTAGTGCCCCTCGACACCGAGGGCGGCGAGACTGCTGCTACTTGCCGGCGCCGCGTCGAAGAAGCGCTCGTCCACCCCGTTGTGCACCACGATTGGATTCACGATTCCGAGGAGTTCCACGGCCTCCCCGGCCGTGAAGTGTGACACGCAGATCACGGCGGCGGCGCGCTGAACTTCTGCGGCAGCGGCGCTCACGGGCCTCGACTCGTCCGGGAACTTCCACGCCACGACGTCGTGCAGGGTGATCACGTCCAGGGGCGCGGGCGGTAGCTCGAGGTTCATGCGATGCACGACGGCGCCACGTGGGTACATGACTCGACCCACCTCGCGTCGTGGCCGGGGGGCAGCCGTCGACAACCATCCCATGGGAAGCCGTCGATTGCCCGCAAGAGGCGACCTCAAGGAACGCGCAATCACGCGGTCCACGTGCCAACCGGGTGCGACGCCGGCGAGCGCTCGCGCCGCTCGGTTGGCGATCTCCTCCTGGTAGACCTGAGCGCCCATGGGGACGCCGGTGGCCACGGTGGCAATGGTCAGGCGCGGCATACTGCAGGGCTGATTCGGGTCCCGTTCATCGATTCATGATCGCACGGCGAGAAGCGACGCCGCTGAGAACCAGCCCGCGGGCCCCTGTAAGCTCGGAGACGTGCCCCGAGTGTCAGTCGTCGTCCCCGTGTACAACCCGGGCGACTACCTCGGGCCCTGCCTCGAGAGCGTCCTCGCCCAGACGATGAGTGACTTCGAGATCATCGTTGTCGATGATGGCGGCACCGAGGACATCTCGCGGCTCCCGGCACTTCGCGACAGTCGTGTTCGAGTCGTTCGGCAGTCGAATGCGGGAGTCGCGATCGCCCGCAATATCGGGGTTCTTGAGGCAGAAGCCCACCTCATTGCATTCCTGGACCAGGACGACACCTGGCATCCGAAGAAGCTCGAGCTGCAATTGGGCGTAGTCGAGCGCAACCCCGGCGCCGCCGCCTTTCACTCCGGCTTCGAATGGGTGTGGCCGGATCGCCGCGTCCCGGCACCGGTCACGGAGGAGGTCACCTACCGGGGCCTCTTGTCGACCCAGATGATCTGCACGTCGACGGCCCTCGTGTCGCGCCGACGCCTCATCGCTGTCGGTGGTTTCAACCCCCTGCTGCGGACCGTGGACGACTACGACCTCTTCCTGCGACTGGCGATGGGGGGCGAGCCGATCCGCGCCGCGTCGGAGATTCTCGTCTCGTACACGTACCACGAGTCCAATGCCTCGTACGACTATGTGGCTGGGGCCCGGGGACGACGACGCGTGATCGAGCAGCACCTGGAGCGGGCACGAGCCGTCGGCGACCGAGAAGCGGAACTCGCCTGCCGCCGCGGGTTGAAACGCACCGCCGAGATGTACGGACTGCAGGCATTGGATGCGTTGCGTGCGGACCTGCACGCGCATCGGTTCGGCCGCCTGCCGCGCCGAGCAGCCGAGGTGACCCGCATCGACCCGCTGCGACTGGTTCACGCGACGGCCACGAGCGTACGGGTCCACACGATCGATCGGCGGAGGCCTGATGCTCCCTCCCGATAGCGCACGCTCCTTCGAGTACGACGTGGTCATCCCGACCCACGGACGGAGCATGAGCCTGCTCTCGGAGTCGATCGCGAGTGTGGAACGACAGACACTTCAGGCCCGGCGCATCGTCGTCGTCGTCGACGGCAACGCCGCCGCGGCGGAACGCCTTCGCTCGTCCCATCCGAACCTCCACGTCATGTGCCTCGAGGTGCCCCGCGGCGCAGCCGCTGCCCGGCAGGTTGGCATTCTCGCCTGCGAGGCCGAGTGGGTCTCATTCCTCGACGACGACGACCTCTGGTCACCCCGGAAGCAACAGGTGACGGCGTCCTACGTGGCCGAACACCCGGGCTCTTCCGCGGTTCGGGCCGGCTACTGGATCTTCGCGGGAGCGGAGGACAGGGTCGCAGGGATCAACGGTCAGGCGGTGGAATTGCGCGCCGACTCGCTCGATGGGCTGGAGGCAGCCGCCTCCACGGCCGTGCCGCTGAACGACCTCGACTACCTCGACATCGAGGGTGACAGCCTGGCGCTCATGCTCGAGTTCAACCGCGGGGTGACTTCCACGACCACCGTCAGGCGGGATGTCCTCCTCACCGTCGAGGCAGTCCCTGCCGGGCAACGTCCCGGGGATGACTACCTCCTCTTCTGCCATGTCGCCGCCGAAACCGAGTGGCACCTGATCAGGGAGCGGCTCGCCTACTATCGCCTCCATTCCGGACAGGACACGCGCGCCCCGGATCCTGCGGGAGCGCGGGGCATCCTTCAGGCGAAGCGCCGAGCATGGGACGCCCACGGCTCCCAGGTGACGAGGACCTTGGGCAGCTACGGACCCCGATATCGCTCCGAAGTCCGGCAATTCGTCTGGTCGCATCTCCGGCAGCGCCACGCCCGCGAGGCACTCGCTACCTACCGCTATGCCCTCCCGCTGCTGCCCCGTCGCAGGGATCGCGCCGCAGCTCTCCTGCCGGACCCGTTGGTGTGGCATGCGCGAAGCGCGATCAGGTCGTGGCGCCGTATCCCTTCGAAGCAACCGGAATGGTAGGGCCAGTGTCCACACCACCCCTCCCCGAAGTGCCGCTCCCGCCCAGGACGGCGACGGTCGTCGTCGCGACCTACAACCGCCCTGAGTACGTGAGGACCTGTCTGCGGTACCTCCAGGCGCAGACCGTCCCACCCACCCAGGTGATCGTCGTCGATGCCTCCGGCACCACGGAAACTCGCGACGTCGTCAAGGAGTTCCCCGGTGTCACCTACCTGCGCAACAACCGGGGGCCCGGGCACACCGCCACCTCGCGTTCCGTTGGTCTGGCAGCAGCCACGGGTGACGTCCTCGCCTTCCTCGACGACGACGCGTATGCGGATCCTGACTGGCTGGAGCAACTGCTGGCGCGCTACGACGACCCGAGAGTGGCCGCCGTCGGCGGCCTGGCGAGGAGGGGCCAGCCCGGTGAGGAGTCCGAGGGCATCGGCGAAATCGGGCTGTTGCTCCCCAACGGCCGCCTGACGGGCTTCTTCGCGGCCAACCCGGGCCGAGATGTCGACGTCGATCACCTCATCGGCGCCAACATGTCGATTCGCCGCTCCATCGCGAATGAACTCGGCGGCATCCACGACCACTACCCCGGCACATGCCTCCGGGAGGAGACGGACATGTTGCTGCGAATGCGTCGTGCGGGCTATCGGGCCGTCTACACGCCGGATGCCGCCGTGGAGCATGTGGCGGGTCCGTACGCTCGCGGACGGCGGTTTGACCTCCGTTACACCTACTACGGGTCACGGAACCATGTGGTCCTGCTTGCGCGCACGTTGGGTCTGCGCGACCGGCACACGCGCAGATATGTCGCGTCCGCGGCCATCGAGATTGTGGACCAGTCCAGGTCAGCAGTCCGCGCATTGCTGCCTCGCTCCGGCACCTCCACCAGAGCGAGGTTCCGTACCGCTGGAGGAGGTGCCCTGCGTGCGATCGCCATCGGTGCGGGACTCGTTGTCGGCACTGGGACCGCAGTGTCACTCCGTCTCAGGGAGGGGCCGGTGCGCTGAAGGATGGCCAGATGAGACTGAACGCCTACGTGCTGGCCGGGGACCCGGCCTGGGCTCCGGAGAGCCTCGGCTCGTACTACCACCTCGTGGACCGCGTGATCGTCGCCTTCGACCGGAACCACCGTTCATGGGCCGGTCACCCACTCCAAGTGGATGATGCGATACGCGCACTCAGGAGCGCCGACCCGGAGAACAAGATCGTCCTGCTGCCAGGTTCGTTCTCTGATCCAGGACGACCGACACTCGAGGTCGAAACCGAGCACCGCCAAGCCGCACTGGACGCCGCGAGCGACGGCTGTGACTGGGTGCTCCAACTGGACACGGACGAGATCGTGCTGGCGCCCGCGGTTCTCGCGCAGTGTCTCCAGGTGGCCGCCGAACGTGGCGCCCAGGCACTCGATTACCCCTTGCGTGACTTCTACCAGAGTCTTGGCAATGGGCGGTTCCTCGAACACAGCGGGCGGTTCTGGTCCGACAGGGCGAACTACCCGGGTCCCGTCGGCGTTGTGAGCGGTTCTCGACTCAATCACTGCAGGCAGCTCGACGTCCCTCACTACCGCGTGGACATGAGCTGGAGGAACACGGACCCGTGGCACCCGCGCGACACGCGCGTCCACGCCATCGTTGACGCCGGCGAGGCCATCGCCCACATGAGCTGGGTTCGAACCGACAAGGAGATGCGCGAGAAGGCCGTCACGTCTGGCTACGCCAACGCGCACAACTGGTCTCGGGACCTCCCCCGCTGGAAGTGGCGGCAACGGCACCCAATCCTGACGGCCGCCGCAACTCCGTTCCGGCGCGGCGACCTCGAGAGGCTCCGAATCTCGCACCTCGACGTGTCTCGAGGGTTGGCAGGCACGACTGCGCCGTGGCCGATCGACAGGACCGACGACGGACCCCCGATCAAGCCCGCCGTGGACATCGTCGTGGCGACCAACAGGAACACGACATTCCTCCGTGAAGCCCTGCGCTCAGTCACTGCCCAGACCTACGAGTCGTGGCGCCTGATCGTGGTGGACGACGGCTGCCCGGACCCCGAGGCCCTCGAAGCCATGGTGAAGGACGTGGTCCCAGAGGCTGTGGTCGTCCATCAGGACAACGCCGGGCAGTCCACAGCACGCAATCGCGGGGTGCGCCTGGGGTCCGCTCCGTTGGTGACCTTCCTGGACGACGACGACGTCTGGAGGACTGACCGCCTTGCGCTCCTGGTGGAGGCGCTCGTGGAATCGCCGAGTGCGCTCGCATCGCACTCCGGGGCGTGGTACATGGACGAGCGCGGGGCGCGATTCGGGGGCGGGAGGACAGCTACCAACTCCTCGTCCCGTGAGATGCTCGCGGGCGCCGTTCCGATCCCCTTCTTCGTCACGATGCTGTTCCGGCGCTGGGCCTTCTTGGAAGCCGGCGGCTTCGACGAGTCGCTACATTGGGCCGAGGACAATGACCTTCTCCTGAAGCTAGTTCAAATCGGCCAATTCGCCGCTGTGCCTCAAGAACTATTAGGGTATCGCCGCCATTCGGCGAATCTGACAAATGCACCTTCCACATTGATCCGCGACGCCAACGATCGGATGCTTCGAGCGCGAATTGCTGATGCGGTCGCGCGAGGGGACGAGTCGGTGGCGGCTCTCCTCCGTGAGAACCACCGGCGATTCGTCCGTGGCATAGCTTCAGGGGCCCCGGCGAACGTCCACGCCCGGATGCGCCGCGGAGAATACTCGGCGGCAGTAGCAGACCTCGGCTGGGTCCTTGCGCGGGCACCCATTGCAACCATTTCGGCAGTCACTGCCAAAGTAGTGAAACGGCTCAGACACCGCTGAAGGGACCGGCTCTTCGAATGCACGGTGCCGGCCAGCAGCATGATCACCGCGGTACCGCCACCACATCCCACCGATCGTCAAGCTGGTAGGCAGCTCCCTCGTTGATATTCCGCGAGTGGAAGTCCGGCGCGATGACGTGTGATGCACCGCCGTGGAGCACAGTGCTCACATAGCCGCCCCAGTAGGAGAACGTGGAGTTCGCGCAGATCAGCGTACGCGCACAACAAATCGATCGGAAGTCATCTTGCGGAGTGGAATCCCGACGGGCGTAGCTCACCGCCTCGGAATACTCATGGAGAACATGATCGACGTTCTGTTGGCACCAGACGATGTCGTCGGAAACCACCTTCAGGCCCGATATGGCCTCGCGCCCGGACGCCCGCCGAAGTGACTCCCGGAGGTACGGCTCGATGTCGAATCCGAAGTTCTCCCGATGACCGGGATTGGAATAGTAGTCGCCACGCCTGATATTGACGACCATTTCATCCCCGAGATCAGGGAGCAGTGCCGGGGCCATGAGTGGCGAGCCGAGCACCATCTCTCGGATGAATGAGTCCAGGGTCGTGCTGTCGAAACTCGAACCGAATCGCTGGAAGTACTCCGGAGCAGGGGGCCACTCTCGCCGGTCCCAGAGCCGAATTTCCTGACGCGTCACCGTGAGGTGCTTCCGCACCTCGGGAAGCCCATTGAGCCACGCCTCCGTGGACCTGTTGGTGAGGATCCGATAGTTGCGGCCTGCTTGCTGACAGGCATAGGCGTGGAGCCAGAAATACATGAAGTTGCCGAATTTCGGCCACTCCTCCGTGAGCAGGATGGTGCGACTCCCACGGCGCACTACCTTGGCAGCCGCTGTTCGCAAGTCAGAAACCTTCGGGATCATGCTTCTCGAGCGACCCGAGGCGGGCGAGCTGTGCAAAGTCAGCGTTTGCCGTTCTTACGTGCTCGAAGGTGCCCACTTCCTCCACCAGCCCGTCCTTCATGAAGACGATCTGGTCGCAGTGCTGAATCGTGGACAGTCGGTGGGCGATGATGAGCACGGTGATCTCGCCATGGAGGGCGTCGATCGTCTGCGTGATTCGATGTTCGGTCTCGTTGTCCAGCGCGGAGGTCGCCTCGTCAAGGACAAGGAGCTCAGGCTGGCGGTAAAGTGCACGCGCAATCCCGACCCGCTGCTTCTGCCCGCCGGAAAGTCGTGCTCCGCGTTCCCCCAGCTGGGTGTCCACACCCTCACGGAGTTCAGCGACCAACTCCTCAAGTTGAGCTTGGTGGATGGTCTTCGCGAGCAGCGCCTCGTCGATGTTAGCTCGCACTCGGTCGAAGGCGATGTTCTCCGCCAGTGTGGAGTCCAACAAGAAGATGTCCTGGGCAACGTACCCGAGGTTGCGCTGCCACCGTCGCTTTCGCCCGGCGATGTCGACGCCGTCAACGACGACTCTTCCGGAAGCCGGATCGTGCAAACCAAGGATGATGTCAGCGAGTGTGGTCTTGCCGGCGCCGCTGCTCCCGACTAGCGCGACCGAGTTGCCGTGCGGAATCTTGATCGAAACGTCCGACAGAACGTTCCGGTCCCCCCCCGGATAGCGGAACGATACGCCCTCCACAACAAGCACATCGCGGAACACCAGTGCAGGGCCAGGTTCCTCGACCTTGGCCCTGACCCGGCGTGCGTCAAGAACCTCGCCGTGGACAATGTCCAGATAGGGAGCCCCGTAACGTAGTTGAGTGAGATTGCCAAGCAGGCCCGTGATAGCCGGAATAACACGAAACCCTGCAACGACGAACAAGGACAGCGCGCCGATGGCCGATCTACCATCGGCGTCCCTCGTCGCGAGTACAAGGAACACCCCAACTGCAATGATGAAGAGGATCTCCAGCAGGTACCGGGGCAAGCCGCCGAGGAAGTCCGCTGTCCGACCCGCCAGCGCACCTCGCAGCTGGGCTTCGCGGAAACGTCCGACGAAGAATGCTTGTGTGTCCCGGAGATTAAGTTCCTTGATCCCTCCGAGGGCAGCGAACGCCGTTCTCCATCCATCTTGTGAAGCTTCCGCCGATACAATTCCCGAGTGTGTAGCTATCGGCTTGATCACCGAGAAGTACGCGATTATCGCAATGCCGAAGTAGCCGAGTACCACGAGCGTCGGGAGTGGTGCGGTGATCATGAGCGCCGTCACAATGGCTGCGATCGAGATCGAATTCGAAACCAGGCTCATCAGACCGAAGACGGTGGTCCCGAAGACTTGCGTAGTTGCATCACTCAGGCTTCGAATCATGTCCGAAGAGCTTCGGCGCGAAATGTGAGTATAGGGCGTGGTGAGGAAGTGTTGGAGCATCCACGTCTGGAGCTTGACTCGCTCCACCGACTTGAATCCAGCGAGCCACCACGAGAACGTGATGGCGCACAGGTCTTTCAGGACGAACAGTCCGACCACCGCGACCGCGAGGATGATCGTCAAGTCGCGCGGTTCCGGGTCGCCCAAGACACCGGAGATCGTCCCGATCACACCGGAGTCGGTCTCACCGCCCGTGGCGAGATCCACAAGGGGATAGACGAGTGCGATGGCAAGGGTATCCAGCAGTGCGATCGCGAGCGAGACGATCGTCGCACCGATGACGGACAGCTTCATGCGACGGTCGAAGACGTCGTTGAGCTTGGCTAGCGTAGCTCGCAAGGTTACCCCACCTCGTGATTCTGACTCGTCGTTGTGTGCAGCGGACGCCCGTCGCAACTTCCGGGTTGTGCAGAGCGGCTGAATACTCGGACCGACTCGTGGCGCTGGCATCGCGTCCGTGTTTCACAGCCGACGTTACCGCGCAGCTCCGCTGTCGAACTCTGCGCACAGGATATCGCCAATCGCTGTGCGAAGACCACGCGCGTAGCGTCTGTACCCGCCATTCACGACCTGCGTCGCCACCTGGCGACGGCGTCCCTGTGCCCCACGCCGAAGCACTCGGACGTCCAGAAGCTCCTCAAGCCCGAGGACCTCCTCTACCGCGGACGGACGGCACACTTCGAGAACGCCGGCGTCCCGCAATCGCTGTGTCACCAGCCGCACCCGGGCGTGGTCAAGGGCCACCCGTGCATCATGACGTTCGACGTACTCCGCCCAGCGCGTTGAACCCGAGCCAGCGAGCCGTCGCGCGAAGTCAGGTGGGTTCTGCTCAGTGAACTGTTGAGGATGCCGGCGGTACGAGGTTAGGAGTCGCGGTTCAACGACAATCCGGCCCCGAACACTGGCGAGAACAGCCATCCAGCCATCATGGAGGAAGACGCGACGAGGCGCCTCCATCTGGCTGGGGAGCGGAATCGCCAGTCGCGCAATCTCCGCACTTACAGCCATCGTGGCTCCGGTAACGGTGCTGCCGTGGAGCAGGCGCGATAGGCCGTTTCCCGTCGCCATCTCCTGTTGCTCCTCGGCCGAGAAGTTGGTCCATTCCCACAACGTGTCGCCCGTCGGAATTCCCCGGGAGTCGACCAGATCGGCGTCGGAGAACCAGAGCACTACTTCGGGTTTCGCGAATGCTTCCGATATCGCAGCAAGTTTATCCGGTGCCCATAGATCATCTTGGTCAGCGAACACCAGAACAGAACCCTGACAGTCTGCCACGACACGTTCGATGTTTCGGTTCAGTCCCATATTCCGCCGCGATCGATGAAGCCTGACGGGAACCGGCGAGTTCTCTGCAAAATGCGTGAGGATATCCCAAGTGCTATCTGTCGACGCATCATCACCGATCACGATTTCGTCGGGCAGACGGGATTGCGCAAGAATGGACTCAAGCTGTGCCTCTACGAAAGCCTCACCCTGATAGGTGGTCATGGCAACAGATATTCGCATTTCCGGTGCTGGCATGGGTCTCAGTATGGCAGGAGCACGTGGCTCACCGCGAACCCCGTTGGGCCAAACTCCGCACCATGCCATCGAGCGCTTGGCCCATCTCCCGCGCCGTGAAACCCGAAAGCACGAAACGCCGGCCCGCCCCGTCGTACGAACCTGAGCACGCGAGTACGTCGTTGATCGCTTTTGACATGCCTTCAACATCGCCGGCCGGCACGAGCCGGACTGCCTCCGCAACCGCATAGTCCCGAATGTGAGCGACGTCCGAGACAATCGTGGGGGTGTTCATCGCAAGGTTTTCGAGCAGAACCGTCTGCCCCGATGAGATATCGACCTCCCGCAATGGTATGACCAGAACTTGAGCAGTCGCATACATCTCGCGCAACCGGAGAATCGGAATGTCGGAGAGGAACGTCACGTCCTTACCATCGACAGCCGCGAGCCCGGCGTCGCGGTTCCGGGAGTCGGTCACGATGGTGCACGGCACACCGAGCGGCAGGGCACGAACCAGCGTCGGGTGGTCCTTCCCCTCGTTGGTGCCAACGGCCAGGATCCCGGCATCGCGCGTTTCCTCGAGTGGTGAGAAGAAGTCGACATCCACCCCAAGACGGAGGAACCGCACGCGTGCGTCCGGGACACCGAGGACCTCCGCAAGGAGTGTGACCTGTGCCGACGAGAAGACGGTCAGCGTGTCAGCGCCGCGTAACGCCCAACGCTTGGCCCATCCCCGAGCCCCCGCGCGATAGTCGGCTCCAGTCGCCGCGACAGTCATCACGAGGACTGGGCGCCGGAGGAGCCCGATACGGCGCAGCATTAGGGCCGGCAACGCCGCCGCCTCATGTGTCGCGATGAATACGTCAGTCGCGCGCTGGCGTCGGAACACCCAGCAAACTTGATACAGCCGCCAGCTGATCGAGTACGGGAGGATACGGCGATCGCGGCGGCGGCGCACGAAAGCGATCTCGTGACCGAGGCGCTCAAGATCGGCGATACCGAGCAATCGGTGCGTCGGGACCTCGCCGCGCGCCAGTGAGCCAAACTCGTGGCTCCTATCTCCCACGAAAAGCGCGGCGAGCCGCAACGGCGGCTGTTGAGTTCTAGTGCTCTCGTGCTGTCCACTCACGACCAGATGCTAACGTCGCGGATAGCATCTCGCAATCCTGCAGTAGAGTGACCACCGGAAGCGTTTGAGGGAAAGGGCCGCACTCCGGATGATCAAGGAATCCACAACTGAACGAAGGCATATATCCTCCCTGCGCAGCAGCAGCATTCCGATGTTGACAAGGAAGGCCCTGCATGTGCTGAAGTCAGAGGGATTTGCGGAAACGATCGCGAGGGCGAAGAACGAAATCAATGCGCCCCGCAACCCCAAGAGGGCGACTCCTCACTACCACTTTGTCTCCAACCCGTTTGATTTTACGGGCGCTCCACTCGTCCTTCTGGATCTGATCAGCGACTTCGCCGCGCAAGTGGATCCGTCGCGACTACACCTATTTGTTCCATCCGGGACTGAAGACCTATTAGGGCTCGTGCGGGCAAAAAGGGTCAACGTCGAGCGAGTCATCGACGGTGGTGGTATGCGCGTCGTCGCGTCGCAAATGCGCCTTCGACGGGACGACTTCGTCCTCATGAACACCGTCAGTGTTCCGTTCGCCTATCGAAACTTCATATTCAACCGACTCGAGAGCGGTTCACTCGACAGGGCGGTGTGGTTCATTCACGAGGACGGGCCGGATCGTTGGTTCGCCAACGATGCGCTGAGGAGCCGGACGAAATCGCTTCTTGACGCCGGTAAGCTGACAATCGTTGTTCCCTCATCACAGGTGGCGCGCGCCTACCGGGACTACTTCGATACCGTGAACGTTCATCACATTGCGTTAAGGGTACGCATCCCCGGAGGAATGATGCTTCCACGACGGGCGGACGACTACGACACGTTGCGTTTCGTGATGTCAGGGAATCCTCGGGGTGGACTGAAGGGGCAACTACTGGCGATTGCAGCCCTCCACAAGTCGTCCTGCTCCGCCACGGAGGAAACTCTCGAGGGCTACCGCGATTTTGAACTGCACCTTGTTGGAAGCATGGAGGATGATTACGTCTCAAAGCAGGTCGGCATCATAGGTGAAGGCCTGCTCCCCGGACGAATCCGGCTCTACCCGCATCTGAGCAGGGACTCCGCGCTTGAGATCGCCCGCTCGTGCAATGTCACTATTTGCACCTCGTTCACGGAAGCCTTCCCGCTCTTCGTCGCGGAGGGAATGCTGATGGGACATGTTCTTGTTCGCAATCTCGCCGCGGGTCACGAAGAACAACTCCAGGACGGTGTCAACGGTTTTCTTGTCGACACCAGTTCTTTGGATGCGCTCGTGAATGCCTTTGGAAACATACGCGACCGCAGGATCTCGAACGAACAGCTGCAAAGAATGTCGCTCGCGTCGCAGATCATTTCACGAGAATTCATGTCCAACGACTACTATGGCCAGCTCATCCAATTGCTGCCCTGGCTCCGAACCATTGAGGCCGGCTGAGTGGCGAGTCGCTTACGGCATTGGGTCATCTCTCAACCACCTCTTCCCGTATTACCGCGTGGGAGACGTGATGCTATGCCGTCGCACTACTCTCGTCACGATCATTCCAGAGCGCGGCAATACCGGAGTCGAGCCTGATAGTCGGCTGCCACGGGGAGCTCATACCAGGGATAGTCCAGTCCTCGTACATTTCGCGGGGTCGTTCCGGTCGAGCTCCCCAGCGTGCGGCAATTCGCCTCCCGGTGATTTCCTCCACCAGTCTGCCCAAGGCCCTCACCGTGATCGGATGTCCGCTGCGCAGGACGAGGCGTGGTCCAACGGGTGAGCACAGCTCCCGAGCAAGCAGGAAGCCCTCCACGACGTCGTCGATGTGGGTAAGGTCGATCAGTTGCCTGCCGGAGGACAGGTCAAGTGGTGCGCCACTCTCAGCATGCTCAAGCAGCAATGAGAGCACCTTACGACGACCGTCGTCCGGTCCATACGTATCGAAGAGGCAGACCTCACACGCCGCCAGACCTTCTGCTTCACTGAAGTAGCGAACGATGGAAGACAACGCCTGTTTGGTGGCGGCGTAGAGCGAAACCGGCGAGTACTCTGCGCCGCCGTGATGCTGCCACGAGGATGTCGCATGGATGAAGCCGGCTCCGACCTGGACTGCCGCATCCGCCACTGCAGTCCCGAATGCGACATTGCTCTCCACCATCCGATGGATGGCGGTTGGTTCGCGTGAGCCACAGAAATACGTCGCCAGGTGAAAGACATGGCTGGGTAGGACGGACTTGGCGATGGTCGTGATGCTGGCGGTGGCGTCGGCAATCTCGTGAACGATGACTCCCGGCGCGAGCGTGCTGCGATTCGAGGTCGGTCGCACGATTGCATGCACCTCCAGGCCCTCATTGACGAGACGGCGGCAAAGGTGCCGACCCACAAAACCAGTTCCCCCCGTCACCAGCACGCGGTCCAGCTCATTGCCGATGCTCATCGTCAAGGTGCGCTCACACGAAAGGGAGACTCGAATGTCTCGAAAGGCGGGAGGTTGCGGTCACGCTTGGAGATGATCGGGTTGGCCGTCGACCAACCCACGCCGGCGGTGTCCCACAGAACACCGGCGTCCGCATCGGCGTCGAAAGGGCCGTCCTGCAGATAGCACGCGACGGCCGGGCCGCTGAGTACTTCGAACCCGTGTGCACATCCAAGAGGGACTACGACTGCACCGTTGCGGGCTGTGAGATCAAAGACCGCGTGACGCCCGTAGGTTGGCGAATCAGCCCGAAGATCAACCACCACATCACGAATCCTGCCGGCGGTCACGAACACGACCTTCACGACCGCGGATGGAGGCCTTTGGAAGTGCAGTCCGCGAATCACCCCTTCGTGCGAACAGGTCCAATACACCTCCCGCACATTGAACGTGGTGCCCGCCGCCCCGAGCGCCGTTGGGCTGAGCACTTTGGTGAAGGTGCCCCGGGCGTCCTCGAACACCGGGAACTCAATGCGCCCAACGCCCGGCAGCGATGACGCCTCGAAGGTGACCGTCATCGAAGGGCCTCCCATCCAGTCGCGGAGTCCACCTCAGCCCAGACTCTCCACGGCGCCGAGCCGTTCGCCCACATGTCATTCAGCATCAAGCTCTCACGATGAGTGTCCATCGGTTGGAAGAACCCGCCGTGTCTGTAGGCCATGAGTTGGCCGTTCGCAGCAAGTCTCGTGAGTGGCTCGCCCTCGAGCACGCTGTCGCCGTCAAGGTAGTCCAGGACAGCGGGTTCGAAGACGAAGAACCCAGCGTTCACCCAGCCATCGGCCTGCGGTTTCTCGCGAAAGCGCTCGACCTCTCCGTTCGGGCCAAGGTCGAGCACACCGAACCGGCTGGGTGGCCGGACAGTCGTGACCGTGGCCGCCCGCCCGTGGGACTCGTGAAACGCCAAGAGGGCTGCAATGTCCAAATCCGCGAGGCCGTCCCCGTAGCTGCAGAAGAACCTTTCACCCGAGAGATACTTCGAAGCCCGGAAGAGACGCCCCCCGGTCATCGTGCGGTCGCCCGTGAACGCAACGGTCACGTTCCAGTCCGCCGCGTCATGCGGGCCGTGATACTCCAGTGACGAGGGATCACCGAGGTGCACCGTGAAATCGGAGTTCCTTGCCTCATAGTGCAGGAAGTAGTCCTTGATGACCTCGCTCTTGTATCCCGTGCAAACCACGAAATCGCGGTGTCCGTGATGCGCATAGAGCTTCATGATGTGCCAGAGAACCGGTCGCCCGCCGATCTCAACCATCGGCTTCGGCCGATACTCGGTCTCCTCACGCAGTCTGGTTCCCAGACCCCCGGCTAGAAGCACAGTCTTCACTGGTCCGACCCACCTTCACGCGACGACAGCCAACCCTCACTGGAGTATGAGGGTTGAAGCCATAAAAACAACCGGGCGCCACGTACCCGTTCGCTGTCGACCGAATCGTAGCATCTCGGTCTGCGGACACAGATCACGGAAGATTCGCCCACCGCGTTCCGGGTACGATAGTGATGTCGTTGTTGTCGCGCTCTCAGACGGGGAAGTGGTCTCTGTGCATGGAGTCCAAGGTGGAGTCGCCCGCCATGGGCACCTAATGGCACCACACTCGCTCGCCTCTCCACGCTTCACCACAAGCGCATCAATCAGACCATAGGGGTTATCCGTGAATTCCCGCCAAACGATGCGCCAATCCATACTGCAGCTCACGCGCGATTGGGCCCATTCCGAACAAGAGGAACCTTTCGTCCCTGGAGAGTCCGCTGTGGCCGTTTCGCGGAAGGTAATCGATGCTGACGACTATGTTTCGGTTGTCGAATCGTGCCTCGACGGATGGTTCACCTCCGGCCGCTTCACCGAGCAATTCCAGCGTGCTCTGGCGAAATACGTCGGGACCCGCGCCTCGGTGTTCGTCAACAGCGGGTCCAGTGCGAACCTCCTGGCCCTCACAGCTCTGACGAGCGGGTCGCTGGGCAAGCGCGCACTGGTCGCGGGCGACGAAGTGCTGACTGTCGCGATGGGTTTCCCGACCACGTTCAATCCGATCCTGCAGAATCGGTTGCGGCCCGTCGTCGTCGACGTGGAACTGGGGACCTACGACGCGATCCCCGAGATGTTGCGGGAGGCGGTCGGCCCGAAGACCAAGGCGATCATGCTCGCGCACACACTCGGGAACCCGTTCGACGTCGACACCGTCCGGGAGTTGTGCGGCGACCACGGCCTGTGGCTGGTCGAGGATGCCTGCGATGCCATGGGCTCCACCTATGGTGGTAAGCGGACCGGCAGTTTCGGCGATACCGCTACAGCCAGCTTCTACCCGGCTCACCACATCACGACCGGCGAAGGGGGCGCCGTTTTCGTCAAGTCGCCCCGATTGCGGAAGCTGGTCGAGTCGTTCCGGGATTGGGGCCGAGATTGCTACTGCGAAACAGGATGTGACAACACATGCCAGAACAGGTACGGCTGGCAACTCGGTGAGCTGCCGGCCGGGTACGACCACAAATACATCTACAGTCACATCGGCTACAACCTCAAGGCCACCGATATGCAGGCCGCGCTCGGCCTCTCCCAGATCGCGAAGCTCGACGGGTTCGTCGCACGCCGAAAGGCCAACTTCTCCTACCTCACCGAGAGACTGAAGGACGTGGAAGGGCTCCTCCTCCCACGGGCAACCCCAAAATCCGACCCGGCCTGGTTCGGCTACCCCATCACGCTCGATGCTGGCCTGGGGTTCCAGCGTCTCGACCTCCTGCAATTCCTGGACGAGCGCAAGATCGGCACCCGGCTCGTGTTCGGCGGCAACCTGCTCAAGCAACCCGCGTACAAGGGCATCGATGCCCGGGTGGTCGGCGACCTGACCAACACAGACATTGTTATGGCACGCACCTTCTGGGTCGGCACCTGGCCCGGGCTCACGGAACCAATGCTCGACTACGTGGCCGAATCCATCCGCGAATTCGTCGGAAAAGGTTGAGCCATGCACTACCTCGTCACAGGTCATACCGGCTTCAAGGGCGCGTGGCTCGCCCTGATGCTGAAGAACCGCGGCCACACTGTCAGTGGCCTCGCCCTCGACCCGATCCCTGGCGCGCTCTTCGAATTGGCATCAGTCGCAAGCGACTTGGCTGCGGATTGGCGAGTCGACATCCGCAATGCGGCCGAGACCAAGGAGGCGATCGCCGCCACGCGCCCGGACGTGGTGATGCATCTGGCAGCACAACCCATCGTTCGCGAGTCGTACCGTGACCCGCGCTTCACCATCGAGACGAATGTCATGGGCACCCTGAACGTGCTCGACGCCGTCGCGGCGGCCGGCAGCGTCAAGGCCTTGGTAGTGATCACCACCGACAAGGTCTACCGCAATGTGCGTCAGACGGCTGGATACGTCGAGACCGATGCCCTTGGCGGGCAGGACCCGTACAGCGCATCGAAGGCGATGGCCGACATTCTGACCGACTCATGGACGCGAAGTTTCGTGGGTGTGCCCACGGCGGTTGCGCGGGCGGGCAACGTGATCGGAGGTGGCGACGTCGCCAGCGACCGGTTGATGCCCGACCTGCTGTCCGCGTACGCTGCCGGCACCCCGGCAACCCTCCGCTACCCGAAGGCTGTCCGTCCCTGGCAGCACGTGCTCGACTGCCTGAACGGCTACCTCATCCTGGCTGACGCCGTGCTCGCTGGCCATGGCTCTGGCGCCTGGAACTTCGGCCCAGACGAGGACAGTTTCGTGACCGTCGGTGAGGTCGCTTCGGTGGTCGCCGAGATGTGGGGCGAGGGAGCGTCGTGGGTGGCGTCCAAGGACCTCCATCCACACGAAGCCGAGCTCCTCGCGCTCGACGCCACCAAGGCCAGGGTCACCCTTGGCTGGCGAAGCCACCTCGGGTTCCAGGACGCACTACGGTGGACCGTCGACTGGCACCGACAAGCGCGGAAGGGGGGAGCCCGAGCGGCGACCCAGTCGCAGATCGACGCCTTCGAGCAATTCTTGGAGATAGGGAATCCGGGCGTCCGGTCCCCGGAGAGTCTCGGGGGTGTCAAGGCGTGCGGCAACTGAAACGAGATTCCACAGGGTCAGACAACTTCGCGAGAGACGAAGACGCGAGCAGTGCGTTGGTGTGCGGCAATCCCGCCGCTGTCCCGAGTCCTCGGATTACCATCGCGATACCGACGTTCAAGCGTCCCGATTTGTTGCGACGGGCAATCGAGAGCGTCCTGAGTGCCGATCATGGAACTTTCCCATTCGACGTCATCGTCGTCGACAATGACCCGAGCCCGGGTCCGACAGAAACTTCGGAGCTCATCGGGTCGTACCGCGATAATCGGCTCCTCCACTACCGAAACTCGCGCAACCTTGGCATGTTCGGAAACCTTAACAGGTGCATATCGCTTGCGAGAGGAGAGTGGATCGCGATCCTGCACGACGACGACATGCTGCTGCCAACATACTTCCAAACCATCGAGTCCCTCATCGCACGCAAACGTGAGTTCGGTGCGATAGCCGCGCGCTTCCAGGCGGTCGATTTGCGCGCCGATCACCAAGACCGCTCGATCGCGACCGACGTCGAGGGGGGCAGCCAGCCTCCTCGCGGTCGCCCGCGCCGGGTGAAAGCACTGCGAGACGCGATTCACGCACTTGATCAATCGAAGTTGGAAAGGATTCGGGCAAACGAGAGCGTTCTATTCCTCGAGAATCTGTATGGTGCACCCACCTGCGGGAGCCTATTCCGCAGAGAGTTGGCCCTTGAGGCCGGTGGATTCGGGGACTCGTGCCCCTCGGAGGACTGGTTCTTCTATGACAGGATGAGCCGGCAATATCGGGTCTATCGCAGCCGTACGGCTTTGGGAGTATATACCTATGACGTCAATGCGACGCTTGGGCCCGACGTACCGCTGGCGTTTATCGCGGACGCCGTTCGTTTCCGCGATCTGACCAGGAATCGAAGCCCGTACCTCAGGTGGTTCTGCTGGTTCTTCGAGCTCGAGCAGAATGCGCATCTCGTCGAGCGAGTCGCGGCGTTCGCCGCCGCAAGTCCGGAAGGATTCCAACTGATTTGCGAATACCGCGTGAGGCCGGCGCGACGCGCTCTCTACGAAGCTCACCGCGCATTGTACGACAAGAGGAAGAGACTTGGCGCACTGGTTGCCGGATAGTTGTGGAGCCCACTTACACGGCCGCATCGAGCGGGAGTGCTGGTGTCAATGGCCAGTGGGACTTCCCTGTGGGTGGTCACGTGATGTCCCTGTTGGTGGCCAGCTGATCTCCCTGCCGTTGGTTGTCAGGTCAGGGGCATCACACCCCTTCCGGCGACGGCGTCGGACAGTCGTAGCGAGTTGCCCTCGGTGATGATGACGTGGGCGTGGTGGAGGAGCCGGTCGACGGCGGCGGTGGCCAGGGTCTTGGGCATGATGGCGTCGAACCCGGAGGGGTGGATGTTGCTGGTGACCGCCACCGAGCGTCGCTCGTAGGCGGCTTCGACGACCCGGTAGAACGCTTCCGCGGCGGCCTGCCCGGCAGGAAGCATCCCGACGTCATCAACCACGACCAGGTCGGCGCGGGTGATCCGGGCGACGGTGCGGGCGACGGTGCCGTCCGCGTTGGCGCGGGTGATCTGGCTGGTGAGGGACTCCAGGGTGAACCAGGCGACCTTCAGGTCGTGGTCGATGGCCTTGTGGGCCAGGGCTTCCACGAAGTGGGTCTTGCCGGTGCCCGACGGTCCGGCGATGGCCAGGTTCTCGTGTCGGCCGATCCACTCCAGGGTCGCCAACCCGGTCTGGGTGGCCGGGGGGATGGAGGAGTCCTGTTCCCGCCCCGCCTG
>Ga0209539_1000294_pt1 | contig 29993 bp, 17 predicted proteins | sample BarGraNGADG00312_2_FD_184499 | JGI IMG/M metagenome (GOLD analysis project Ga0209539, IMG submission 184499) | Arctic peat soil microbial communities from Barrow, Alaska - Barrow Graham LP Ref core NGADG0011-312 (SPAdes) (version 2) | ecosystem: Environmental > Terrestrial > Soil > Wetlands >...
GCCTGGGACAGGATCGCTTTGGTCTCCGATCATGAAATGATAAATACTTTTGCAAAATTCTTTGGCCATATGCTGTCATGCGAACTTATTATCTGGACATGACAGATATACGTTATTCAAACAATACCATTTTAGCTGGCAAAAACCTGATTTACGGACTTACAATTAATAATAGTCCGACGGTTCAGGATGGCTGGAATACTGTACCTGCATGGGGTTACCCATTTGCTTCTTCAAGTGTTGCATTAACTCCGGTTGCCGAAACAATAATCCACGGAGGTTTGGACCAACAGGTAGGGGGTGTTGGGTTAAATGTCTTCTGGAACAACTTTATTTATTTGGGAGGGACCTTGTACCGTACAGTAAGGAATGGAATTACAAAACCATTAGGTGCAGGAACCACTATAGATCAGGTTGTTGACGGTGCTGCTCCCTACTGGCGGCTCGCTATGGAACATCGATGGAAAAACCACTTCTTTACCGTCGGCACTTATGGTATGAGGGCCGATATTTTCCCTACTGGTAACACAAGCGGGCCGACAAACCGCTTTACTGACGTTGCCATCGACGCTCAGTATCAGTTTATGGGGACCATAGAACCTGAAGATACTAAAGAACCTGCGGAAAATGATAATAAACCTAAAGCTGTGGCAGGTAATTATATCATAACAGCACACGCCACATGGATTCACGAGAAACAGGACTGGAAAGCAGGCTTTCCCCTTGCTAATGCAGCAAATCCCGTTGACTACCTGAATACCTTCAGAATGAACTTTAATTATTATTATCGTAGCCGCATAGGCGATATTGTTGGATCAGTGAGCTATTTTTCTATAACGGGTAAGACAGACCACCTGGTTTATTCTGCTATCCCGGATGAAGGGAGCAGAACGGGGAGTCCCGACAGCAACGGTTTTATCCTTGAGACAGATTACCGGCCATGGGATAAGATCAAGATTTCACTTCAGTATGTAATTTATAATAAGTTCAATGGAGCTTTTTCAAACTATGACGGATCTGGCAGAAATGCTTCAAATAATAACACATTCTATGCTGTTGTCTGGCTTATGTTTTAATCTGGTCGTTTTATAAAAATCAGTAAAGAAAATACCCATTATGGAACACAATCACAATATGCCGAAGAATTCGGTACCGAAGTCGTCACATGACGAAGTGGCAAAAAAAGCATATGATATCTATGTTAAGGAGGGTCGCCCCGAAGGACATGACCTGCAAAATTGGTTGAAGGCCGAAACTAAGATGCATAATTCAGGACCCGATCATCATGCTCACATGGCGGCGGATTTCCAAAAACGGTTTTGGATCTCTCTGATCCTGACACTTCCGATTCTTGCCCTCTCACCGATGCTACAGAAGCTTGTGGGTCTGAGGGAAGCAATTCATTTTTCCGGCGATGTTTATGTTCTCTTCGTACTTTCTTCCGCTGTCTTTTGGTATGGTGGATGGCCGTTTCTCAAAGGGTTATTCGCAGAACTTAAATCACGCCAGCCGGGGATGATGATACTTATTTCAGTAGCTATTTCTACAGCTTATTTTTACAGCAGCGCCGTAGTGTTTGGTCTGACTGGCAAGATGTTTTTCTGGGAACTGGCTTCATTGATTGATATCATGTTGCTTGGGCATTGGATTGAGATGAAGTCAGTTATGGGTGCATCACGGGCATTAGAAGAGCTGGCTAAACTTATGCCATCCGATGCACACAAACTCATGTCCGACGGCAGTGTAAAAGATGTACCGCTCGGCGAACTTACTGTTAATGATAAAGTGCTGATTAAACCGGGTGAAAAAATCCCGGCGGACGGTGTCATTGTTGATGGCGAAAGCTCGGTAAATGAAGCAATGCTTACTGGTGAATCAACTCCGGCAGCAAAAAAGAAAGGTGAAAAGGTAATCGGCGGTTCAATTAACGGAGAAGGTTCGCTAACTATCGAGGTAAAAGGCACCGGCAAGGATTCATTCCTGTCACAGGTTATAAATCTTGTAAAACAGGCACAGGAAAGTAAATCAAAGACCCAGGACCTCGCCAATACTGCAGCAAAGTGGCTCACTATTGTTGCCCTGAGTGGCGGAGTAATTACCCTTATTGTCTGGTTGGCACTCATGGGCAAGGACTTCGCTTTTGCCATCGAACGTGCAGTGACCGTGATGGTCATCGCCTGTCCTCATGCCCTGGGTCTTGCTGTACCGCTGGTTGTAGCCGTCTCGACTGCCCTGGCAGCTAAGAACGGTTTGCTGATTCGTAATCGTGTTTCTTTCGAAAGTGCGCGAAAACTTCAGGCAGTAATTTTTGATAAAACAGGTACACTTACAGAAGGACGCTTTGGTGTTACCGATACGCTAGTGCTTGCCAAGGATATCGACGAAGAGACGATACGAAAGTATGCAGCCTCTGTAGACGCAAATTCCGAACATCCTATCGCTAAGGCAATCACTGCTTCATCGGAAAAGAAACTTCCCGTAGAAAATTTTAAAAGCATTCCTGGAAAAGGGGCCGAAGGTAGGGTTGATGGCAAAGAGATAAAAGTGGTTAGTCCTGGCTTCCTGCATGAACAAAATATCAATCTGGACGACAAGCGCATCGATCCATTGCAAGCCCAGGGTAAAACAGTGGTGTTTGTACTTGTTGATGGAAATTTGAAAGGAGCGATTGCTCTGGCGGACATAGTCAGACCTGAAGCAAAGCAAGCCATCGATGCCCTAAAAGCATTGAATATCCGCTGCATGATGCTTACCGGGGATAACAAAGCGACTGCCAAATGGGTCTCAGATCAAATCAGTCTGGATGAATATTTCGCAGAAGTCCTGCCCCAGGATAAAGCCGCCAAAGTGAAGGAGGTACAATCACGTGGCATTTTGGTAGCTATGACCGGCGATGGAGTTAACGATGCACCGGCACTGGCTCAGGCTGATTTAGGTATCGCTATTGGAGCAGGTTCTGATGTGGCAGTCGAAACGGCAGACGTGATTCTGGTACGAAGCAATCCATTAGACGTTGTGGCCATCCTTAAGCTCTCCCAGGCCACTTATCGTAAAATGATTCAAAACCTTATATGGGCAACTGGCTACAACACCATTGCAATTCCGCTGGCTGCAGGAGCGCTTTACACCTGGGGTGTGCTGCTTACACCTGCGTTGGGAGCAGCACTGATGTCTGTAAGCACTGTAATTGTAGCCATCAATGCACGGTTATTGAAAATAAAAAAATGAAAATATTGGAGTGGCAAGTGTGAATTAACTCAAATAAAAGGATAGTTATTATGGGATCAAATGAAAATAAACCTGATGCTGATCCAAATGAAAAGGACGATCTGAAAACCCTTCCAATGGATGAACTTCAGACAAAGCTTGGTTCGTCACCTGACGGTCTTACTCAGGAGGAGGCACAGAAGCGTCTCACCAAATACGGGCCAAATGAAATTGTAGAAAAGAAAACAAACCAGTTCCTGAAATTTTTATCATATTTCTGGGGTCCTATTCCATGGATGATCGAAGCTGCAGTGATCCTTTCAGCCGTAGCAAGACATTGGCCTGACTTTAGCATCATATTGGTTTTGCTTCTGGCTAATGGTCTGGTAGGGTTTTGGGAGGAACGTGAAGCCGGTAGTGCCATCGAAGCTCTGAAGGCTAAACTGGCAGTCAAAGCCAGGGTTAAGCGTGATGGGAAGTGGGTCACCCCCGCAGCACGTGAATTGGTTCCCGGTGATGTTATCCGCCTGCGTCTGGGTGACATAGTTCCCGCAGATGCCCGCTTACTGGAAGGTGATCCTGTAGAAGTTGATCAATCTGCACTGACAGGTGAATCACTCCCTGCTTCCCGCAAATCGGGAGAAGCAGTGTTTTCAGGTTCTATCGTTCGCCAGGGTGAAATAGGGGCAATGGTATATGGAACAGGTGCTAACACCTACTTTGGCAAGACAGCACAACTGGTTCAGGAGGCGCATACTGTCAGTCATTTTCAAAAAGCAGTTTTAAAGATTGGTAATTATCTTATCATTTTAGCGGTAGCATTAGTGGCAGTGATTATTACCGTAGCACTCTTACGGGGAGATAAAATACTTATCACGTTGCAGTTTGCCCTGGTTTTAACAGTTGCAGCTATCCCTGTAGCTATGCCTACGGTGTTGTCAGTAACAATGGCTGTAGGTGCACGTCTTCTGGCTAAAAAAGAGGCTATTGTAAGTCGGTTAGTTGCCATTGAAGAATTGGCTGGTGTTGACGTGTTATGCGCTGACAAGACTGGAACCCTGACGCAGAACAAGCTGACGCTTGGAGATCCGTTTTGTGTAAATAATATCTCTTCTGATCAGGTGATCCTCAATGCCGCGTTGGCATCCCGTGCCGAAAATAATGATACAATTGATCTGGCAGTACTGGGCGGTTTGAAAGATAAGGATGCATTGAAGGGTTATGATGTGGTTCATTTTCAACCATTTGACCCTGTGCATAAGAGTACTGAAGCCACTGTCAGAGGAAAAGATGGGAAAACATTTAAAGTGACAAAGGGAGCACCCCAAATAATTCTGGAATTAGCCACTAACATGGCAGAGATAAAGGATGCAGTTGTCAAAGCGGTCAACGAATTCGCAGCACGTGGTTTTCGTTCATTGGGTGTAGCCAGGGCCGGTGAAGATGGTAAATGGAAGTTTATAGGAGTGTTACCATTGTTTGATCCTCCACGTGAGGATGCCAAAAACACAATTGCAACAGCTCTTGCAATGGGCATAAAGATTAAGATGGTAACCGGCGATGCACTGGCGATTGCCCAGGAAACTGCAAAGAAATTAAACATGGGTTCAAACATACTTGATGCAGGTGGTTTGGGCGACTCTAAGCATCAGGAAACTAAGACAGTCACCGACTCAATTGAAAATGCTGATGGTTTTGCCCAGGTATTTCCGGAACACAAGTTTCATATTGTGGATGTTTTGCAGAAGCTTGGCCACATCGTTGGCATGACAGGAGATGGAGTGAATGATGCTCCTGCATTGAAAAAAGCCGATTGTGGAATTGCTGTATCGGATGCTACAGACGCTGCCCGTGCTGCTGCTGCTATCGTACTTCTGACCCCTGGCCTGTCTGTAATTATTGACGCAATAAAAGAGAGTCGTCGCATCTTCCAACGTATGAACAGTTATGCGATCTATCGAATTGCTGAGACCTTACGTGTCCTGTTCTTCATGACTCTGGCAATCCTTATCTTCAACTTTTATCCGTTAACCGCAGTAATGATCGTTATGCTGGCGTTACTTAACGACGGAGCCATTCTGTCCATAGCTTATGACAACGTGCACTACAAGGATCAGCCAGAGGCCTGGAATATGCGAATGGTATTGGGCATCTCAACAGTTCTTGGCATAATCGGAGTAGTCTCCGCTTTCGGTTTGTTTTATCTTGGCGAAAGAGTCTTTCATCTAGATCGTGCCCACATACAAACACTTATGTATTTAAAACTCTCCGTTGCGGGACATCTTACAATCTTCCTTACCCGTACACGCGGACCATTCTGGTCAATACGACCAGCAAGAATTTTATGGGTGGCCGTACTCGGTACGCAAATTGTTGCGACATTGATAGCCGTTTATGGGTTTTTTATGACACCCCTAGGCTGGGGTTGGGCACTGTTTGTCTGGGGTTATGCACTGGTATGGTTCCTACTTAATGACCGTGTAAAACTGCTTGCATATCGGATTTTCGATCCTATTAAAACTAGTAAATCTTCCAATTTAACAGCTCAAGTCTCTAGTCGGGCTTACGAACTATATGAACAGCGTGGCCATCGAGAGGGGCAGGCAGGTAAAGACTGGAGCGATGCTGAACATGAGATTCTCAAAGATTAGGAAATCCCTCTGAGCTAATGTTAACAGGGATATTTGCCAGATCAACGTCGTTCTTGCGGATTATACTGCCTTCCAAAGCGGAGACAACTGTAAGTTCGTCGATGAGGGTTATTCTGCTATAAAAACAGACACTACTATAAGAATAAAGAATGAAAAGCTCAAAAATGACATTCCCTCTTTGTTTTTGACTAAAAATCAAAACCTTACATCGAATACGATAAGCTAATGGGACTGTTTTCTAACGTGTGATTGCAAATACTTTTTTATTTTTATCTTAGCGCCTTCTTAAATTTTCGATTTCAAAATTTACACAAACCCGGATAAATGAAAAATTATTTTAAAACGCTCCTCATGAGTAACAGCAAGAAACTGTTCATGTTAGCAGTAGTATTATTAGCACCATTGTGTCTTTTCGCAGCAGGAGGAACTGTCCCTTCCATCGGACCTGTCAGGTTAGAATTTATTATTTTCGGACTTATTCTTCTCGGGGTAGCTCTTTTTCACAAACAGACATTCTGGGTTGCAGTCATCGGACTTACAGTTTTATTGACGTTCAAAATCGTTTTTGATCCGGGATTTAACCTTTTGCACCATCTTTTCGGGACTACTCCTTTTGGTGAACAACTTATGGATAAAGGACTTCGTCAGGGCGAATGGGGTATTATTCTTAATTTACTTGGCCTTTTGCTTGGTTTTGCCATTTTATCAAAGATATTTGAAGAATCCGGAGTTCCGGATATATTACCAAAGTTTCTCCCGGATGACTGGAAAGGTCCGTTTATACTCCTGGTTTTCGTTTTTGTTTTATCTTCATTCCTTGATAATATAGCTGCAGCTCTGATTGGAGGAGCTATTGCCATTGTTGTCTTCAAAAAGAGAGTCCATATAGGATATATAGTTGCTATTGTCGCCGCAAGTAATGGCGGAGGTAGTGGAAGTGTAGTAGGAGATACTACAACAACCATGATGTGGATTGACGGAGTAAGCGCATTTAACGTCTTACATGGTTTTATTGCTGCCGGCACGGCACTTCTGTTTTTTGCATGGTTTGCATCTCACCAGCAGGATAAATATCAAAGGATTCAAAAAGATGCAAATCTTAATGTAAAGATCGATTGGGTAAAAATCTTTAACGTTGGTCTTATGCTTGCCGGTGCAATCATTTCCAATATACTTTACGATATGCCTGCTTTGGGAGTGTGGATTGCCATTGTTATCGGTGCTCTTCTCAGACCTGTACCATGGAAAGAGGTTCCTGCAGCAATCAAGGGAACAATTTTCCTTCTTTGTCTGGTCTTTTGTGCTTCATTGATGCCAGTTGAAGAACTCCCTAATGCTTCCTGGATCACAGCACTTGCACTTGGATTCCTGTCATCTGTTTTTGATAATATTCCTCTTACAAAGCTTTGCCTTGACCAGGGCCACTTTGACTGGGGTATGCTGGCGTACAGTGTGGGATTTGGCGGCTCAATGATCTGGTTTGGTTCATCAGCCGGTGTTGCAATCACCAATAAATTTCCTGACGCGCGTAATGTAATTCTCTGGGTTAAGAACGGATGGCATGTTGCAGTAGCCTTTGTTTTGGGCTTCTTCGTGCTCTACTTTATAATGGGCTGGGAACCCGCAGATAATAATGAACATAAAATAATAAATTGTCCGGTTCCGGGATGCCCGATGGGTAATAAAGTAGAAACCGGCAAAATTCCCGGTTCAGTAGGTTATCTCGAGCTGATCAAATGAATAAAGAATCAACTTTAAAAGGATAAGCTATTTGCTCTCTCTATATTCCTTTAATAAGGATTGAAAGATTTCTTTTACAGAAGATATCTTAGTTGCCCTGAAAGCATTTGCACCGGCAAATGCATACCCTCCTTCAAAATTACCCTTAAGAGCATTAATAAGAGCAATAATTATACAGTAGGGACTTTTTGATATGTCACACGTCTTAATACATTTGAAAGGACATTTTTTTGGCTGCTTTTTACCCTCTCTGACTTTAGTAATAAAGTTGCTCAAAATTGCCCTGCCTGGCATTCCAACCGGACTTTTAATAATTTCAATATCAGAACTCTCAGCATCGATATAAGCCTGTTTAAAGGCGTCAGAAGCATCGCATTCGTCAGTGGTTACAAAACGTGTTCCCATCTGAACCCCTGAGGCGCCCAGATTGAGTATTTTATGGATGTCTTCACCGGTATAAATACCCCCTGCAGCAATAAGAGGAATTTTTTTATCATATTTATCCTCAAATGTTTTCAGTTCACTTACAATTTCCGGAACAAGCTTTTCAAGAGAATAATCAGTATCGAATATCTGTTCCTCTTTAAAGCCCAGATGTCCACCGGCTTTGGGACCTTCTACTATAACTGCATCAGGAAGATAATCGTAATTAGCTTTCCATTTTTCACATATTATTTTAGTTGCCCGTGCTGATGAGACGATTGGTATAAGCTTTGTGGTGCTGTCCTTTTTTAAAAATGAGGGCAGATCAAGAGGAAGACCTGCTCCTGCCGTAATTAAATCAACCTTTTCAGAAATGGCTGTTTTAATCATATCTGTGAAATTGGTCATCGCAACCATGACATTTACACCGATAACACCCAATGTTTTTTCACGCGTTTTACGTATCTCTTCTTTAAGTCCGAAGATACTGGCTTCCAGAAAATCAGAGGAAAAATCTTTGTATAAAAGTCCGAGTCCGGCACTTGAGATAACCCCAACGCCACCTTCATTAGCAACCGCGGAGGCAAGTCCTGAAAGAGATATCCCTACTCCCATCCCACCCTGTATAATTGGAACTGCTATTGAAAGATTCCCAATTTTTAATTGGTTCATTTTTAGTTTTTAAAATATTTGCAAAGGTATGCTATTTAACCTGTCCGCAGCATAAAATGAAATATTTAACATAATTTAAAGAATTCGGTCGAAATAACCAAAGAGCGGAAAGGCCCAATCTATAAGGCTTTGATGCAGCCGAGACACAAACCGTTTTGAAATGTTCCAATTTCCCGCTGATCACGCAGATCTTCGCAGAAAACTTCAATCTGATCTGCGTTCATCAGTGTAATCTGCGGGAAACATCTTTCTATATCAAAAAAACTTAACTTTATACGGATAATTTTAAAGTTGAAATATGAAAAGATCAATAATTCTTTCAATAACTTTTATGCTGGCGCTTCTCAGTCTTAAAGCCCAAACTGAGAAGGAGATAAAAGCAGAAATAAAGCATGTAACAGTATTCCCTGACAGGGCTCAGATTGAGCACGAAACTTCGGTTACGCTTTTACCAGGCAAAAGCATTCTGAAGCTTTCAGGTCTTTCACCATATATTGATGTGCAGAGCATTCAGGTTAAAGGCTATGGAGAATTCACAGTCCTCTCCGTTAACCATCAGAATAATTATCTGCAGAATCTTGAAGATTCCCCGGAAGTAAAAAGTATCAGGAGTCAGATTGAGGCTCTCCAGATCAAAGTCGAGGATGAAACCGCTGCTATCAGCATCTTGCAGGAAAAAGAAGATTTTCTCGTTGCCAACAGGGCCATCCTCGTTAAGGAGACAACTTTTACTCTTGAGCAACTGAAAAATGTCATGGATCTGTATACCAATAATATGGATCAGATCACCATGACAAAACTTAAAAAACAAAGACTCATAAAAGATTATAATAAACAGATTACTGCTCTTCAGAAACAGATAGCCGATAAACTCGGAAGACAGCAACTTCCTTCAGGGGAAATTCTGGTCTCGGTTACTTCTGAAAAACAGGTTTCCGGAAAACTTACATTCAGCTATGTGGTAGCAAATACAGGATGGTATCCTTCATACGACATCAGGGTTGATGATATAAAAAATCCTGTTGCAATATTTTACAAGGCAAATGTTTTTCAGAATTCCGGTGTTGAATGGAAAGATGTAAAGTTGAGTTTCTCGAATGCCACTCCATGGGTGGCAGGGGATATTCCGGTTTTAAATCCCTGGTTCGTTGATTATTATAATCCTGCGCCAATTTTGTTAAGAGGAATTGCATCAGGAGTGAGGCGAAGCGAAGCTCCTAAAATGAAAGAAGTTGCTGATGCTGCCTATATGGTGGCTGAAGAAAAAGCCATGGAAGCAGCTCCTGTATCAGTTCAAAAACAGATTGGTGAGACAACAATCACCTTCGACATAGCTATTCCCTATACAATTCCGTCAGATGGAAAAGTTCAGACTGTAGAAATACAACGACTTACAGCCCCTGCTGATTATAAGTATGTTACTCTGCCAAAGGTATCGCCGCTGGCATACCTTACTGCAAATATTACCGACTGGGCAAAATTAAGTCTTCAGTCTGGTGAGGCTACCCTGTATTTTGAAAATTCGTTCGTTGGAAAATCTACCCTTAATGTTAACCAGTTGAAGGATACGCTTACAATTTCACTGGGAACAGATAACAGTATCCTGGTAAAAAGGGAGAAACGCAAAGATTATACAAGCAAGAAAGTTATTGGAATAAACAGAACCGAAACCTATTCTTTTCTTCTTACTATAAGAAATAATAAACCTAATCCGGTTAAAATCACTCTTAATGATCAGATTCCGGTTTCATCGAACAGTGGTATTAACGTTGACCCCATTGAATTGTCGGGTGGTAAACTTAACCAGCAGACCGGTGAAATAAAGTGGGATCTTGAAATAAAACCTCAGGAAACCAAACAGATAGTCCTTACCTACTCTGTCAAATATCCAAAAGATAAAACTGTTATTCTGGAATAAATCTATAATTTTCTATTTATGAATTTTTTGGGAAATATAATCTGGTTAATATTTGGTGGATTAATCATAGCAATTGAGTACATTATTGGAAGCCTTGTACTTATGATAACCATCATCGGTATTCCATTCGGCATCCAGACACTCAAAATGGCTTCACTTTCGCTATGGCCGTTTGGCAGGGATACGGTTGTTCATACAAGAGCTTCCGGATGTCTGTACATTCTTATGAATGTAATATGGCTGCTTACAGGAGGTTTATGGATAGCTGCAACTCATGCCATATTCGGAGTTCTTCTCTGTATAACAATTATAGGTATCCCCTTTGGTTTGCAGCATTTTAAGCTTACTGCAATTGCTTTGTCTCCTTTCGGAAGAGATATTGTCAGCAAATGATGTGTCTAAAAAGTCCTTTGTGAACCTTAGTGATACCTTTGTGTACCTTTGTGGTAGAAAAATATTTTATTTAACCACGAAGGAGCACGAAGTAAAACATAAAGTAACACAAAGGGAAAACCACAAAATATGGACAAATCTGAAAATAGAAAAAGATTAATCAATGAATTTGGGAAATTTGGTCTTATAAAACACCTTACCGGAAACTTCAGAACGGTAAATAAAACTACAATAACCGGTATTGGAGATGATTCTGCCATTATTGATTCAGGAAATATTCTGACACTGGTATCAACCGATCTTCTTTTGGAAGGAATACACTTCAACCTGATCTACACTCCGCTTAAACACCTCGGATACAAGGCTGTTATAAGAGCAATATCTGATATCTATGCTATGAATGGAACACCGGGACAAGTATTGATTGCTATCGGTATCAGTTCAAAATTCAATGTTGAACAGGTTGAAGATCTCTATGAAGGAATTTCTCTTGCATGCGATAAATACAATGTCGACCTCGTTGGCGGAGACACTACCAGTTCGCTGACAGGACTGACGATCGGAGTTACTGCTGTGGGCACTGTTGAAAAAAATAATCTGGTAAAAAGAGATGGTGCAAAAGCTAATGATCTTATCTGCGTAACCGGCGATTTCGGTGCTTCTTTTATGGGTCTTCAGCTTTTGGAAAGAGAAAGGAAGCTTTTTGTCAGGGAAAAAGTAACTCAACCCGATCTCTCAGGTTTTGAATATGTTATTGGGAGGCAGCTTAAACCGGAAATTCCGGTATCAGTTTTAGCTGAACTCAAAAGAGAAGAAATCAGACCGACTTCGATGATTGATGTTACCGATGGTTTGGCTTCCGACCTGCTTCATATCTGCAAATTGTCAGGAACAGGCTGCAGGATTTTCTACAGTAAGGTGCCTATTGATTATGAAACATCAAAACTTGCTGAAGAGTTCAATGTTGATCCGATGACTCCGGCTCTTAACGGAGGTGAGGATTATGAAATGCTTTTTACAATCCCTCTTGAACTGGTTGAGAAGATTAAAATGATACAGACAGTGAAGGTAATTGGTCACATGACTTCTTCCGGCTCAGGCAATTATATAGTCGGGGATGATGGTTCGGAAGTTGAGATATCAGCACAAGGCTGGATTCAGTAAAAGAAAAAAAGGTCTTATCTGGCCCTTATAATTCCTCTTTCTGACTTTCTTATGAATTCCAGAATGTAATCTCTGTCCGGTGAAGCTTTGAATTCTTTTTCCACGAAATCTAATGCTTGCGAAAAATTCATTCCTCTCTGGTAAATAGCTCTGTAAATTTCATGAATTTCGTCAATCCGTTCTTTTTCAAATCCCCTTCTTGTCAGTCCTACGGAGTTTAAACCGAGGAAAGATAACGGGTCGCGGTCAGCTTTAACAAACGGAGGCACATCAATCCTGACTTTTGAACCGCCGCCTATTATCACATGAGCGCCTATATGCGTGAATTGATGAACAAGTGTTCCTCCGCTGAGGATGGCCCAATCACCGACATTTACCTCACCTGCGAGACTCGAGGAGTTGCCTATGATAGCGTTATCCCCGATAAAACAGTCGTGACCTACGTGAGAATAAGCCATCAGAAGACAATTAGATCCTACAATTGTCTTTCCGACTGCAGCTGTCCCCCGGTTTATTGTTGCACTTTCTCTTATAGTTGTATTATCACCAATTTCAGCAGTTGACTCCTCGCCTCTGAATTTAAGATCCTGAGGCATTCCAGAAATAACTGCCGAGGGGAATATTCTGCAATTCATGCCGATTCTGGCACCATCCATTATAGTTGTATTGGGACCAACCCATGTTCCATCACCAATAGTTACATTACCAGCAATAAATACAAAAGGTTCAACTGTGACATCTTTGCCGATTTTTGCCTCATGATGTATATAGGCTAATTTTGAGATCATTATTCTATTATTTGTTTTTTACTACCTGAGCAGTCATTTCGCCTTCCAAAACGAGTTTATTCCCCACAAATGCCTGACCAAACATTGTAACTATTCCTCTCCTCATAACATCGGCCAGTTCCATCTTAAGTATCACAGTATCTCCGGGGACAACTTTACTTTTAAATTTAAGCTTGTCAATTTTGAGGAAGTATGTCGAATATTTTTCAGGATCTTCAACTGAATTAAGTATAAGCAGCCCGCCAGTCTGAGCCAGAGCTTCAACAAGGAGCACACCCGGCATGACAGGTTCCTCCGGGAAATGACCCTGAAAAAAGGATTCATTAAATGTAACATTTTTAATCCCTACAATTGAGGATTCATCAAGAGAAATTATTTTATCGACTAACAAAAAGGGGAATCTGTGAGGAAGGCGTTTCTTGATCTCTTCCACAGTAAAAACAGGAGGTTGTGAAGCATCATAAAGAGGAATATCAAGTTTTGAAAGGGTTTTCTTCATCTCCTGCCTTATGATTCTTGCCAGACGTGTATTGGCGTAATGGCCTGGACGGGTTGCAACAATCTTACCTTTTATCGGGTGACCGACAAGAGCAAGGTCACCCATAATATCGAGGAGCTTATGACGTGCCGGCTCATTCGGGTAGCGTAATTCAGTATTATTCAGTATTCCTGCAGTATGAGTGCTGATCCCGGGCCGGTTAAATAGTTTAGCAATCCTGTCTATTTCAGCCTGTTCAACTTCTTTTTCCAGAATGACAATAGCATTATCGAGATCGCCACCCCGTATCAGACCTTTATTAAAAAGTGGCTCCAGTTCATGAAAAAACACAAACGTACGGCTTTTAGCAATCTTCTCTTCGAAATCTTCAATTGAATCGAGAATCGAGTACTGGTTCCCCAGAATCTTGGAATTATAATCGATCAGAACATTGACGCTGAAATGATCATCGGGATAGACAATCAGGTCTACACCATGTTCTTCATCAGAGAAAGTAATCTTTTGTTTTACAACAAAGTAATTTCTGTCTTCTTTCTGGTCAATAATCCCTGCTTCTTTAATTGCCTCTACAAACTTCCATGCAGAACCGCCCATTATCGGGGCCTCAGGTCCATCCAACTCGATCATGGCATTGTCAACTCGCAATCCATTTAATGCGGCCATGACATGTTCAATAGTTGTTACGGTAGCATTGTTTTGTACAAGAGTTGTCCCTCTTGAAGTATCTGTAACATGTTCAGCCAGCGCATCAATTACAGGTTTCCCCGGAAGGTCCACTCTGCAAAATTTATAGCCGTGATTAACGGGAGCCGGTTTAAATTTAATTGTTACAGTATTTCCTGTATGCAGCCCCTTTCCGGTAAGGCTAATCTCTTTTGCAAGTGTCCTCTGCTTTTCACTCATTAATGTTAATATTAAAATAAATTCCGCTACAAAAAAAATAAAAATATTCCGAACAATCCAGAAATTTGTTCTTTAACTGAATTTAATGGACTTAATTCTATCCCGATCCTGAAACAAATCTACTTCTTTTTCAGAGACTCAATCTCTTTTTCAAGCGAATCAATTTTAGCCTTCATCTCGGGTAACCTTTTGAAAATTACTGTAGATCTGAGAAACTGTTTCAGCTCAATTGCCGGGGATCCTAATATCGTTGTGTTTTCCTCTTTTATATCACCGAGAATTCCGCCCTGTGCTCCTATTTTTGAGCCGTTTGCAATTTTTAAATGACCGGCAAGCCCGACCTGTCCGCCAAACATGCAATTCTTACCGACTTTTGTTGATCCGGAAATTCCTGTCTGGGCTGCCATAACCGTATTCTCTCCAACTTCTACATTATGCCCAATTTGTATAAGATTATCCAGTTTAACTCCTTTACGTATTATTGTTGAGCCCATTGTTGCCCTGTCAATTGTAACATTCGCTCCAATCTCAACATGGTCTTCTAAAATAACATTCCCAAGTTGTGGTATTTTCATAAATTCGCTGTCTGACTGGGGAGCAAATCCGAAACCATCACTTCCAATCACACTTCCGGCATGAATAATACAACCTTCACCAATAAGACAATCGTGATAAATCTTTACTCCGGGGTTGATAGTACAGTTATTTCCCAGTCTCGTATTGTCTCCGATATAAACATGCGGATAAACAGAGCATCCATCACCTATTACACAATTCTCACCAATATAGGCATAAGGTCCGATGAATACATCAGTACCGATTTTGGCTGTAGTTTCAATAATTGCGGTAGCGTGAATTCCTTTTTTTCTTGGTCTTGCCTGATCTACCAGCCGGAGGAGCGATGCAAATGCCTCGTATGAATTTTCCACCCTGATAAGAGTGGTATTAATCTTAGCCGAAGGTACAAAGCTTTTGTTAACAAGAACGATAGATGATTTAGTCTCGTAAATAAAATGCTCGTACTTCGGATTGGCAAGGAATGACAAGGCTCCTATCTGCCCCTCTTCTATTTTAGCTATAGTATTTACTTGAATATCGGGATTTCCTTCTATTTCTCCGTTTAAAAATCCGGCAATTGCGGTGGCAGTAAATTCCATAATATTTAATTTTTAATTATCGACATTCTTTTGGATAGCAAAGGAAGTATTTTGTTACTCTTTCTAAAATGAACCTATGGTCAAACATATCCGAAACAGTTGAAATTTCAGCAGTTTTTCCACTCTTAAGCAATATTTTAACTTCTGGAGTATCAGGTGTATAAGCCAGATTTGAAATACTACCGGTAAAAACATAATAGTCTTCCAAATCTGAACTAACGTTCATTAATTTTCCTGCTTTTTTAGTAAGCTCCTCTACCCTTTTCACAGGGAATGGTTCATTTTGCAACTCAATCGCAAAAAGATCTCTGTTTAACAACCTGCCTGACAAATCAGAAAGGACCTTATCGGAATGATCGGCCCAGTATTTCGCAGAAACCAGTATATCAGCATCATCAAGCCGGGTAAAATTTGATGCAATCAGTCCGGGAGTAAATTTCCCGGATTCTGTGAGATCAGAGGGACCAAGATTATTATACAGAAAGAATCTGAGTGCAGGAGTTGTATACAAATCAACTCCTTCATTTGCAAGTTCTTTCGCCCTTTTGAGTGTTTTTACCAGGAGGCTTTCGGAAGAAAGGACCGTCTTATGCATATATACCTGCCAGTACATGAGGCGACGGGCTATAAGAAATTTTTCGAGTGAATAGATCCCTTTTTCCTCTACAACAAGGCTATCGTCCACAACATTCAGCATCCTTATTATCCTGTCAGATCCTACAGACCCTTCAATAACTCCTGTGAAAAAGCTGTCCCTTCGCAAATAATCAAGCCTGTCCATATCTATCTGACCGGAAATCAGTTCATGCAAAAATTTTCTGGAATAAGTTCCGCTGAAGATTTCAATTGCCAGATCAAGTTTTCCGTTATATTTTTCATTTAGTTTCCTCATAAGGAGGAGAGAAAGGTCTTCATGCGTTATGCCGCTGATTATCGAATTTTCAAGAGCATGCGAAAAGGGGCCATGTCCGGCATCGTGCAGAAGTATGGCTATAAAAGTGGCTTCTTCCTCAACTGGTGAAATTACAACTCCTTTGTTCCGGAGAGTACTTATTGCCATATTCATCAGATGCAATGTTCCAAGGCAATGCTGAAACCTGCTGTGATTTGCACCGGGATATACAAAACTTGTCAATCCCAGCTGTTTTATATTACGTAACCTTTGGAACCATGGATGTTCGATGAGGTCAAAAACAAAATCTCCAGGGATGCTTATAAAGCCATAAACCGGGTCATTTATTATTTTTCGCTTATTAGTAAGATAAACCACCTGGAAATTTTTAACTACAAAATTAGGAATTAACCCCATTTAACCGCAAACGTCGCAAAGATTTTAATTTGCCCCCGGGGGGAAGGACACGAACCGGCCATAGGGAATTAGATAAGAGAAAATCCGTTTTTATGCTGTACAACATATATTTTTATTGTCACAATTGAAATATCTTACGTCTTTATAGCGTCAAACATTATAAATCTTCTGACCACACTGAAATTAACCCATGTTTTATGAAAATTGAGATTCAGGGACTTAACCAGATCTATCCGAATGGAAACCATGCATTAAAAGATATAAACCTCGAATTTGGAACCGGAATGTTCGGACTGCTTGGACCCAATGGTGCCGGAAAGTCAAGCCTGATGAGGATAATTGTCACACTCATGAAACCTACTTCGGGATTAGTGCTGATAGATGGAAAAGATATTCAGAAGCACAGGAAAGAACTCCGGAGTATGCTTGGGTACCTGCCTCAGGACTTCAGGTTTTTTACCTCACTCAAAACATGGGAATTCCTCGATTACTCAGGATCATTAGCAGGATTAAGAAACAAAAAGGAGCGAATTGCTGAAGTAGACAGACTTCTTGACCAGGTAGGACTTCTTGAAGTACGCGACCGACAGGCCAACAGGTTATCAGGTGGTATGAAGCGCCGCCTGGGTATTGCACAGGCACTTATCGGAAATCCTAAAATTATTGTTGTTGATGAACCCACAACTGGTCTGGATCCTGATGAAAGAATAAGATTCAGAAACATTCTCTCCCAACTGAGTCAGCACGATGTAACAATCATATTGTCAACACATATAGTTGGCGACATATCATCCACCTGCCAGGGTATGGCGCTTCTAAACAGAGGTGAACTGGTCTTTTCCGGTTCACCCGAAAACCTTGTAAATCTTGCCAATAGCCACGTGTTTAAACTTACCCTGAATCCTTATGATTATGAGAGGGTTAAGGAACGGTATAATATAATCTCAACCATACCTGTGGAAACAGGTTGGGAAGTTCAGATTGTTTCTGATGAAGCTCCTGAGTTTAGTTCGACCAATATAATTCCAAACATCGAACATGCATATGTGTACTTCATGGAACATAAGTTGCATACCGACATTACTGACTAATAACAAAATCCCATCATGGCATTTCTACATAATATAAGAACGGTTGCCCGGTATGAAGCAAAGACCTTAAGAAGGAGCTGGTTTTTCAGGCTCTTTTCGTTAGGTGCCCTGTTTATTTTCACAATTTTAAATATAGGCTTCTTTTCACCCATTGGTGATGAAAACTGGCAAATGATATCTATCTCTTCCTCAGTGCCTCTTGTCAATCTTTACCTGCTTAATATAGGTCAGGCCATAGTTGTTATTTTTCTTGCAGCCGATTTTCTGAAAAGAGATAAAAAACTTGATACAAATGAAGTATTGTATACCAGGTCAATGTCGAATTTTGAATATGTTATAGGAAAGACCTGGGGAATCCTCCGTCTGTTTCTTGGTCTTGATATTGTGATACTTTCGATAGGGATGCTCATGAACATCATATCAAAAAGTATGTCAATTGATTTCATGTCATATATCTCGTACCTGGTTATAATACCTGTCCCGACAATAATATTCAGCCTTGGGCTGGCATTTGTACTTATGTCCCTGATCAGGAATCAGGCTTTAACATTCCTGATACTTCTTGGAATAGCAGCGCTTAACATGTTTTACCTCTGGTTCAGGATGGGATCAATTTTCGATTATATGGCTTTTGGGATTCCTGTTTTTAAATCAGCAGTCATCGGATTTGATGACCTGAGTTTTATTGTCAATCAAAGACTACTCTATTTCTTCCTTGGTCTGGCGCTGGTACTGGCAACAGTGCTGCTATTCAAACGATTACCTCAATCAAAATTCCATAGGACTTTGACTGTCATATTCTTTTTCATTTTTCTGGCAGGAGCTGGAATTTGTGGGTTCAATACATATTCAGTGTACAGAAAAAATATAAACTTTAAAAACCTGGTCATTGAGACAAACAGAAAGTTTGAGGATAAAAATTTTCTCCAGGTAACAGATGCCTCAATTGATCTTATACATAAAGGTGAATCTTTTGAGGCAACTGCAAAACTTAAATTTATTAACGGTAATAAAGTGCCTCTTGATCGTTATCTTTTTTCACTTAATCCATCCTTGAATGTTCTGAATATCACAACGGAAGGGAAAGGTTTGAGATTCACGCAAACCAATCAGATAATTGAAATAGATCCCGGAAGAGTTCTTAATCCCGGACAAACTGACAGTCTGATTATTTCCTATGATGGTAAAATTAATGAATCGTTCTGTTATCCGAATTATAGTGATAATATAAAGGTGTATCCCTACAGGATCATTATGTTGAATGTAAATAAACGTCAGGCTTTCCTTACTGAAAACTATGTTCTATTAACTCCTGAAACTCAATGGTATCCTGTTTCAGCGTTGAACTATTATCCTTCCAACCCTGCAAGGATAAAGATTGATTTCACAAGATATTCACTTCGGGTCAAAAATGAAATTGGACTCTCGGTAGTTTCACAGGGAAGAATGAAAACTGATAAAGGGTACAGCCTTTTTACATCGGAAAACCCTCTGACAGGGCTTACTCTGGCTATCGGTAATTACCAGTCAGATACACTTAAAGTTGATTCTGTCGAGTATATCAGTTATTACTTCCCCGGCCATGATTATTACAAAAAAGATCTGAGCCAGATTAAAGACACATTATCAAATCTGGTTTCGGGCATTATGCGCGATCTGGAGACCAATTTCTCTACAAAATATCCCTTTAAAACTTTGAGCCTGGTAGAGGTTCCGGTTCAGTTCTATTCCTATCCAAAGAAAAGTACCCAGACAAGGGCAGAGCTCCAGCCATCAATGGTTCTTCTTCCTGAGAAATTATCAACCATTGAGAATGCAGGCTTCTATAAAAGATTTACCCGTCAGAAAAAAAGGATGGCCCGGAATAATCAGATTATAACTGATAAAGAGTTGCAGGTACGGTTATTTAATGATTTTATCAGAAATGTTTTTATTAGTGGGGAGAACTACAGGTTTGTTAACGGGGTCCCTTCAAATGAACCATTGAGATATCGCCTTGGACCGAGTTTCTATTTCTTCAAAAATAACTTTTATTCATCGGATTATCCGGTGATCAATGCAGTTTTTGAATCTCATCTTCAGCATATAACCCAGATCAGGTCTGCTGACGGCTTCATGGCCGGATTCGGTGCTCTTTCTGATAATGACAAAGCGAATCTCATCCTGCAGAAGTACAGCTTCAGGGAACTTCTTTCAAGGAATCCTTCAGGAGATACGATCCGGACAGTATTAACAGTAAAAGGGGATTGGCTTTTCAACCTGTTAAGATCAAAAGCAGGATTAGAGGAGTTTAAACCATGGCTATCGAAATACATTGATGATCATACATTTAAAAGCGTTGATCTTCTTCAGCTTAAAAAAGATATTGAAGAAAAATTCGGCTTTGATTTTTATCAATACCTGAATGATTGGTTTAACGGGAAAGATCAACCAGGTTTCCTTTTTACCGGTTTAAAGGCAAGTGAGATTATTGTCGGCAACAGATCGAGATACCAGGTTACTTTCATAGCATCAAATCCGGAACCGGTTGCCGGAATTTTTAATATTTCTTTCCGAACAGGAGGTCAGGGACTGCTTGACCAGAAGATCCAGTTAGACAGGATTCAGGGACAGAGCGGTGGTGGAAATAAGTTTACAATGTCATTAAGAGGACGGGGAATGGATGCGGATGATATCTCAAAGATTGTCTTTATGGGTCCTCATGAAGCAAAAAAGATAGGGATAGTTCTTGATGGCGAGCCGAGGGAAATGATGGTAAACACAATATTTGCCAGGAACATACCGGGTGAAATAACCATGCCAATCAATGAGATAGCAAAATCAAAAAATGACTCCAGAGAGTTTTCAGGTGAAGAAGTTCTTGCCGTTATACCACCTTCCTCCAATCCTTCCGAGATAGTAGTCGATAATGAGGACCAGGGATTTATATCCAGTAAACAGAATACCAGCAGTCCTCTGAAAAAACTTCTGGGTATTAATAACAGGAAAGGGAACTCCTACATGCAGATAAGTAACTGGAATACTCCTGAATATTGGCAACCCGTAGTGTTAACAACCTACTACGGAAAATATATCCGTTCTGCAGTATATACCCGTGCTGGAACCGGAGATAAAAAGATAACCTGGGCTGCTATACTCAAGGAGCCAGGGTATTATGATATCTATTCTTATATTGGAAAAACCAAGGACAGGATGTCGGTAAAAACCGGAAGCGGACAGGAAGGAACAGACATCCAATCTGACCAGCAAAAAGGTGATGGAACCTATAAAGATTTGCATTATAAAATATATCATGATGAAGGAGCTGATGATATAACACTCGATTATGAAAATGCAGATGCCGGTTGGAACTTACTGGGAAGGTTTCACCTCTCACCTGATACGGTTAAAGTTGAATTGACAAATAAATCGACAGGAAGAATGGTGATCGGTGATGCTATAAAATGGGTGAAACAGAACTAAAAGATAAAAGACAAAAGACAAAAGACAAAAGTAAAAAGTGAAAAGGATTCAGGAATTAAATAAATAAGAATAAATATAATGAAAGAACAATTTAATAGAATAGTCAGGATCAGGTTAATAGTTCTGATATTACTTACCTCCAACGTGTTAGTTTCATTTTCGCAAGAAGGACTGACACTTGAAAAAGCCCTGAGCATTGCAGAATCGAATAGTCCCTCAATGAAAATTACCAGGCTTAACCTCATTCGGAGCCAGGAAAATCTGAATGCTCAGAATGCGGCACTGAAGTCAAACTTCTCCCTGACCCTTAATCCAATAGGATATTCTCAGGACAGACAATTCAATGATCTTATTTCTAAATGGAACTCGCAAAAAACTACTGAGAGTTACGGAGTCTTTACAGTGTCACAGCCAATTGTTCTCACTGATGCAAGGATCTCCCTTATGAACAGGTTTGGATATACCGATTCCTACAGTGAATATACAAATGCCACAACGAAAGGATTTAGTAATAATCTTTCGCTTAACCTCGATCAACCGCTGTTCACTTACAACAGGACTAAACTTTCGCTGAAAGAACTCCAGTTAGCCCTTGAGAATGCGCAATTGAATTATGCTATTCAATTATTGTCTCTTGAGAAGCTAGTCGCCCAGGCCTTTTACAGTGTCTATCAGCAGCAGCAGAGCCTTGAGATCGCAAATCAGGCATATCAGAATATGCAGAAAAGTCATGAGGTTTCAAAAAACAAGGTAGATGCAGGTATTTCTGCAAGGGAAGAGATGTTTCAGGCAGAACTTAACCTGGCAACCACAAGATCTGATTACGAAAATAAACAGGTTGCTCTCGAAAATGCAAAAGATGACTTTAAGATTCTGATTGGGATGAGTCTCTATGACGATATTCTTGTAATCCCCAATATCGCTGTTGATACTGTTGCCATCGACATTTCTTTTGCAATCGACCAGGGATTGGCAAACAGGATGGAACTCCGTCAGCGCAAAATAGATATTGAATCCTCTCAGTTTGACCTGATTCAGACTAAAGCACTAAATGAATTCAAAGGAAATCTTAGCCTTTCCGTCGGACTTTTTGGGGATAATAATAAATTTAAAGACATATACGCCAGTCCAACTGATAATGAATCTGTTTCACTTTCTCTCACTATCCCGCTCTGGGACTGGGGTGAAAGGAAATCCAGAATTAAGGCAACTGAAGCTTCGATTGAAACCGCAAATATTAACCTTGAAAGTGAGAAAAATGACATTATACTTGGTGTCAGAAAGGTTTACAGGAATCTCCTGAATCTGCAAAACCAGATTGAGATAGCACGTCAATCAGTTACAAATGCACAGCTCACCTACGATCTCAATCTCGAAAGATATAAAAACGGTGATCTTACAGGGATGGACCTTAATCTATTCCAGAATCAGCTTTCGGAGAAGCAGCTTACTTTCACAAATTCGCTTATTTCTTATAAACTGGAACTCCTTAATCTAAAGATCCAGACTTTATATGACTTTGAAAATAAAAAATCAGTAACACCTGTAATGACTTTAGAAAAATAATATATAATCAATATAATCATGAAAAAGATCATTTTCATTAGTGCAGTTGTATTAATAGCAATTGCAGGCTGCAGGAATCAGGACCAGAACCTTAATACGGATGTTCAAATCCCTGTTTCAGTCGAAAACATTAAACTAAAATCGATTGAAGAATTCATAAACACCACTGGCTCCGCCTTTCCAAAAGGTGAGATCCTTCTCAAATCAAAAATTACTGCTACGTACTATCTTGAGAAAAACCCGCAGACCGGCAGGCCATGGCAACTGGGTGATAAAATAAAAGCAGGAGCCCTTATAGCCCGACTTGAGGATAGAGAATATGTAAATTCAATTAAGCTCGAGACTAATCAACTGAATCTTGAACTCACCGAGAGCGAGCTTAAAAAGCAGGAGTCGCTATATGAAAAAGGAGGGGTAACACTAAAAGAATTAAAGACTGCCGGTATTAATTATGCAAATGCCAAAACCACGGTTGAAAGTGCCCACCTTCAGCTTGACAAAACAAGGATAATTGCACCAATTGACGGTGTAATCGTTGATCTGCCGTATTACACCCAGGGCACCCAGGTCGAAACCGGATCAACTATCGGCAGAATTATGGATTATCAGGTAATGTATATGGATGTCCAGCTTCCTGAAAAATATATATCTATTATAAAACCCGGACAGCTGGTAAAGCTTACAAATTACACAATTCCCCAGGATACCATTATCGGAAATATCACGCAGTTATCACCTGCAATAAACTCTGAAACCAGAACCTTTAAAGGAAATATTTCAATAAACAATCAAAAATACCTTCTTCGCCCCGGAATGTTTGTTAAAGCAGATATCGTCACAAATCATAAAGACTCTGTAATAGTCATCCCAAAAAGCATAATACTCTCACGTCAGAAGGGAAAAACTGTCTTTGTATTTGACCGGGGAGTGGTTGCTGAAAGAATTATTGAAACCGGACTTGAGAATGTTACCAATGTTGAAGTTACGAAAGGTCTGATGAAAAATGACCGAGTGGTAACAACCGGTTTTGAAACACTCAGCAATAAGTCGAAAGTAAAAATCATTAAATAACCGACATGAACAGGATTGCCCAATTTGCTGTAAAATACCCCGTTACAATTTTAATGCTTGTGCTGGGGATAGTTCTTCTGGGGTTTATCTCATTCGGTAAACTGGGGACGGATCTGTTCCCTGATCTGAACAATCCAAAGATCTATGTTGAGCTGAAAGCTGGACAGAAACCTCCCGAAGAGATTGAGAAAAATTATGTAGACCAGATTGAATCTCTCTCCATGCGTCAGAGTGATGTTGTGCAGGTATCATCCGTGTCGCAGGTTGGATCAGCAACAATTACTGTTGAATACGACTGGAATAAAGATATGGACGAAGCTTTTCTTGATCTCCAGAAAGAGTTGAATGCATTCAGACAGACATCGGATCTTGAGAGCTTTACAATTTCCCAGTACGATCCGAATGCTTCTCCGGTAATGATCGTCGGTTTGCAGAATGAGAGTATAACAAATATGGATGAGCTTCGGAAAATAGCAGAAAACTATATCAGGAATGAGCTTGTCCGTATTGAAGGAGTTGCCGACATCAGACTAACAGGAATTGAGACAAGTGAAGTTGTAATTGAGACCAATAAGTATATTCTTGAATCATTTGGTCTCACATCAGATGCTATTGCTGCCCAAATTGCTAATTATAACAGGAACGTCTCTGGCGGGACAATTGTTGATATGGGGCTTAAATATGTCGTGAAGGGAGTAAGTGTTCTTAAAGATATCAGTGATCTTGAAAACATAGTGGTAGGTTTTAAACAACCGGCATCAGGCGGATCAATGCCAGCTCAGGGTGCAGCATCTTCATCTCCTTCAGTTTCAGAAAGAGTACCTGTATATCTGAGAGATGTTGCCACAATTAAATTTGCAAACAAGGATCCTGAGAATATTGTGACAATTAATGGAGAGCGTTGCATTGGATTATCTATATATAAAGAACCAAAATTCAATACTGTTGACGTTGTAAAAAGTCTCCAGACAGCGATAACTTCCCTTGAAAAGGCTTTGCCGGGTTATAAGTTTATCAGAGTCCAGGACCAGGGTGCATATATCCATAATGCAATCGGGGAAGTGAAAAACACCCTTCTGGTAGGGATTCTACTTGCTGTATTTATACTTTATATTTTTCTCAGGAGAATTGGGACGACACTCATCATAAGTGTCGCGATTCCTATCTCCATTATCGCCACTTTTAACTTGATGTACTTTAATCATCTGACCCTCAATATCATGACACTTGGAGGTCTGGCCCTGGGAGCAGGGATGCTTGTTGATAATGCTATTGTCGTTCTTGAAAACATAACCCGTTTACGGGAGGAAGGTGTGCCATTAAAGGAGGCTGTAATCAGAGGAACAGGAGAGGTTGGAGGTGCGATTACTTCATCAACCGTAACTACTATTGTGGTATTTCTCCCAATAGTATACCTGCATGGCGCATCAGGAGAAATGTTCAAGGATCAGGCCTGGACAGTAGCTTTTTCCCTTCTTTCTTCTCTTGTTATTGCAATGCTTGTTATTCCGATGCTGGTATCAACGTTGTTTACCGATAAGAAGAAAAAAATTGATATTTCCTCTCCTTTTCGCTTCAGAGGGTACAAAAATTTTCTTGAAAAGACTGTTGAAAAGAGATATCTGGTTATTGTATTGTCTATCATCCTGATGGGTTTAACAGCAGTACTTGTACCAAAACTGGGAAGCGAATTCATGCCAAAATCGGAATCGGCTGAATTTACATTAAATCTGAAACTTCCTGAAGGAACGAGTCTTGTAAGAACGGCAAGAACAATAGTTAAAACTGAAGGAATTATCAGGGAACTTTTGGGAGATAAGATAAAAATGATCTATTCGCAGGCTGGTACCGATAATACATCTTCATTAAATAAAACTGCCGTTACAAAAGGGGAGAACACAGCAACACTCAAGATAATGCTTACTTCTGATTATGCTGCGAGAACGGAAGAATCAATTTCACTTATTGGTAATTACCTGAAAACCATCCCTGACATTGAAACCAGCTTTACCAGAGAGGAGACTGCCCTCCAGACATCGCTCGGTACATCAGAAGCTCCTTTTTCACTTGAGATATCCGGTGACGACTACACCGAACTGGAGAGAATTGTGAATGAATCCAAAGCTATTCTGATGAATAATGCCGGGCTCTACAATATTACAACCTCAATGGATGAAGGTACTCCGGAGGTGGAAGTTACAATTGACAGATTCAAGACAAGTTATTATAATGTCACCGTAGAATCCATCATAAATCAGGTAAGGAGTTATTTATCAGGTTCTTCTGCCGGCAGTTTTGAAAAAGACGGCGAAATGAAAGATATCACCATAAAGCTGGGGGACCTTTCACTCTATCAGCTTCAGGACCTTATGATAACCGCCGGCAGAGTTAAAATTCCTCTAAGCGAGCTGGCCGGAATAAAAACAATTGTCAGCCCGAGAGAGATTACACGAAGAAACCAGGCAAGGACCTGCTATATATATGCTATGGTAAACGGTAAATATGCCTTTGACCAGGTAATAAAAAATGCAGAAGCTTCTCTGAAAGCGGTGACACTACCTATTGATTATAAGATGGAGTTTACCGGTGAGGAACTCAAAAGGAAAGAGTCCATGTCGAATCTTACCTTCGCTCTTATGCTATCATTGATTCTTGTCTTTATGGTACTGGCAGCTCAGTTTGAGTCTGTTATTCAACCGTTTGTAATAATGTTAACAATTCCGTTGGCCGGTGTTGGAACTGTTCTGACTTTCTTTATTTTAGGTAAGTCCTTGAATATGATGGCCTATATAGGAATAATTATGCTGGGTGGAATAGCTGTGAACAATGCGATCCTGCTGATCGACAGGATTAATCAGCTTAGAGAGAGCGGAATACAAAAGAAAGAGGCAATAGTGCTCGCCGGTACCCAAAGAATAAGACCAATCCTTATGACAAGTCTGACAACTATATTGGCGCTCCTCCCTCTTACAATCGGAATCGGAGAAAGTGCTTCTCTGAGAGCTCCAATGGCGCTGGCGGTAATAGGAGGACTGGTCTCTTCTACCCTGCTTACACTTGTTGTGATCCCATGCGTATACTGGGTCTTTGATAGTTTCAGCATATGGTTGAGAGGTGGAAACAAAGTAACTGTGCAGCCCTGATAATCTTCTTAAACAATAGAAAATGGACTTTATTTTAAAAAGAAGAATTCTTATCAGTATGCTCTTTATAGGGCTGACGATGCTTGGTTACGTTTCGTATAGAAAACTTTCAGTTGAATTATTTCCTAATGCACAGCTTCCATTTCTGGTAATTCAGGTTGCAACACCTCTTGAAATGGATCCTTCGTATATTGAAACACAGGCAATTATCCCTATCGAAGGAGCCATCGGAACGCTTGAAGGTATTGAAAAGATCGAATCAAATATATCCTCCAGGAGCGGAGAGATATGGATCTATTATAATCAAAATACAGATCTGAAATTTGCGAACCTCCGACTTCAGGAAAAAATTGATATAGTCAGGAGTTCAATACCCACAGAGTTTTTTATTAATGTCATAAAGATCGATCTTAAGCAACTGACTAACCAGTTTATAGAGCTCCAGGTCAGAGGAGAGGGAGGAATTGACAGGATCAGAAATATAGCCGACAGGGAGATAAAACCTCATTTCGAAAACATTGAGGGTATTGCAGGGGTTCAGGTTTTTGGAGGAAAAGAAAATTCAATCGAAGTACGACTAAATGAAAAGGCTTGTAAAGCAAATGGTATCTCAATTGGTCAGATCAGAGCGTTGCTAAACAATAATGGAGCTAATAAAGCATTTGTCGGAAAGGTTGTTGATGGGAACAATAAACTTTTTGTAAATGTTACTTCCGAATATACCGATGTTAAGGAAATTGGCAATCTTATTGTTAAAAATAACGGACCTGTTCTATTAAGAGATGTGGCGGAGATCTTCTTTGGAGTAAAAGAACAGAGCTCATACAGCAGGGTCAACGGGATGGATGCGGTTACAATCTCCCTGGTAAATGACAATCAGGCAAATCTGATTAATCTATCTCATGAAGTCATTAATCAGGTCAAGGAACTGAACAAAACGCTAACTCCTTCCGGAGTTGAGATCATTGTCCAGAACAATACTTCTGAGATAATGGAAAAGAACATAAATCAGATCATTAACCTCGCTATTACCGGAGGTGTGCTCGCAGTAATGATTCTTTGGTTCTTCCTGAGAAATATCCGTCTGGTGACTATTATCGCCGTATCTATACCGGTTTCAGTTTATACTGCATACAATTTTTTCTATGCCTTTAATATATCTATCAACAGTCTTACACTTGTAGGAATGGCACTTGCGATTGGTATGCTTGTTGATAATTCTGTTGTTGTGCTTGAGAATATTTACCGACTTGCAGGGCAGGGAAAAGACCCTGAAATAGCTGTCAAACAGGGCACTACAGAAGTATGGAGATCAATATTCGCTTCAACTCTTACAACTATAATTGTATTCATGCCTTTTATTTTCGCAAACAATTACATGATAAAAATAATTGGCAAAAACATTGGGGTATCTATCATTTCAACTCTGTTAATATCTCTCCTGGTTGCGTTGTTGTTTATCCCTATGGCAACTTACTTTCTGCTCACAAGATCGTCAAACACCAATTCGGAAATTTTTAAAAAGCTGTCGATTCACAACAGACTGATTCAAGGCTATCATCTTGTATTAAAAGCAAGTATGAGAAACCCTGCATCCACAATTATAGGTACTCTGGTAGTTTTCTTTGCAACATTGCTCATCAGTCTCACATTAAGTCTAAGTACAACACAGGAGGTCAAAACTCCCAACTTCAGACTGACAGTTGCCATGCCTGGTGGATCTACACTTGAAAAAACCGATGCGGTGGTTACGGAGATTGAATCAAGGTTGGCATCTATTCCTGAAAAAGAAGATATCGTAAGCCGGATTGAGGAGGAACGCGCTACAATAACAATAAATCTTACTAAAGACTGGGATAAAAAAAGTAAGCGTTCCCTTCCAGAAATAAAAAATGATATTTCACAAAAGACAAAGAATATATCCTCTGCTGAAATAACGATGGATGAACTATCCACAGGAGGTGGTTTCTCCGGTGGCGGAGGCGGTGAAAGCACTTTTAATCCGGGCTCAGACTTCCTGAACCTGCTTGGTGTCGGATCAAAAAGAGAAAGTGTAATAATCAAAGGACAGAATTTCGGGCAGATGAAAAATCTGGCAAGAGATATTAAAACATATGTAAATAATCTTTCGACTATTAACGGTTCGAATATTAATGTTCAGGAGAATAAACCGGAAGTCCATCTCCTCTTTGATATGGACTATATCGGAAGAAATAATTTCACACTTGTCAATCTGTCTTCTGCTCTCTCCACGTTCGGCAGAGAGTACACCTCGGGGGCTACGTTTAAACAGGGGACAGAAAACTATGATATTATGATAAAGTATGCTGATGAGTCATCTGCTGTTAAACAAAATAAAGATAAAACAATTGATGATCTCAAGCGACTTGAGGTCAGTAGCAGCAATGGGGCAGTGATGGAAATGGAAGAACTTTCCAGGATTGTTTTCTCTTCGGGAATGGGGAACATTCACAGGGAGAATCAGGAGAAAAGAATTACTGTGACCTATGATTTTAATGAGGAGATCAGAAACTCCAAGGATCTTCTTGAGGGTGCCAGGCAGGAGATTGAATCACTGGTTGCCGGACTGAATATTCCGCCAGGTATTGCTGTTGAAGTAATACATGAAGAGAGCCAGTTTAAAGACCTCTACTATATCATCGGCGTAGCTTTTCTTCTTATATACATGATCCTTGCAGCTGTATTTGAATCTCTGGCTACTCCTGTGGTTCTTATGTTCAGCATACCTCTTGCTGCCCTGGGATCTCTTGTTGCATTGATACTTACCGGCAATTCCCTTATAAATTTAAATACACTTACCGGTTTCCTGATTCTT
>Ga0209539_1000295_pt1 | contig 29977 bp, 28 predicted proteins | sample BarGraNGADG00312_2_FD_184499 | JGI IMG/M metagenome (GOLD analysis project Ga0209539, IMG submission 184499) | Arctic peat soil microbial communities from Barrow, Alaska - Barrow Graham LP Ref core NGADG0011-312 (SPAdes) (version 2) | ecosystem: Environmental > Terrestrial > Soil > Wetlands >...
GAGCCATAACGGCAGGTGCCAAAACCAGGATTCCCGCAAGGAAAGGGGCAATTGTACAAGCAACGCCATTCAACGCTTGAGTAAGGTTCAAACGGGCAGGAGCCGTTTCTTGCGGGCCTAAAGCTGCGACATACGGATTAGCAGCAGTCTGCAGAAATACAACACCGGTAGCCATCACGAAAACGGCAGCCAGGAACAGTGGATAGGACAAAACAGCAACTGCCGGGAAAAACATGTAACTGCCCACAGCCACTAAAACAAGACCCGCTATTACACCGTTCTTGTATCCGATTTTCTTGATGATACTCCCCGCTAAAAAGCTAAAACACGCATACGCGATGAAGAATACAAAATTGACCAGTTGAGAAAGAAAATTTTCCCAGCCCGGATAAAGGGTTTTGAGATCAAATGCCAATTGCACCTGATCTTTCATGGCAATGTTAAAATTGGTAATAAAACCAAAAATGAAGAAGATCGAAGCCATGAAGATCATGCCCAGTCGGAGATTGCTGTTCGGTTTCTGTTCCATTGATTAAATGTTTATGTTTATGAATTTAGTATGGTAACTCTTATATCGAGTAAACAAATATAAATATAATTATGACCTATGGAAATTTGCATGATGGTAAAATCACTTTTTGTAGTGATAATACGGCAAAGGCGAAACCAATTTTGCTATTTTTACAAGAAATTTAATATCTATTACCATGATTTACTCAGCCTCCCCGGATCGTTATAACAACTTGTGTGCCTATCGCCGTTGCGGCCGCAGTGGTATTCAATTACCTGTCATTTCCCTTGGTCTGTGGCACAATTTCGGCGGTGTCGATAATTTCGAAACGGGCAGAAGCATGCTCCGTTTTGCCTTCGATAACGGGATTACCCATTTTGATCTGGCCAACAATTACGGTCCGCCGCCGGGATCCGCTGAAGAAAATTTTGGCGTCATTTTTCAAAAGGATTTCAAACCCTACCGGGATGAACTCATCATCTCCACCAAGGCCGGCTACCTGATGTGGCCCGGACCTTACGGTGAATGGGGTTCCAGGAAATACCTGCTATCCAGTCTGGACCAGAGTCTGAAACGGATGCAGCTCGACTATGTGGACATCTTCTATTCGCATCGTCCGGATCCAAATACACCCCTGGAAGAGACCATGATGGCCCTCGACCAGGCGGTTCGGTCGGGTAAGGCGCTTTATGCCGGAATCTCCAACTATCCAGCCGATAAGGCCCGAGAGGCGGCAGCTATCCTCCGCAAACTAGGGACTCCTTGCCTGATTCACCAGCCAAAATATTCGATGTTTGAGCGTTGGGTGGAAAAGGATCTGCTGGATACGGTAGAAAAAGAAGGCATTGGCGTGATTGCTTTTTCACCATTGGCGCAAGGATTGCTGACCGATCGTTACCTGAACAATATTCCTGAAGGTTCAAGGGCTTCCAAGTCCTGGGGATTTCTGAGACCGGAGCAAGTGGCGCCTGCCCTTGAAAAGGTGAAGGAGCTGAATAAGATAGCGTTGCAACGCGGTCAGTCGCTGGCGCAAATGGCCATCGCCTGGTTGCTGAAAGATCAGCGGGTTACTTCGGTATTGATCGGCGCCAGTTCGGTTAACCAGCTGGCCAACAATCTGGGCGCCCAGCAGAACCTCTACTTTTCAACAGACGAGCTGAATGGCATAGAAGCGATTCTCAGGAAGTAAAAAGTGAGAAAGAGGTACAAATTGGCTTTTATGGTTTTTTCAAATTAATAGACGTTGAGTACTCAAATTCAGAATAAATTAGTTTTGTTCGGTGCCGGCAAAATTGGTCGTTCTTTCGTCGGTCAGCTCTTTAGTCGGGGCGGCTATGAGGTTGTTTTTATCGATATTTTTAGACCGGTGATTGACGAACTAAATCGCAGGGGAAGGTACAACGTGGTGATCAAAGGCGATGTGGAGTCAGTCATTACGGTTCAAAATGTTCGGGGCGTACTTGCAAGTGACTTGGAGAAAGTAATAGCCGAGATCTCAACCGCACGAATTGTAGCTGTTTCGGTTGGATTAAATGGAATGAAATCAATGATGCCTCTTCTGGCTCAAGGTTTAGAGAAAAGGTTTGAAATCGTTGGATCGATGCCACTTGACATCATCATCGCTGAAAATCTCCGCAATGCGGCCAAATATATGGATCAAGAACTTAAAAGGTATTTGCCCAAAGGATATCCGTTAGAAGAAAGAGTTGGATTGATTGAAACCAGTATTGGGAAAATGGTGCCGATTATGCTCAAAAAAGATATGGAAGAAGATATCCTTCAGGTCTTTGCAGAGCCCTATAACACACTGATTCTTGACAAACGAGCTTTTAAAAATCCAATTCCTGAAATTGAAGGCCTAGCCCCAAAAGAGAATATGAAGGCATGGGTTGACCGAAAGCTGTTTATTCATAATTTGGGGCATGCCACTGCGGCTTATCTGGGTTATCTTTCCCATCCGGACAAAATATTTTTACATGAAGTGCTTTCCGACAGCGGTATCAAAGAAGAAGTTCGGAACACCATGTTGCAGGCAGCGAATATTTTATTGAAAAAATATCCGGATGAATTTACAATTGAGTCGCTTACCATTCATATTGATGATTTGTTGAAACGATTTCAGAATAAGTCATTGGGCGATACAATATACCGCGTAGGATGCGACTTGCAAAGGAAACTTGGGGCAGAAGATCGTTTGGCTGGTGCAATCCATCAGGCAAAGGATTTGAAACTTCCATACGACTTGATATTAAAGGCATTAGTTTGCGCTTGTTATTTTAAGGCAACCGACGAAGCTGGGAATTTATTGCCGTCTGATCTTGATTTCCTTGCAATTTATGACAAGGGCATTTACCAAGTGTTAACGTCCATTTGTGGGTTCGACGAAATTGTTGATTCCCAAATAATTTTGGAAGGTGTATCGCTCGATAATTTTATTAATTTTCCCAACCTGGGTTCCCCATTTTACACTTTCTGAAAGTATTTGACCGCGCAGTCTTGCAGAATCTTGTATTTGCGTTCTTCCGGTATGACGGGTGCCAGGGATTTCTGCTTGAAGATGGGCCATCCTTCCGGGTCGGTTCCGGTTTTTTCAAGTAGTCCCATTTCGAGGTAAAGAGTGCAGCTTCCCAGGTTGATCAGATTAAGTTTTTCCTCCTTTGTGAAGGGCTGCAAGGTCAGTCCGCGTTCACGGATACCTACCAGGAAGAGGACTCCGTTCAGATCAACTTCCAGATCGAATTGTTTTCCCAGCAACGCGCACAGTTCCGTCCAGTTTGAAATTTCCATCTTGTAAAATTTTCTCGTATAAAGGTAGGAAGAAACAAAACACGCTTCAGTCATTTCGAAAAATGGAATTAAATGGTATGAACAGACGGCAAAAAGTGTAATTTTGTACGAAATACAATGTATCACACGGAAGTACAGTTAAAAAATGAAAAAAATTCAGGTAGCAGAGGTATTGAAGTCAGGGCAGGTCGGTGCAGAAATCACGATCAAAGGCTGGGTTCGCACCCGTCGCGGTAGCAAAAACGTCAATTTTATCGCATTGAATGATGGCTCCACCATTAACAACCTGCAGGTAGTGGCAGAAGTAGAAACTTTCGGCGAGGAATTTTTCAAAAATATCAATACAGGTGCTGCCATCGGCGTCACCGGAACCCTTGTCGCCTCAGCAGGTTCAGGGCAATCCGTTGAATTGAAAGCCGAAAAAATTGAGATCATCGGACTGTCCGACCCCGACAAATATCCTATCCAGCCGAAGCGCCATACCCTCGAATTCTTAAGGGAAGTTGCGCATCTTCGTCCCCGGACAGCTACCTTCAGTGCCGTTTTTCGGATACGGCATGCTATGATTTTTGCCATTCACTCCTTCTTTAACGAGCGTGGATTCTTTAATATTCATACCCCGATCATCACCAGTTCAGACGCCGAAGGGGCAGGTGAGATGTTCCGGGTAACAACTTTACCCGCCACAGATCCCCCCCTGAACGAGGAAGGAAAGGTCGATTTTTCCCAGGATTTCTTCGGGAAAGCGGCCAACCTGACCGTATCCGGACAGCTCGAAGGCGAGCTTTTTGCTATGGCACTCTCGAGAATTTATACTTTCGGACCTACTTTCCGTGCCGAGAATTCAAATACCTCCCGTCACCTGGCAGAGTTCTGGATGATAGAACCCGAGGTGGCCTTCTTCGATCTCAACGACAACATGGATCTGGCCGAAGAATTTCTTAAGTATCTGATCAACTATGCATTGGATCATTGCATGGACGATCTTCAGTTCCTTAGCAACCGACTGGCTGAAGAGGAAAAAGTCAAGCCGGCCGATCAGCGTTCCATGGAACTGATTGAGAAGCTGAGGTTTGTGGCCGACAACGACTTTGTCAGGCTGACCTACACCGAAGCCATCGAGATCCTTAGAAATTCAAAACCGAACAAAAAAGGAAAGTTTCAATATCCGATAGGCGGTTATGGTACTGATCTTCAGAGCGAACACGAACGTTACCTCGTCGAGCAGGAGTTTAAGAAGCCTGTCATCCTGACCAATTACCCCAAGGAAATCAAGGCATTTTACATGCGTCTGGATGATAACGGCAAGACCGTTTCGGCTATGGATGTTCTCTTTCCGCAGATAGGCGAGATCATCGGCGGCTCACAGCGTGAGGAACGGCTCGAAGTGCTGGAGAGCAGGATGGACGAAATGCACATCCCCAAAGAAGATATGGAATGGTACCTCGACACCCGTCGTTTCGGTGGTTGTCCGCACGCAGGCTTCGGTCTGGGCTTCGAACGGCTGATGCTTTTCGTTACGGGTATGGGAAATATCCGCGACGTTATTCCTTTTGCAAGGGCACCAAAAAATTGCGAGTTTTAGTTTGAACAATGCAACATCTTTCACTTCAGCAAAGGCTACTCCAAAAACTTTCGCCACAGCAAATTCAGGTAATCAAGCTGTTGGAACTGCCTATGCTTCAGCTGGAAGCACGCATAAAAAAGGAGCTCGAAGAGAATCCCGTTCTGGAGCTGGAAGATAATGAATTCGGGAAGAGCGAAGAAGAGATCCCGGAGGATCTGAAGACCAAGGAAGATAAAGACCATGAGGAATTCTCTGTCGACGACTACCTCACCGAGGAAGATTATCCTACCTACCGCTACGAGGCCAACAATTTTTCCAGGGATGAAAAGACCGTGGACATGCCCTATTCTGAGGCCTCTTCTTTCCATGAATACTTGCAGGAACAGGTGGCAATGGTGATGCTTAGCGAGGAGGATTCTATTCTGGCAGAGCAGATTATCGGAAATATTGATGAGGACGGATACCTCCGCCGTGAGCTGGAAGCCATCGTCGACGATGTGGCTTTTGCCCGCAATATTCATACGGACAGAAAATCACTTACCAGGATTTTAAGACTGATTCAGGAGTTCGATCCACCGGGTATCGGCGCCAGAGACCTTCGTGAATGCCTGATGATCCAGCTTACCAGGAAAGATATGGGACGCGAGGAGATCCGCTGGGCATACATGATCCTGGATGAAATGTTTGAAGAGTTTACCAAAAAACATTACGACAAGATCCAGCGAAAGCTTAATTTCGAAGAAGACAACCTCCGCGAAGCACTCGACGAAATCCTGAAACTCAATCCGAAGCCTGGAAGTTCTTTTAGCAACAGTTTGAGTAGAGGCACCCAGACCATCATCCCCGATTTCATCTTGGAGATCGTCAACGACGAAATGGTTTTGAGCCTCAACCAGCGGAATGTGCCAGAGCTCAACATCAGCAATTATTACACCAACATGCTGAAAACCTTCCGCGACAACGGGAAGGGAATGTCGGGCGACCAAAAAGAAGCGCTCACCTTTGTCAAGCAAAAGATAGATTCCGCCAAATGGTTCATCGATGCCATCAAACAAAGGCAGGAGACCCTGATGCTGGTGATGAGATCCATGCTCCGATTCCAGAGAGCCTTCTTTCTCGAGGGAGATGAAACGAAGCTCAGACCAATGATCCTGAAGGATATAGCCGATATGACAGGATTGGATATCTCCACCATTTCAAGGGTTTCTAACAGCAAATACATTCAGACACATTTCGGAATCTATCAGCTGAAGTATTTTTTCTCCGAATCGATGCAAAAAGAAGATGGGGAAGAAGTTTCCACCCGTGAAATCAAATCTATCCTGAAGGAATGTATTGCTAACGAGAACAAGCTGAAACCTGTAACAGACGATGAACTGGCCTCCATCCTGAAAGACAAGGGATATAACATTGCCCGGCGGACGGTGGCCAAATACCGCGAGCAGCTGAATATTCCGGTAGCCCGGATGCGTAAAGAGCTTTAGACCATCACACTACAAACTTATACCCGATACCTTTGAGTGTACGGATATGGTCGTTCCCGATCTTTTCGCGCAGTTTGCGGATGTGAACATCGATGGTTCTGTCGCCTACAATCACACTATTCCCCCAGACAGCCTTGTAGATTTCGTCGCGCAGAAAGACTTTATCCGGCTTGGAAACCAGCAGCGAAAGCAGCTCGAACTCTTTTCGCGGTAGCATCATCTCGTTTTCATCGACTCTCAGCGTGAATTTCTCCTTGTCGATAACAAGATTGCCAATGTGCAGGACTTTTTCCTGTTCAACTGCTTCGGCCATGCTTCCGCCGGCCCGTTTCAAAAGGGCTTTTACCCTGCTGATCAGCACTTTAGGACGAATTGGTTTGGTGATATAATCGTCGGCTCCGGCATCAAATCCGGCAATTTGGGAATAATCTTCTCCCCTGGCCGTCAGGAAAGCGATCACTACATCACGGCAGCCAGGTAATTTTCTGATCTCTTCGCAGGCGGCAATACCATCTATTTCGGGCATCATCACATCCAGAATGACCAGGTCTGGCTTCACTTTAGTAACCATTTGGATGGCTTCCCTGCCATTTCTACCGGTGAAGACTTTGAATCCTTCCCTTTCGAGGTTGTAACTCACAAATTCCAGGATATCTTCTTCATCGTCAACCAGCAATATGCGGGGGGTATTGTCTTTTTCTGTCATAACAGTTGTATGAATGTAATTTGAACCTTAAAATTTGAACAATTTTACGTAAAATTTTGATCCTATTTTGTCAGCTTTCCTTTTTCGAGGGCAAAAGTGAAAGTTGTCCCGTGATCGGGCGTACTCTTCACATGAATCTTCTGTTTGTGGGCTTCGATGATGTGCTTGACGATCGACAGACCCAGACCGGTTCCGCCCTGCATCCTCGACCTACTCTTGTCGACGCGGTAAAAACGTTCAAATATCCGGGAAAGGTCCTTCTTCTCGATCCCAATGCCATCGTCGCTCACTTCAATCAGCAGTAGATTGTTCATGTCATAAAAACCGACCGATACCTTGCCCTCTCTCCGGCCATATTTGATGGCGTTGCCGATCAGGTTTCTCATGGCCTCAAAGATTCTTTTCTTGTCGGCCCTTACCAGGAAGGACTTGCCTGATGTGAGGTCTAGGTTCATGGTAATGTTTCGTTCGGTAGCTTCCCTTAGCTCGAGTTCGAAGACCTCTTCCACCAGTTTGCTGATATCAAAAATTTCGGGATTAAGTTTCAGCTCACCCGATTCGAGTTTAGTGATCGACTCCAGGTCCTCCACGACATTGATCATCCTGTCGATGCTTTTTTCTGTGCGCTCCAGATAGAGCTTGTTGATTTCCGGATCCTCTAATCCGCCGTCCAGCAAGGTCAGGATATATCCCTGGATGTTGAAGATGGGCGTTTTCAACTCGTGGGAGACGTTTCCGACAAAATCTTTCCGGTATTTTTCAAGATCGCGGAGACGCTCGATCTCAGCCATCTTATCATCGGCCCAGATCTTCACATCATGCTCCACTTCTGCCAGAATATCCTTTTGACTGGCCTTTTTTTTGCGCTTGTCTTTTCCGGGAATTCCGCTGATCGTCTTGTAAATCGGGGTGATCTTCTCGTTAATCAGGTAATTTAATATGTATCTGGTTGCCAGAAAAGAGATCAGGAAGATGACCGGAATCAGGACAAAAAGGTAAAATGGATGTCCGTAGAAATAGTTAATTGTCAGCAGTAATCCGGCCAGCAAAGTAGTAACCAGAGAAGAGATCAGGGATAATTTGTTCGGCGTATAAGTTCTGAGAATTCTCATTTTGTATCATCACAACCCTGTAAATTTAAAGAGGTAATAGACCAACGCTGCTAATACCATCGAAACAGGAATGGTTAAAATCCATGCCCACAGCAGGTTAATAGTTACACCCCACTTAACTGCGGTCACCCTTCGTGGTAACCCGGTTCCCATAATTGCACCTGCAATGGTGTGCGTCGTACTGACAGGTATTCCAAAAGCATCTGTAGCGAAAAGAAGTGTAGCGCCTGCAGTATCTGCTGCAATTGCTTCGAAGGAGGTCAGCTTGGTTATTTTAGTCCCCATGGTTTTCACAATTTTCCAACCGCCTGAGATGGTTCCGGCACTGATGGCAAAGTAACATCCAAAGACAATCCAGTGAGGTATGGCATGAATCTTTCCGCCGACCAGCGTGATGTGAGCCCAGTCGGGGATGCTGGCTGGATCGACACCCTTGAAATACACCATCAAAGTGGCAGCAATCAATCCCATTACTTTTTGGGCATCATTTCCTCCGTGACCCAGACTTAACAGGGCCGATGACAGGAGCTGAAATCTCCTGAAGTATTTGTTCACGTGGTGCGGATTGGCCCTTCGGAAAATATTGAGTAATAAAATCGAGTAGATATACGAGAAGATCATCCCTAATATTGGCGCCAGGAAGATAAATGAGGCTATTTTCAGTATGACATTTGTATGTACAACACCCCATCCCGCATGGGCAATGGCGGCCCCGGCAAAACCCCCTACCAGGGTGTGCGATGAACTTGAGGGGATACCAAGGTACCAGGTTAGCAGGTTCCAAAGGATTGCCGCGATAACACCCGCGAGAATTACCTGAAGATTGATGGCCCCGGTGTCGACTGTCTTGGCAATGGTATCTGCAATCTTTAGTTCAAAGATTGCATAAGCCAGAAAGTTGAAAAAGGCAGCCCAGAGAACAGCCTGTAGTGGAGAGAGCACCTTGGTTGAGACAATGGTGGCTATAGAATTCGCAGCATCATGGAAACCATTGATAAAATCGAATGCAAAGGCGAGAATGATGATGGTAATCAGTAAATTAAAATCCATTATCAGAAGGTTAATCAGTTCGGTTCATTATCCCATTTTCACAATCAACGAAGAGAAAATATTGCCAACATCGTCGCACTTGTCAATGGCCTTTTCAAGCGTGGTCAGAATATCTCTCTTTTTAATCAGATCGATAGCATTAATCTCCTCGTCAAACAGTCGGGAGAGATATTCCTGATAAATATCGTCTACCTCACTCTCGTATTCATTGATCTTCTCACAGCTTTGAATATGGTTCTTGAAATCATTCACCGAACGGACACTGCGCAGGACATTCTGGATCTCCTTGTTTGCCGAGTGGATGCGGTCCGCGATCTGGACAAATTCTTCAGGGAAGTTGGATACTTTGTAAAAATGGATCCTCTTGGATGCGGCATGGATGTAATCGACGACATCATCCATGTTGTTGATTAGTTTATGGATGTCTTCCCGGTCGAAAGGCGTGATAAATGTGCCGTTTAGTTCATTAAGCAGTTTTCTTGTGATATCGTCTCCGATGTGTTCAACATCTTTGATCTGCTTCATGTATTCGAGTCTCTGGGTCAGGTCTCTCTCTCTAACCAGCTTGATAAGAAGTTCAGACGCCAGGACCAGGTTGTCGGCTGCATCGTTAAACAAAGGGAAAAACTTACGGTCTTTCGGTACCAGGAAACCAAAAATTTTATCGAGCTTCATAGGTTATGAATTTTATCGCAAAAATAGGCAATAAAATCTGATTTTTTAGTAATAGTTAGCTGATAAACTTATCATTGCATTAAATCTTCCCTAACTGGAAATTTATCCCGGCAAAGATGGTTGTCAAAGGCATAGCATAGTAACGGTTGGGTTCGTAACGCTGTCCCAGCAAATTCTCCCCGCTAAGTGTAACCTCAAATTGCCTGCAAATTTTCCAGGCAGCTTTCGCATTCAACAGGTTGTAACTGATCAGGTTGACCATGCCGGAAACATCATTGTTGAGGTCCGAAATCTCTCTCAGTGAGCAGTTAATCCTGAATTTGTCCCAATGGTAGGTTCCACTGAGGAAGAGGTTATTCTTCGGGGTGGCAAACAGAGGTTGATCCATGTGGATGTAACTGTAAGAAAGGAGCATCTCCATTCTTTTGAGCGGCCTTGCCGTAACTGCCAGCTCAATACCTTTATTGTCGATTTTTCCGGTATTGTAAAGATTTCCCATGGCGCCGGTCACGATCAGGTTATCACCCTTGACTATATATCCCGTTAATTCGACCTTCAGTTTGCTTACCAGGAAGTTGCGGGCCAAGCCTGTTTCATAGCTGTAAATCCGCTCGGGCTGCAGGTTGGGATTGTGGTTGAACATATAGAGTTCACGTATCGTCGGACTGCGGAATCCTTTGGAGAAGCTTGCCCGCCAGGTGGTTTGCGTTGTAAGTTGCCAGGCGAAACCGGCCGAAGGAATCCATTCATAACCGTATTTGCTGTGGTTTTGAAGCCTTAACCCTCCGTTCAGTGTGAGGTTCTGAAAGAGTGTTTGCTGCATGAAAGCGTATACACCGGCTTCCCGGACGGTCGTATCCGCAAAGGTGATACCCTTGCCATTCATTGCCTGGGTATTTTCTGCCCGTCCTCCGTATTGCGCCAGGTCGGCCCCGAAAGAGAGGTTGCTTCCCTCGCAGATCCTGAGTGTCTGGTAGAGGTTGATGCCATTATTTTTATCGGTAGAATGAAAGCCGTCTGAGATCGTGTGCTCGCCAAAATTATTGTACAGCTTGATGGCGCCGGAAATCTTCTCGTAATCGTCGGATACAGATAGCGCCCAGTAACCGCGGGTGATGTCGATTTTGCTTCCTGGTAAGGCTTTGAGGGTATCGGCTCCCGGATCCTGAGCATTGAATTTGGCCAGTGAAAAATCGGCGTCCGCCTTGAGGTGAGCATTGAATTCATAGCCGGCCTTGAGGTATCCGTTTTCAATTTCGAAGTCGGAATTGGGCCGGTGACCGTCGGTCTTTTCATGGTTGAGGGAGGCAAAGATGCTGAATTTGTTTTTCCTTAAACCGGCTGAAGCTGCCTGTTTCTGGGTGTTATAGGAACCATAGGAAAGTCGTGCGTTGGCACTGAGACCTTCCACAACACTCTTGCGGGTGATGATATTGATCACGCCGCCCATGGCGTTGGACCCGTAGAGGATCGACGCCGGACCGCGAATTACCTCCACCCGCTCTACATCGGAGCTGACATAACTGTCTGCCAGTGGATGACCCATGAGTCCCATAAACTGGGGATGACCGTCGATCAGTATCAGCACTCCTGTCGTCGGATTCCCGCCGATGCCGCGGATTGAAATCTGACCGGCTGCTCCGGTTGCTACACCGAATCCGGTTATGCCACGTTCTGTCACATAGAGTCCAGGCACACGGCCGCTTAACATAGGTAAAATGGTCGATTCACTTCCCTCGGCAATCTGCCTGCGATCCAAAACAGACACAGCCAGGGGAGTATTGTTTCGGTTGATTTTGGTGGTGGAGCCTGTGACAATCACCTCCTTCAGGTTGATGGTGTCTTTTACGGAGGGGAATTTTTCCTGGGCGTTGACGGGGCAATATTGTGCGAAAACAATTAGAATTAGAAGAAGTTTTTTCATGTTTGAGTAATACGATTTATTAAATAAGTGTTACGAATTGTTCAAAAAAATTATTTTACCTTGCTCATGATCAGCTTGCCATGCTCGATTCCTTTGATTCCTATCAGCTGATCGGATAGTTCTGTTAGGGTATGAGCAGTGCCCTTGACGGTAATGACCTCCATGGTATGATCGTTCTCGATAAAGAAACGCTGGGAAGAGAGAACTATACCGGCATATTGGGTTTGCAGTTCGAACGACCGGTTCCAGACCTCTTTCCTGCTGTTGGGATGTACCAGTACGATGGCACCGGCGACCAGGTTATTGCACTGCCATTTTTTCTCGACCCTTAGCTTTTCGATCAGGGCACGGATGGCTTGCGACCTGTTCGGGAATTGATTCTCCTTCACATAGGTGTCGAGCGCTTCCAGCAACTCTTCTTCGAGCGATACACTGAATCGTGAAACTGTCATGGTAATACGATTTGTTTAAATCGTGTGCAAGATAAGGAATAATTTGAACCCTTCCAAAGTCATCGGTATCATGGGAACCCGCTCTGCATTAGTAAACTAATTTTTTAGGAAAACCTCACTTTAGCAGAAAAACTGTCACAAAAATTCCCTTTTTACGCAGATTTGGTGTAAATTGTAGGTATGGACAACCAAAAAAACACTTCGGATGCGCTGCTGTACAAAATTGCGATCTCCCTGGTTCCGGGTATTGGGAGTATCACGGCAAAATCATTGATAGCTTATTGCGGCAGTGCCCGGCAGGTATTAAATGAAAATGAAAAGGTGCTCCGGACTATCCCCGGAATCGGAACGGTCCTGGCCAAAAACATCCTTCAATCCAAAGTATTGGCGAGAGCTGGAAAAGAGGTTGAATTTATTTCCAGAAACCAGATAACCGCCCATTTCTATCTCGACGGCAGCTACCCTCAACGGCTTAGAAACTGCATCGATGCGCCGATGCTGCTTTATTCGAAGGGGAATGCCAATCTGAATCCTTCCAAAGTGATCAGCATCGTAGGGACGCGCAACGCCACGGAATATGGCCGGGAACTCGTTGATAAACTGGTTAGTTCCCTTGCTGAAAGGCGTTACGATTTGCAGATCGTCAGCGGACTGGCCTACGGCATCGACATCCAGGCCCATCTGGCCGCGCTGCGACATAATATTCCTACTGTTTGCGTGCTCGCCCACGGCTTGGAAACGATTTATCCATCCTTGCACAGAAATATTGCTCGGGAAATGTGCGAGAAGGAGGGAGGCATGGTGACCGATTTTCTGAGCAATTCCGTTCTTGACCGCAAGAATTTTCTCCGCCGTAACCGGATCATCGCCGGACTGGCAGACGCGGTGATAGTGGTAGAATCCGCCAAAAAGGGCGGGGCACTGCTGACGGCCGAACTCGCAGTTTCTTACAACCGTGACCTCTTTGCCTTCCCCGGAAGGGTCGGAGAGACCTATTCGGAAGGCACGCACTATCTAATAAAATCCAACAGGGCCGGGCTCATTGAGAATATCGGAGACCTCGAATACTGTATGAACTGGCAACCGGAAACTAGCAACCCTGATTGCCGACAGCCACGACTCTTCGCCGACCTGACACCCGACGAGCAAATCCTTGTGGACCTGCTTCGGAAGGAGGGTGAATCGGCTATCGATCAGATTAGCTTGCTGACAGAAATGCCAGCCAACCGTGTCTCATCGGTGTTGCTGTCGCTCGAATTTGCCGGTATCGTGAAGAGCCTCCCCGGTAAAGTATTCAGATTGATCTGAAAATTCGTTACTTTGCAGGATAAACAGGATCAATGAGTACAACTTTTGACAAATTCGGTATCGGCAAGTCCATATTAAAAGCTTTGGACGAAATTGGTTTCGTGGAACCGACACCCGTGCAGGAACTGTCTATTCCGGCAGTAAAATCAGGCCAGGACGTTTTGGGTATCGCCCAGACGGGGACAGGCAAAACCGCTGCTTACCTGATTCCCATCCTGATGAGACTGGTTAAGGCTGAGGGGGTCGACCCACGTGCACTGATATTGGTGCCGACGCGCGAGCTGGCCATCCAGGTTGGCGAAGACATCGAAGAGTTGACAAAATATACCAATATCCGGTCGGCCGCTGTCTTTGGTGGCATCGGTTGGACCAAACATGCCGAGCTGGTCGAGCCCGGTGTCGATATCGTCGTGGCCACTCCCGGACGGCTTCAGGAGCTCTACAAAATAGGAGCAATCCGATTTAAGAAAATCAAGGTACTGGTTATCGACGAAGCTGACAGAATGCTGGACATGGGCTTTATGCCACAACTGAACCAGCTTTTCGAGGTGATTCCGCCCAAGCGTCAGAACCTGCTCTTTTCTGCAACCTTCTCCGAAAAAATCGAACAAGTCAGCAATGAATTTCTGGCCTTTCCCACAAGGGTGGAAGTTGCCCCCTCGGCAACAACCGTCGATAAAGTGGAGCAATATTTTTATCAGTTGCCCAATTTCAGGAGCAAACTAAATCTCATCAACTTCCTGTTAACCAATAAGGAAGAATATTTTAGGGTGATAATTTTCTGCGCCACCAAAGAAAACGCTGAATTGGTTTTCAAGGTGCTGGACAGAAAAGTGGAGGGGGAAGTCAGGGTACTGCATTCCAACAAGGCTCAAAATTCGCGCATCAACGCCATCCAGGCATTTAAGGAGGGCCACGTCAGGGTACTGATCTCGACTGATGTTTCGGCAAGGGGGATCGATGTGTCGATGATCAGCCATGTCATCAATTTTGATATCCCAACACATTACGAAGATTATGTGCATAGAGTCGGGCGCACCGCTAGGGCCAATAAACATGGAGTAGCCATCTCGTTTCTGAAGCCGGACGAAGAATTCCATCTCAAGAATATTGAGGAGCTTATCAGGATGGAGCTCAATGAACTGCCTGTTCCTGATGCAGTTGAGCTGGTAGAATCGAGCAGAAGCGAGATGCAGGAGATTGCCAGGGAGCTGGACCGTCAGAAGAAGTTGGAGGAAACCGGTTTCAAAGGGGCTTTCCACGAGAAGAAGCCACGGGTGAAAAGGAGTCCGTTCACTTTCAACAAAAAAAGCAAGGAACTCAGGCCGTACCGCAATACCAGAAAAGGATAAGCCTTCACAATATTTTTGAATGGGTCAAAATATTCTTAATTTTGTGAGTCAATTCAACAACATTCAGCTATGCTTACACAGGAACGCCCTCAAAACCCCTCCGATCCAAGGAAAAATGCGCTGGTTATCATACTGGCCGTATTATTGATTGTTGTTGTAGTCATACTTTTTATGCAGCGCAGTGAGCATGCTCAGGTAACGGCTCAAATGAAACAGGAAAAGGCAGCTATTGAGACAGAACTCAATGGCATGGTGCTGGGTTATGACTCCCTGAAACGCAAAAACACCAACCTGAACATCCAGTTCGAAGGGGCTCAGAACAAAGTGAAAGATCTTCTTTCGGAAATTGAAAAGGTCAAGAGTACCAGCTTCCGCCAGATCTCCAAATACCGCGATGAGATGAACACGCTGAGGAAAATCATGCGCGATTATGTGGTTCAGATAGATAGCCTTAACCAGAAAAATCAACGACTCATGGTTGAAAACAGCACGGTAAAACAAGAGGTAACGGAGGTAAAAACCCAGAACCAGAGTCTTGAGCAGGAGAAGAAAAAGCTGGAACAGACGGTTACCATTGCTGCGACACTCGAAGCCTCGAACCTGAAGGCATCCGGCATCAACAAAAAAGGGAAGGAGCAAACCAAAGTGTCAAAAGTTGAGAACATCAAAATAGATTTCACGCTGGCCAAAAACCAGACAGCCAAAAGAGGAGCCAAAAATATTTACGTGAGAATTCAGCGTCCAGATCAACTACTGCTTACAAAATCTGATAAAGATCTTTTTAAGTTCGAAGGACTAAACATCCCGTTCTCCGCCACCAGGGAAGTAGAATATGAAGGCATGGATCTGCCTGTTAGTATCTATTGGGATAATACGGGTCAGTCCCCGCTGGTCGCCGGTCAGTACACCATCGATGTCTTCGCCGATGGCAACAACATCGGAACTACTACTCTCGATATCAAGTAGAATCGATGTACCAACTCAGCGAACTCCGGGCATATCTGGAGAATGCATACGCAGGCCATTTATTGGATGTGGCAACCGGCGAAGGTGAACTATCACCGTCATAATTATTCCAAACAGGAAATTTATGAAATGGTGCTCGAAGCACGTGTCGAGGTTGAGAAATCTATTTTGACCATCGACGAGCCTCCAATGCTCAACTCGAAAGAAAAAATCCGAACCGACGGATTCCAACTTCCTCCCCAGCTAACTCTCATCGCCTACAAATCCTAACATTTTCACGCTCCAGCGGATTTGCAATCCGCTGGCAATCTTTTACCAACGGATTGCAAATCCGTTGGTAAAAGTATCCGCTGGAAATTTTTCACCATCGGTCCCTGAGCCTGTCGAAGGGTCATTCGGCCATTTGGCCCTTCGACAGGCTCAGGGACCGAAGCATTTTTCATTTTTCATTTTTTATTCTTAGTTTTGGGTGTTTTGCCTGAAAGGAAACTAAAAAATGCAACCATTGTAGTTATAACATGAGTAAAAGAGGGAAGAAGAAAATCACAGCAGCAATTTTTCTGATCGGATTAATCATTGGCTTGTTTCTGGTTTGGGGAGGAGAAAAGGCACTTTCTTACACAAGTTCAGACATTTATTGCGCATCCTGTCACATCCATCCTCACGCAGAGGACGCATGGAAAAAATCAACTCACTTTTATAACAAGAGTGGCGTAAAAGTGCATTGTGTCGAATGTCACCTTCCCCCCCAAGGGAGTATTAAATACCTTGCAGTGAAAGCCAAAACAGGATTGAGCGATCTTTATGGCTATTATTTCAAGGATAGCGCCTCATTCAACTGGCAGTCAAAGAGGGAGTTGGAGCATGCTGTGAACATTGTGTACAACGAGTCTTGCATAAAATGTCACCAGACCCTTTTCTCAAAAGGACTATCTACAGAAGGCGGAACCGCTCATCTCTACTATGAAAATAACGCGGAAAAACTGAAGCTGCAGTGCATCAACTGCCACCTGTACGCCGGTCATTACAACCCGAATTATAAACACCAGAAAATGCAGGGACTGCCCATCGCAGCTGCATCAAAAGAGGTCTTTACCGAACCAACGAAAGTTACCTCTTTCACGAAATTTACTGAACACATTCCAAATACTGGCATCGCTTTTAACATGATTCCGGTCAAAGGCGGAACATTTAAAATGGGAAGCGACGAGAAAGAACAACTCAGGAAAAATGATGAAGGACCCGTCCGCAATGTTACGGTATCACAATTCTTCATGGGCGAAGTGGAAGTAACCTGGGACGAATACTGGGCTTTCTACGCCTCTACCATGTCCGAAGGCCGTCTCGACCCTGTCGTGGTGATGGAAAAAAATGCAGGTAACCCGGATGCCATCAGCGGACCGACTCCTCCATTCGGAATACCCGATCAGGGCTGGGGAAGCGGCAACAGACCGGCCATCACCATGACCCATTACGGCGCCCAGACTTACTGCCAGTGGCTTTCAAAGATCACAGGCAAGAAATACCGGCTGCCCACAGAAGCCGAATGGGAATATGCCTGTCGCGGCGGAACCGAGACTCCCTATTTCTTCAAGGGAGATCCCAACAGATTTATCAAAAAGGGCCTGAGAAATAAAATCTTCGGGGTTGACACTACCCAGATTAACAGTTACACCGTCTATGTTTTGAACTCCACCGGAAAGACACAGGAACCTTCCTTCGTCAAAGCCAATCCATTCGGACTGAAAAACATGGCAGGAAATGTGGCCGAATACTGTTCAGACTGGTACAAGGCGGATGCCTATCAATCTGGCGGAAGCACCGTTACCGATCCAAAAGGACCAGAATCAGGAGAAGAGCACGTCGTTAGAGGTGGCAGTTATAATTCCGAAGCCGACGCTCTGCGCTCTGCCGCCAGGGATTTCACGCAAACGGTCAACTGGTTGAAGACCGATCCTCAGCAGCCAAAGAGTATCTGGTGGTTCTCGGATGTCAAAGGCATTGGTTTCAGAGTTGTCTGTGAAGCCACCGGTCCCTGAGCCTGTCGAAGGGCCATTCGGCCATTTAACCCTTCGACAGGCTCAGGGATCAATTTTTTTTATATATTTGATACACTTTTTCTATCAACAAATTAACAGACCAATATCATGAGTAAAATTTCGGTTAACAGAAGAGATTTTTTTAGGAGCGCCGCTGTCGTTGGAGCAGCTGGTTCATTGGGTGCAGGTACTATTCTTGCATCTTGTAGCGGAGGAGGGGAAAAAGCGCCCGTCCTCGTCCCATTGGCCAGCCTGGCTAATGCGTATATTCCTGAACTTACAGACTATGCCAACGACGGCAAACCACTGAGAGCCGGTTTGATCGGATGTGGAGGAAGAGCCACTGGCGCTGCAGCCAATTTCCTGAGTGCAGGTCCGAACCTTCAGATCGTTGCCTTGGGCGACCTTTTCATGGATCGTATCGACGGTTGCCGGAAGATGCTTAGAGACAAATTCAAGGTCGAAGTACCCGACGATAAATGCTTCACCGGATTTGATAATTATAAGAAAGTGCTGGCCTCAGACATCGATCTCGTGATCATTGCCACTCCGCCTGCCTTCCGCCCAATGCATTTTGAAGCCGCCGTTGAGGCTGGCAAACATGTCTTCATGGAAAAACCTGTCTGCGTCGATGGTCCTGGAGCCCGCTCCGTTATGGCCACCTCCAAGAAAGCCGAATCACAGGGACTGGTTGTCGTAACTGGAACTCAACGACATCATCAAAGGAAATATGTCGAGTCCTTCCAACAGATTCAAAAAGGAATGATCGGCGAAATAGTTTCCGGAAACGTATACTGGAATCAATCCATGCTCTGGTACAGAAACCGCGATGAGAAATGGTCCGACATGGAGTGGATGGTCCGCGACTGGGTGAATTGGAAATGGCTTTCAGGCGACCATATTGTCGAGCAACACGTTCACAATCTTGATGTATTTAACTGGTTCACAGGCAAAAAACCGGTGAAAGCTGTCGCTTTCGGCGCACGGCAGAGAAGGATTACCGGCGACCAGTACGACATGTTCAGTGTCGATTTCGAATACGAAGGCGGAATCCGCCTGCACAGCATGTGTCGCCAGATCGACGGATGCAAGAACAATGTATCTGAATTCATCCAGGGTACTAAAGGATCCTGGACAAGTGCAGGCGCCGGTGGTAACCACGAAGTCAAAGACCTTGCAGGCAACGTAATTTGGAAAACAGATGGCGAAAAGGAGAAGGCCGAACACAAACAAACCGATCCTTACACCCTCGAGCATGTCGATTTTATCAACCATATCCGCGCAGGCAAACCGCTGAACTCGGCCGTCGAGACAACCATTTCCTGCCTTACCGCTGTCATGGGCCGCGAATCGGCTTATACCGGCAAAGAGGTTACATGGGACGAAATCTTCAATTCCGAGACCAGCAGTCTGCCGGCAAAACTGGAACTGGCCTCTTATGATATGAAAGCTTATACCGTTCCCGTACCCGGAAAGCCACTGGAAGAGAAATCCAAGGATGCCAAGAAGAAGGCATAAAGTTTAACACGCCACCAATAAAAATCCCCTTTGATACGCTTTCAAAGGGGATTTTCTATGAAGTCACTTTATCTCGAAATGAACGGGATCGTGGTAGCTGTGATACGTCCCTCCCCAAAGTAATCCGTACTTGTCAGATATCTTGATGACTCCCGTATTGCGCCAGTCTTTCTTCGCATTGTATTTTTTCAGCCATACCCGCCAGAGCCAGTTCTTCCGGTACAGATTGATATCAATGGCCCGGCCCAGCACATGCCGGCTCTTGTCGACCGAAGCATTCCTGGAATTTTCACGCAACAACTCCTTCTGCTTCTCCCTGGATCTTAATCCGCTTATTATCACAACATTCCACTCTGTCTGAGCTTCAATGTCATCGATAAACCGGCTGAATATCCGGTAGCTGTTTTCAGAAACATTTTCAACCTCACTCAACCTTCTCCAGTTAGTGATCTTCACATTGACCCAAAGAACCACTCCGATAAAGAGCCACAAAAAAAATAAGGCGATAAATAGGGTAATAGTCAGCTTCAATTTTTTCATCGCCCAAAAATAGAAAATCCTTCAAGGATTTTTATAACTTTATTGCCCAAAATTAATTCAATTCTAAAAGTATGAATCGAAAATTACGCATGGGTATGGTCGGAGGCGGCAGCGACGCATTCATAGGGGCGATCCACCGTCTGGCCGCTTTAATGGACAACCAGATTGAACTGGTTTGTGGGTGTTTCAGCATCGATCCCGCAATTTCACATAGTTCGGGATTATCCTATTTTCTGCCGGAGAGCAGGATTTACAAGACTTACCAGGAAATGTTCGAAAAGGAAGTTTTGCTTCCCGAAGGTGAAAAGATGGACTTCGTCACCATCGTTACACCCAACTTCGCGCACTTCGGCCCTGCCATCATGGCCCTCGAAAATGGATTTCATGTCGTCATCGATAAACCGATCACTTTCACCCTCGAAGAAGCCTTAAAATTAAAGACCAAAATCGCTGAGACTGGCGCTATCCTGGCCTTGACCCATACCTACTCGGGCTATCCGGCCGTCAAGGAGGCCAAGGCACGGCTCAAAAGAGGCGATTTCGGAAAGATCAGAAAAGTGTACGTCGAATATCCGCAGGGATGGCTCTCTACCAAAGCGGAAGACACCGGCAACGCGCAGGCTTCCTGGAGAACTGATCCGAAACGCTCCGGTAAAGCCGGTTGCATGGGCGATATCGGTACCCACGCGCATCACCTGGCCGAATATGTCACCGGACTGAAGACACTCGAACTCTGTGCCGAACTGAATATCTTCATACCTGGAAGGCTCCTCGACGACGACGGTACCGCTTTGCTTCGCTTCGAAAACGGAGCAAGGGGAGTACTTATTGCTACACAGGTAGCAGCCGGAGAAGAGAACTCATTGAAATTGCGCGTTTACGGCGAGAAAGGTGGCCTCGAATGGCACCAGCACGAACCCAATACCCTACTCGTAAAATGGAGCGACCGACCTACCGAGATTGTCAGGGTAGGGAATGGATACATGAGCGATATCGCCAAACACAACACCCGCACCCCGGGCGGTCACCCCGAAGGATACCTCGAGGCTTTTGCCAATATCTACCGCAATTTCTCACTGACCCTGCGCGCTAAACTGAACGGGCAGACACCGAAACCGGAATGGCTCGACTTTCCAACCGTCGAAGATGGCATCCGCGGCATGATGTTTATCGACGCCGTTGTCAAAGCCGGATACGATGATACAACTAAATGGGTAAAATTTTAATATAATAAAAACATGAAACGTCCAGTTACACTGTATACCGGCCAGTGGGCCGATCTGACCCTCGAAGAAGTTTGCAAGAAAGCCGTCGCCTTTGGTTACGACGGACTGGAGCTCGCCTGCTGGGGCGACCATATCGAGGTCGAAAAGGCCGACCAGGCCTATTGCAACGCCAAACTGGCCTTGCTGAAAAAACACAACCTGAAGCTGTTCGCGATCTCCACGCACCTCGTCGGACAGGCAGTCTGCGATAACCCGGATGTCCGGCACAGAGGGATGCTCTCCGATGCCATCTGGGGTGATGGTAACCCCGAAGGCATCCGCCAACGTGCTGCTGCTTCTGTTATTGAGACAGGCAAAGTAGCCAAACGCCTGGGGTTAAAGGTGGTCAACGGTTTTACGGGCAGCTCTATCTGGCACCTGAACTACTCCTTCCCGGCCGTCACCCAGGAGATGATCCAGGCCGGATACGATGATTTCGCTAAACGCTGGAAACCCATCCTCGACGAATACCAGAAAATCGGCGTGAAATATGCACTCGAAGTTCACCCTACCGAGATCGCCTTCGATATCGAGACTGCCCGCCGCGCGCTGCAGGCAGTCGACAACCATCCTGCCTTTGGCTTCAATTTCGACCCGAGCCATTTCGGCTACCAGGGCGTCGACTACACCAAGTTCATCTACGTCTTCGGTGAAAGGATTTTCCATGTGCACATGAAAGATGTGAGCTGGAACGAGCATCCCGGAACCTCCGGCGTCTTCGGCGGTCACCTCGAATTCGGCGACAGCCGCAGGTACTGGAACTTCAGAAGCGTCGGTCGTGGCCGCATCAATTTTGAGAACATCATCCGCGCCCTGAATGATATCAGCTACAACGGACCACTCTCTGTCGAATGGGAAGACAGCGGCATGGACCGCGAGATGGGTGCCGCCGAATCCTGTGCCTTCGTGAAAAGAATCGATTTTTCACCGAGCAACCTGGCCTTCGACGCCGCATTCAGCAGGGAATAAAATTTATTTAATGAGGGTAAACGGGAAAGAATTCTACACCATCTGGGTGCATCCCGAAAATCAGCGGGTGATTCAGGTGATTGATCAGCGCCTGCTGCCGTTCGAATTTAAGGTGGTCGATCTACGGACTGCAATCGACGCTTATGAGGCCATCCGTAACATGACTGTCAGGGGTGCTCCGCTGATTGGGGTTACCGGTGCTTATGGAATTTACCTTTCCCTGATCGGGAGCAATGAGCTAAACTGGCAGGGTGACCTTCAAAAAGCAGCCGATTACCTGAAATCTGCCCGTCCAACGGCCGTCAACCTGGCTATCCTGATCGATGAGATGGTAGCTCAGCTGGTTGATTGCACTTCCCTGAAGCAGGCCGTCGATCTGGCCTTCGAAACGGCCGGCCGGCAGAAACTGAGAGAGATCGCCTGGTCGGAAGCCATTGGAGATTTCGGATGCGGGCTGATAGAAAAAATCAGTCGGGAGAAAAACGGTCAGCCCGTCAATATCCTGACCCATTGCAACGCCGGGTGGCTCGCCTGCATCGACTGGGGCACGGCTACTGCGCCCATCTACAAGGCTTTCCAGAAGAATATTCCCCTGCATGTGTGGGTGGATGAGACCAGGCCCCGCAACCAGGGCGCCCGGCTCACCGCCTGGGAATTAGCGCAGGAAGGTGTTCCGCATACCGTTATCCCCGACAATGCCGGCGGTCATCTGATGCAGCACGGCATGGTGGATCTCTGTCTGGTCGGCAGTGACCGGACTACCTCGAGGGGTGATGTGGCCAACAAAATTGGCACCTATCTTAAGGCCCTTGCTGCCTTCGACAACCAGGTACCATTCTACGTAGCGCTGCCCTCCTCCTCCATCGATTTTACCATGAAGGATGGGGTTCGCGAGATTCCGATCGAGCAGCGGGGTGGGGAAGAAGTAACCTGGATGGAGGGAATGCTCGAAAACGGGCTTCCTGGTAAGGTTAACATCATCAACCCGTCTTCACCGGTAGTCAATTACGGATTCGATGTGACACCTTCCAGGTATGTAACCGGACTGATTACCGAAAGGGGAATCTGTCCGGCTACCGCCCAAGGCATCCGTCAACTCTTTCCCGAATTGTCTGATTCCGCTCCTCAGGATTTGCACGTTAACGCTCCTCCGGATTTGCAATCCGGAGGCTAAACGAATCTGCTTATCGCTCCGAAGGATTTGTAATCCTTCGGCTTAACAAACAAGTTCAAATATATGCCCCAAATAACCCCTTCCGAAGGCTACCTCAAATTCGATTGCCACCTCACCAAAGAGGCAAACCAAATTCCTGCATCGCTTTATACTCCTCTCAATCACTGGCGCCGGGAGTTATGGCTAAAGCGCCTGATTGGCAGCTATCCCGATGGCATCGGTTATGGCAATATCTCTATCCGGATACCCGGAAGCAACCAATTTTACATTTCCGGCACCGCTACCGGTGGATTGCCTGAACTGGATCAGACGCATTATCCTTTGGTCGAAAGATGCGATCCGGCCCTCAATACGCTTTGGTGCCGTGGGCGCCTTAGGGCCTCGGCCGAGTCGATGAGTCACGCTGCCGTCTACGAGGCAAATCCGGATATCGGAGCAGTTGTTCACATCCACAACCGTCAGCTTTGGGAGCGATACCTCGACGTACTTCCGACGACAAACAGGAAAGTCGAATATGGTACTCCGGAAATGGCCGCTGAAATCAGTAGAATAATGACAAACCCAGCTGTGTTGGATCGAAAAATCTTCGTGATGGGCGGCCACGAGGAAGGAATCGTGGCATTTGGAAAGACTGTCGAAGAGGCGGCCTTGATCATTTTAAATTTGGAATAGTAATAAACGATCTCAATTTGGAATAATAATCGTTACCATGACTAAAATTGCAATCATAGGAGGATCCGGTCTTGAGAATCCGGACATTTTACAACACCAGGAGCGAAAAATTATAAACACACCTTACGGGGACCCGAGTTCCGACTTTACCTGTGGGTTCATTGGCGGAACCGAGGTAGTTATCCTGTCGCGTCATGGCCGTGAGCATACCATAACCCCTTCTAAGGTGAACAACCGGGCAAATCTGTATGCCATTCAGCAGCTGGGCTGTACCCATATTCTGGCAACAACGGCATGTGGTAGTCTGAGGGAAAATATTGGCAGGGGTGATCTGGTCATTCCGGATCAGTTTATTGATTTCACCCGGCACCGGGATATCACTTTTTTCGATTCCTTCAAGGCTGGTGAGATAAATCATACGCCGATGGCAGATCCTTTTGACAAGAATCTTAGCGAAAAGCTAGTGGCTGCCGGAAAGGAGCTAAATCTGAATATCCAAGCTGGTGGCTGCATTCTCACCATCGAGGGACCTCGTTTCTCCACCCGTGCAGAGTCGAAGATGTTCAGGACCTGGGGTGGCGACCTGATCAACATGAGCACCGCGCCCGAATGCATCCTGGCCAACGAGTTGGGAATTCCCTATGCAGCCATTGCGATGGCCACCGATTTTGACAGTTGGAAGGAAGATGAGGAACCAGTTTCCTGGGAAGAGATTCTGAAAGTCTTCGGCCAGAATGTGCACAATGTCATCGAGATCCTGCTAAAGGTAATCCCGACGGTATAAGATGATAATGGTGAACTTTGCAGGATAATCCGGACGAAGCATCACCGTGTTATCCACTTTGCTGTTTAATTTGCAAAAACATTTGCGAAATCCGGGACATTTAACTAAAATTGCACACCTAAATCCGCCCGCGGATTTTAAGGGCCCATAGCTCAGTTGGTTAGAGCATCTGACTCATAATCAGGGGGTCGTAGGATCATGCCCTACTGGGCCCACTTATTGAAAAAGAGGTAGTTACAGAATATTTTTGTAACTACTTCTTTTTTTATTTGCACACAATTTGCACACAACTCCAATTATCGTTTTTAGGTATTTCAGGTCAACTTGTATTTCATCTCCTTCAATTTCTCCTCCATAGCTATGAATATCCATTCCTGAATCAATTTTATTGAGAGTGATGTTACGTTAGTTAATAGCCTAAGTATGCAAAAAATGGGGAGGCATTTTCGTGTGTGCAATTGTTCTCTTTTTTAGAACTCATCATTCAAAATGAATTGCGGGTCAAAAAGATTATTATGTCTGTTTGATTTAGAACAAGGATGCTACTTTTCTTTTGGTGCTAGTTCGAAGCCAAATAAATCTGACAATGGTACGTTCAGTGTTCTTGCAAGTGTAAAAACGGTGCTTAATGTTGGGTTAATTCTGGCGGTTTCAATTCTTGCTATTTGGCTTAAAGTTATCCCTGATTCGAAGGAGAGTTGACTCTGCGTATAACCTTCCCTTTTTCGAATCTTCTTCAGTTGAAGGGCAAATGCTTTAATTCCCTCATTGTCAAATATTAATGTCCGATCACTCTGCTGCCTTGGTGCCATAGCAGCAAGTTTGATAGAAAAATAAAATTAATTATGGCATGTGTGCCATAATTAATTTTATTTTTCTATATTGGTAGACTTAATATTATTATACTTGGCTTTCTTCTGATGTGATTTGACCGGACATAACCAGACATACATATTACCGCACAAAATTCATTGTTTTTAATAAATCACTGTTGACAGGTAGAAATTTTAAATAAAAGTTTAATCTTTTGCATGCAGCCTATACAAACCAGACTAGTAATGCGTTAAAATTCTCGTGTAGGGGATTTCAAAACCTACCTTTTCTGAATCTAACAAGACCGTATAAGCTTATATTTTTGACCTGATAGACATGGAGGTTTATTTGAAACATATATCCATTTTGCCGGAAAACAATGGATCAAGAATTGACTAATATCATCAAATTGCTGATTTTGGGTCCAATTCGGCAGGTTTCTAAAGATATTAATATAAAAAGTTTAAGATATGTGTACATCCGTATTGAAATTCCGTTTTTTGGTAAAGTCACAGAGTGTATTCAACCATTTGTCCCGGGTTAAAATAATTTCAACAATTTCACCAATAATCTTTTTAGTTTGCCTGCAACCTTCTCAGGCACAACAGCAGAATGTAGATTCGCTACTTACCATTTTGCAAACTGCAAAAGCAGATACCAGCCGGGTAAAGCTACTTAATAAAATATCGGATGTGTATTTATATACGAAGCCTGATAAGTCGATAGAATATGCCAAACAGGGGCTGGCACTCTCCGAGAAATTTGAGTATAAAGAAGGTCAGAGTATTTGCCTAAACGTGTTAGGAAGGGCATATCGCCGTCTTGGGAAACTTGATACGGCTATGATATGCTATGAGAAGCGTTATAAAGTCGTCAGAGAATTAAAAGACTCGATAGGAATTGCTGCGGTTTATCTTAATATGGGTATAATCTTCTCTGACAACGGGGATAATAAAAAAGCAATTGGGTTATACGAAAAGGCTAACAGGATTTATTCCTCTCGTAACGAAAAAAGTTTATTGGCAAAGGGATATAATAATATTGGAAGTATTTACCAGAGTCAAGATGAATACCCAATCGCATTAGAATATTTTTTAAAGGCATGCAAAATATACGAAGATGAAAAAAACGACAGAGATATTTGCAATCCGTTGATAAATATCTGCAATATTTACATGCACCTGAAACAATACCATGAGGCAAAAAAATACGCATTGTATGCGAAGGAGAGAGCTGCTAAGGTAAACAACTTTGAGGGTGTTGGAACGGCGTTACAAAGGCTGGCGGTTGTTTATGGCAAAGAGGGCGATTTTGAAAACATGGTGAAATATTTAAAAGAGGCCAAGGCGATATTTGACGAAACAAAATCAATTTACTCCCAAATCATAGTAACCCATGACCTTGGAGTGGCCTATTCCGAACATGGCGAATATGAAAAAGCCTTGGGCTATTTCCATTCGGCCTTGCCTATCGCACAAAAAATGGGAGAACCTCGACTAATTTCGTCATTGTACGAAAATATAGGCGTAATGTATCTTGACAAAGGTGATTTTCTGAAAGCCTTGGAATATATTCGTAAGTCAGAAAAAATTTGTATTGAGCTAAACAATAAACGTTTATTACTAGACATATCGATAAATTTTATTGATTTATTTAGCCGGACAAACCAGCCTGACAGCATTTCAAAATACTTTAAACGATACCAGCAGCTTTCTGACACTATTTTTAACGAGCAGAACACCAAGGCGATAGCCGAGATGCAAACCAAGTACGAAACAGAGAAGAAAGACAAGGAGATACTGGTCTTAAACCTCGAGGCGGAGAAGAAGAAGAACACGATTTGGGCCATCGCGGCGGGTTCCGGGTTCTTGCTGGTGATTTTGCTGTCGGGCTTTGTGGTTTTCCGCAACAAAAAGAAAAGGGAACAAGCGGTATTACTGCAAATGGTAAGCGAAAACAACATGCGAGCCTTGCGCTCCCAAATGAACCCGCATTTCATATTTAATTGCGTACATACAGTAGAAGGTTTGTTGGATGATTTTAAAATAAATGAATCAAAAATTTTTTTAGAGAAGTTTTCTGGTCTGACACGATCTGTGCTTGAGAATTCAAAGAAAAAGGAAATATCCCTTGCAGAGGAGATAGATACTCTCCGGCTTTACATGGATATTGAGAACCTGCGTTTCCGGATTCCATTTAGGTACGAAATCATAATTGAACCCGATATCGATATCGAATCTACACTTATTTCACCTCTCATATTGCAGCCCTTCGTGGAGAACTCTATTAAGCATGGATTTCGTGACACGAGGAAATCCGGACATTTAAAAATTGAAATTCGAATCGAAAACGGGTTTCTGCTGTGTTCAGTAGAGGATGACGGAATTGGTCGGATGAGCTTGAATATTAAAACTGTCTCGGGTTTTAAAAAGGAATCACTTGGAATTAAGCTTACAGAAGAAAGACTAGAACTGATAAGTAGAACAAAAAAAATAAAGTCTTATTATTTGATTGATGATCTGATAGATGCATTTAATAAACCTGCAGGTACTCGTGTGAGGTTATTCCTGCCCTATGAACTATCGGTATGATAAAAGCAATAATTATCGATGATGATGTCTTACATCTTCAATCTTTGGCTGAATTGTTGAATGAGCATTTTAAGCAGGTTGAAATTATCGCGACCTGCAATAATGTTCCGGATTCTGTAAAAATAATTGATGGATTGAAGCCTCAACTTGTTTTTCTGGATATTGAAATGAGTCCTTACACGGGTTTTGATTTACTGGATATGGTTAATGCAAGGGATTTTGAAGTAATTTTTACAACAAACTATAATAAATATGCCATTCAGGCAATCAGGGCATCAGCGCTGGATTATATCGAAAAGCCAATCAGAAAAGAAAACCTCGGGGACGCATTGACGCGATTCAAGGAAAAAACGGGGCAAATAAAAATGGTTAACCTGCTTGCCAATTTCAAATTAAACTTTGAGGATCAAAAGATTGCTTTGTACGACAAATGCGGATTGAACTTTTTTGAAGTAAAGAAAATAATTCGTTGTCAATCGGATAACGCATATACTGAATTTTTCATTCAGGATGATGAAAAGATAAACGAGACGATCAGGATACAAGTATCAAAAGGCATGACTTGTTATGAGGATTTTCTGATTGAGAAAGGATTTTTTTTCAGGGTCCATAACAAGCACATTGTCAACATAAATTACATTAAAAGGTACGCTAAGGAGGATGGAGGATACCTGATCATGAATGACAAGTCAAAAGTAACTGTACCTATTGCACGAAACCGAAAAGAAGACTTTATTACTTTTCTCAAGAAAAAAGGAATTATCCTTTGATTTTCCCCAAAATCAAACTGGAAATTACCATTCTCAAATTTATATGCCAAAAGATTGATCTTTTGGTTTAACATTCCATTGCATTAACATGACGAAAACAAAACCCTAACCTGGAATTTTCATGAAACCAAGCCAAGACGAGCAACTTATTGCATTGCCCGATACAAATGGACTGAATTTTTTCGAAATAAGAAATATAATTCGCTGTCAGTCTGATAATTCTTATACTGAATTTTTTATTTTGGAAGAAGGTGATAAAAAGAATGATCCCATTAAAATAGTCGTTTCCAAAGGGTTCGAGCATTTCGAAGAATTCCTTGTTACCAAGGGTGTTTTTTACCGTGTTCACAATCAGCACATTGTAAATATCAACCATATATATAAGTACATCAAAAGTGATGGTGGTTATCTGATGATGAATGATAATTCCGGTACGATGGTTCCGGTGGCCCGGGCTCGCAAAGAGGACTTTCTGAAACATCTCAAATCCAAAGGAATTCTCTATTAACGCTAAAATCAAAATGAAATCCCCCAAAATCAAATTTGCTTGAGATATCTCGTTCACATTCAATTAATTTCAGAAATCCAAACTGATTCAGTTTCACAAAAGTTATTAAATGTTGAATAGCCAAACGTTGCATTACACCTAAATTTATCAGTCATATCCACAAAAACCTAAAATATGAAGAATTACAAAATTTTGGTAGCATTTCTCCCGGTCCTATTTTTATTAATTTTTTTTAATTGTAAGAAAGAGGAATTAAAAACCGCTCCGGTTGTCTCAATCACAACTCCTTCAGGTATTACAGCAAATTCCGCCTCTTCGGGAGGAAATGTCACTGCCGATGGTGGTGCTTCAGTTACGAGCAGAGGCGTATGTTGGAGTACAGGTCAGAATCCAACAACATCTGATAGCAAAACATCAGATGGCTCAGGAGTAGGAAGCTT
>Ga0209539_1000296_pt1 | contig 29895 bp, 24 predicted proteins | sample BarGraNGADG00312_2_FD_184499 | JGI IMG/M metagenome (GOLD analysis project Ga0209539, IMG submission 184499) | Arctic peat soil microbial communities from Barrow, Alaska - Barrow Graham LP Ref core NGADG0011-312 (SPAdes) (version 2) | ecosystem: Environmental > Terrestrial > Soil > Wetlands >...
TGGTAGCCGGGGGCCGGGGTGAAGTTGACGGTGGCGTCGTCTCCGGGGTTGACGGGCTGGTAGGCCGGAAGGGCCGTACCGTGCCCCCCGGGGACCGTGGCGGTCACGTTGTAGATGCTGCCCTTGAGCCCAAGGCTGTGGGCGCCGCCTCCTGCGATCGCGGCGAAGCCGCTGTTCGGGGAGGGGACGCTGCACTGGCCGTAGCCGTTCCATTCCCAGGCAACAACGGTCCCGTCCGACTTGAGCCCCAGGCTGTGGTTGCCGCCTGCTGCGATCGCGACGAAGCCGCTGTTCGGGGAGGGGACGTTGCACTGGCCGAGGCTGTTGTCTCCCCAGGCAACAACAGTCCCGTCCGACTTGAGCCCCAGGCTGTATTGGTCGCCGCCTTCGATCGCGACGAAGCCGCTGTTCGGGGGGGGGACGTTGCACTGGCCGGAGGTGTTGAATCCCCAGGCAACAACACTCCCGTCCGACTTGAGCCCCAGGCTGTGGGCGCCGCCTCCTGCGATCGCGACGAAGCCGCTGTTCGGGGGGGGGACGTTGCACTGGCCGTAGGAGTTGCCCCCCCAGGCAACAACACTCCCGTCCGACTTGAGCCCCAGGCCGTGGAGGCCGCCGCCTGCGATAGCGACGAAGCCGCTGTTCGGGGGGGGGACGTTGCACTGGCCGCTGCCGTTGTCTCCCCAGGCAACAACACTCCCGTCCGACTTGAGCCCCAGGCTGTAGTAGCCGCCGCCTGCGATAGCGACGAAGCCGCTGTTCGGGAAGGGGACGTTGCACTGGCCTTGGTCGTTGAGTCCCCAGGCAACAACACTCCCGTCCGACTTGAGCCCCAGGCTGTGGTGGAGGCCACCTGTGATAGCGACGAAGCCGCTGTTCGGGGAGGGGATGTTGCACTGGCCGCTGCTGTTGTCTCCCCAGGCAACAACCGGTCCGGAGGACGCTTGTGCCGGAGATGGCAGCGAGGTGATTAATGCGAATAAGGCAACAATAAGGACAACAATGGGAAACGTCTTCCTCTGCGCCGCACCCGGTTCCTTGGACACAACTTTACGGCTCATGCGGCCACCTCCAGTTCCCGTATCAAGCTTCCAACGATGACATCTATCTGACGTTTCCCATTTCCAGCCACCGACACCATCATTACACTCCCCCCCGAAGCTGATTTCCGATACGCAATCCCGCACGCGGCTCTCTTTCTCCAAGTCGCCGGCTGCCGCGTACCGGTCGAGGCCGTCTTCGATGACGTTTAAGGATCATTGACCGTTGTCTCTACTACTGTTGGACTGCCAACCCATTTGTCCAACTTCCTTCATATGCCAATTTCAATCTCGCTGTTTACTGGTAGTCAACTATCTCTAGCACTTATAGACCAAGCAATCCTTCTGAACAGATTCAAGTGCGTATGGGTCAAGCAGGCTCGATTAGTCCGAGAACCCCCCGATTGTGTCAGTCCCCGCGCCCCTGTTGTTCCAGTACATGGCGCGCTCTACCATGATCTTCTTGCCGGCGGTCTTTGAGGTAACCATGATTGAGGCCCTTCCGCTCGGTATCTTGTCGGTCATGTTGAAGGTCATGCGGGAGTTGGCCGGGATGCTGGATGTAAGGGTCTCTGCTCCCCCGCCCGCCTTCAGGTAGGAGACCTCTACCGTCACCGCGCTTGGATTGGGGTTCTGCACCAGGGTCCAGGTTTCCCTGCCATTGGAAGTCTCCCCGTCAGGCAGGTAGAACGTGGCATGGGCCTTCGCCATCCCGATGGAGTCGTGGCACGCCTCTCCGAGGGGAGTGTTCGCCCCCCAGTACATGGCCCTCTCGGCGATGATGGGGGCGCTCCCGTGGATGCTCGTGGACAGGTCCGTGTTGGACACCTCGGCTATGTCGTTCACCCTTATGGTCTTGCGCGAGTTGGACTGTATCTGGATGGGGGGCTGTACCATGGGTCCCGAGGGCGTCATGTAGGTGACGGTGACGTCTGTGGCCGTGTCCTGCGGGTTCTGGATGAGCACGTAGGTGGTGAACCCCCAGGCGGTGGTCCCCTCTGAGAGGAAGTAGTCGGTTGCCGGCGCGGTGGTCCCTATCGAGCAGGAGCCCTCGCGTCTCTTGTTTCTGTACTGGCTCCGCTCCGCTATGACCGGCACGTCGGAGGCGACCTTGATGGATGAGTCGTGTGCCCCGATGTCTTGCTCCATGTTGTAGGTGGCCCGCGAGTAGGCGGGTATCTTCTTGACGACCACCTTCGGCCCCGCGTACTCGGTCATGTAGGTGAGGGTCACACTCGCCTCGGTGGGGTTGGGGTTCTGCACGAGCGTCCAGGTCTCGAAGCCCCACTCGGATGACCCCTCGGGCAGGTACCAGGTCCTTGCGGGGGCAGTGACCCCTATCGAGTTGTGGGCCTCGGGGCAGGGGGCTCCCTGCCCGGTCCAGTACATGGTGCGGTCTACCGCTATCGTCTTTCCCTCGGTGCACTCGACCTTGGTGGAGAAGTCGGTATTTCCAATGTCCGGCTCGGAGGAGAGCGTGGTTTGCGAGAGGGCGGGGAGGGTCACTGTTTGTCCGGCTATCCTGCCCCTGCCAGTCACCGGGTTGGGTCCCATGTAGGTAAGCTCCGCGTGAAGCTCAGAGTTATTGGGGTTCTCTATTGTTATATAGGTGGAGAAGCCCCAGGCATTTGTGCCCTCGGCGAGGTACCAGGTGGGGGTCGGAATCGGCTCGAAAGTGATCACCACGTCGTGGTCCCCCGTTACGTTGTTTATGGTGTAGGAGGTGGAGGGGGTAGGGGTCACCAGCGTGCTGTTGTCGGTCACGGAGGCGGTGCGGTAGTCGTCGCCCGGGTTTATGTTTATCGTTGCGTTTGCACCGTAATTCACGGTCTGGGTGAGAGGAATCGCGGTACCTCCGATGCCGGAGACGGAAGCCGTCACGGTGTAGGTATTCAGAGTGACAGTGAAGGCGTTGTCCATGCTCCCGGTTATCAGGTCGGGGTTGGTGACCGTGGCCCTGTAGGAGCCGGTGTTCTTCCCCGTGAGGTCCAGGGTGGCGTTCAGGGTGTTTCCCGAGCCTGTCGTAGCAACTGTCCCTATAGTGTCGGGACCGGTGAGGGTGAGGGTCGCCCCGCTCTGGAAATCGCTCCCGGTAACGGTTACCGGCAGCGCCGAGTTATCGTTGGCCCCGCTCGCGGGGGTCAAGCCCGTGACTGTGGGCCCGACGGCGCCGCTGTACCATATCTGGACAGCCCCGCCCGTGGTGGGATGGTATCCACCCCAGGTGATATGCGAGGCTCCGTTCGAGTCAACCGCTATCTGGGGACTATTTTGATGGTTGCTGCCTGTCGCGCTCGTCAGCTGGGTGGGGGCGGGCCAGGACCCGGAGGTGTTATCCGCGTACCATACCTGGTAAACCCCGCCCGTGGTGGGATCGGGTCCATACCAGGTGATGTGCGAGGCTCCGTTCAAGCCCACCGCTATCTGGGGAGAACTTTGACCGTTGAAGCCTGTCGCGCTCGTCAGCTGGGTGGGGGCGGGCCAGGACCCGGAGATGTTATCCGCGTACCATACCTGGTAAGCCCCGCCCGTGGTGGGATGGGGTCCACCCCAGGTGATATGCGAGGCGCCGTTCGAGTCAACCGCTATCTGGGGACTATTTTGACTGTTGAAGCCTGTCGCGCTCGTCAGCTGGGTGGGGGCGGGCCAGGCACCGGAGGTGTTGTCCGCATACCATATCTGCATAGCCCCGCCCGTGGTGTATCCACCCCAGGTGATATGCGAGGCGCCGTTCGAGTCAACCGCTATCTCGGAATACTTTTGACCGTTGCCGCCTGTCGCGCTCGTCAGCTGGGTGGGGGCGGGCCAGGACCCGGAGATGTTATCCGCGTACCATATCTGGTAAACCCCGCCCGTGGTGGGATCGGGTCCAGTCCAGGTGATGTGCGAGGCGCCGTTCGAGTCAACCGCTATCTGGGGACTATTTTGACTGTTGAAGCCTGTCGCGCTCGTCAGCTGGGTGGGGGCGGGCCAGGCACCGGAGGTGTTGTCCGCATACCATATCTGGACAGCCCCGCCCGTAGTGGGATTGTATCCCATCCAGGTGATGTGCGAGGCTCCGTTCGAGTCCACCGCTATCCGGGGCTCCTTTTGATCGTTGCCGGCAGTGGCCGCGGTTAGCTGGACGTTGTTCGTGAAGACAGCAGCAGCGGCTGACAGCGGCATCAGCAAAAGGACCAGGAGCAGGGCAACCGCCAGCGCCAGAAACACATCTCTCGGCTTGCAAGCCGTACGTTTTTCGGAAAGGGGTTTTTCCGACTTCCAATTCCCGCCAACAGGTTCGCTCTCTTTCTTGATATCTATCCAGTTCAACTCAATACCCACCTAGCATAAGCAAGCATGCCGTAATGAATCCGATATTCCTCATGTTGAAATCTCCCTGGATGCCGCCCGTAGCGGACTGACCCCAGGTAGCGGCCAGAGCCGGGCCAGCGAGCACGAACGCTGAAAGAAGCAATCCCGTCACCAGCACGGCCGCCAGGGTCGCCTTGATAAACCTGGACCTCATTTGGAAACCTCCCGCTGTCACTGTACGCGGATAATAAAAAGGATTGCTGCAAGCAGCATCGCTGAAGATTGTGTGGACACAATTATACTGGTAGACCGCATCCCAACCGATATCCCCGTTTTGCTGTCAGACCCTTTGATCTCAAGTTACATAACGTCGCAACGGGCGAATAGATACCTCGGAGTTCTCGCCAGCGGGAATTATCTTGCTTGAATAGGCGGACAAATGAGGCGGCTGGATCGCCTGTATAGCGGAGCGGAGCCTTGAAAAAGCTATCGCACGCGCAGGGACGCGGAGAGCGCACTAAAGCGTGTCCAATGCGAGCTTGCTGCAGGTACGTATGGGCGCGAGAACCCGACGTTACACGACTTCTACCGTCGCTGGATTGAATCTAAACCCGCATAAATCATATGAAACGGAAAGGATTCTCCCCTTGTATTGCTTAAGTATGCATTAGAACGCCAATTGTTGGCGATCCTTTACTTCAGGGGGCGAGAATCCATTGGGTGCACCGAAAAACTTGTCTATTAGACTGCTTTTCGACCGTCATCTGATGCTCGAATTCCGGGGGGCGAAGATAACCACTGACGCTGGTCTGCTGGCCGTAAGAGAACTTGATGAGATGATGGGTCTCGCCGACATGGCGGGGGAGTTGATAGAAGACAAGCGAACCGGCAAGAACATCCAGCACCAGATACCTGGGCTTCTTCGCCAATCGGTTTACGCTCGTCTTGCGGGATACGAAGACACCAACGACCATGAGGGGCTTTCACGCGACCCGGCCATGAGAGCGGTCATAGGCAAGAGGGCACTCGACAAGACGGCTGCAAGCTCGGGAACCGTTTCACGCTTCGAGACTGACATCCTTACTCAAGAGCAGAACATCGACGCGCTCGCCTCCCTCAACAGCGCGTGGGTCTCCAAAGCCGCATCTCTCTCAAAGGCGAAGAAGGTGATTCTCGATATAGACAGCTCAGAGTCGCCCGTCCACGGAAATCAGGAGGGCTCGGCATACAACGGTCACTTTGAATCGACCTGCTATCATCCGCTCTTCTGCTTCAACAACTACGGGGACTGCGAGGGCGCGGTCTTGAGGCCAGGCAACGTCCACTCTGCCGACGGCTGGCGGGAGTTCCTCTCCCCGATAGTGGACAAGTACAAGGCGATGGACAGGAAGCTCTACCTGAGAGGGGACGCAGCCTTCGCTTCTCCCGACATCTACGAGTACCTGGAGGATAACTCCATCCTCTACGCCATCAGGCTCAAGGCAAACAACAACCTCTACCGGGAGATAGACCACCTCATGACGAGACCGGTGGGAAGGCCCTCCAGGAAGCCGGTGGTTTTCTTCCACGCATTCTCCTACCAAGCAGCATCCTGGAAAAGCTCTCGCCGTGTCATAGCCAAGGTGGAGTGGCATCAGGGTGAGCTGTTCCCCCGAATCGGCTTCATCGTCACCAACATGACTTCCTCACCTGAAGCCGTGGTCCACTTCTACAACAAGAGGGGTACGTGTGAGCAATTGATTCGTGAGGGCAAGCATGCCCTCACCTGGACGAGGCTCTCGTGTGCGAAGTATGTGTCCAACCGGGTCCGTCTCGCCCTGTTCGTGCTGGCCTACAACCTGGGCAACTTCATGCGCCGCTTCGCTCTTCCAAGAGAGGTTTCTCACTGGTCTCTATCCAGCATCCAGCTAAAGCTCGTGAAGATCGGGGCCAAGATTATCAGTCACTCCAGGATGACCGTATTCCAGATGGCGGAAGTGGCGGTATCCGAAAAGCTGTTCCGGTCGATGCTATCGAGAATTCACCGCCTGGGGAGGGCATGCGCGAGGGCGCCTGCCTTGAGTCTGTGAACGCTGTTGACGAATTCGATGACCGAAAGCAAGGGACAACTATCCCCGGACACGGGAAAACACGCGGCCTGGAGGTGACATGGAGAGGTCGGTCGGCGAGCATGCCACAGAATCCACTCAACCGTGCTGGAAAGGAGCGATTCGTGGTAATATCACAGCGTTGGAAGCAGTATATGAAGGATGTCGGATATTATTTGCAGGCACCTGCAGCAACGAACCGGGCATCTGAAAGCCGCCGAGAAGTTGAACATATTGCGCAAACAGGCGCTCCTGGCTTATGAGATGCCCGACGCTACACCCACCTCGCTGCGAACGCTTTAGGAGGGTACGTGAAACTGGTCACCTTTCAAGCTGAAAACAAGACAGAGCGCATCGGTGCACTGGCCAACGGGGACAAGGTTATAGTTGCCCTTCAAGTTGGAGCGATGGCGAAGGACAGCGTGGAGTCTCCATATTTCACTAGCATGCTGGCGTTTCTCGAGGGGGGACCGCAGGCAAGGGAAAAGGCGCAGGAGATTACAGAATATGTGGCAACCCAAAAACCATCCGACTCCACGATTCCACTGAGCGCCGTCAAATTGCTCGCCCCCGTACCGCGACCGGAATCGATCCGCGACTGCCTGTGTTTCGAGCAGCACATAATCAACGCCATCCGCGTGGTGGGGCTGAAGAAATTGGCCCCGCTCGACGAATGGATCGAAAGGACCTTCGGGCGCAAGCGATCGATAGCTTACCGCGCGAACAAAACCTGGTACGAACGCCCTATCTACTACAAGAGCAACTGTTTCTCCGTGGTGGGAACGGGCGCGGAAGTCCATATACCGCCCTATACGAGGAAGTTCGACTACGAGCTGGAGTGGGGAGCTTTTGTCTGGAAGAAGGGGGTCGACATCACGAAGGAACAGGCTCGTTCCTACATAGGCGGCTACACCATCTTCAACGACTTTTCCGCCCGGGACATCCAGTTGAAAGAACAGGGAGGCCGCCTTGGCCCCGCCAAAGGTAAGGATTTCGACACCGGCAACGTCATGGGGCCCTGCCTGGTCACTCCCGACGAGATAGGTGACCCATATAACCTGACCATGACTGCCAGGATAAACGGTGAGGAGTGGTCTCGGGGCACAACCGCCGACATGCACTACTCCTTCGAGGACCTCATTGAATATATCTCGAGATCGGAGACCCTCCACCCGGGAGAGTTCCTGGGTTCCGGCACCTGTTCCGGCACGCAGGGCCGCGGCTGCGGGCTTGAGATGGGCAAGTACCTCAACGCCGGAGACGTTGTCGAGCTCGAGGTCGAGAATATCGGCATACTAAGGAACACCGTTATCGGAAAGTAACGGTATCCAACCTCACCTATTTCAGCACGAGGCAGGGTGGTTGGAGCGGCTGGAAAGGGATGAGTAAGGGCAGACTCAGCCCTCAAGGCTTATGTTGCTCAGCGTCAACTAGTTCTTCCCCATTAAATGAAAAAGCCGCCTTTCAGCGACCTTCTCACGATACCCACCTGGGGCATCCAGACTAAATCTAATAGTCTTAAAGCCTCTTCGTTGAACGACTACAAGTTGACGTTTCGCCTTCATATCCTCCCCACCCTGGGAGAAGCAAAGATCCGCGATATGACTCCCGCAGACGTTCAGGAATGGGTCGACTCGCTCTCAAAGAAAAAGCTTGGGCCGTCTAGTATCAACAAGGCGTACCGTTACCTCCGCAACTGCTTGAATAACGCGCTGGCAAAAGACATGCTGGACCGCTCACCCTGTCGTGGCGTTATCGTGCCTCGACCACCTCAGCAAACTGAGTTCAACTTACTCGATGCCGGGGAAGTCCAAAGGCTGCTGGATGCGTCGGAGGAGCCTGAGCGGACCTTGTCTGCAGTCCTCGCTTACGCTGGTCTCCGCATAGGGGAAGGGCTCGGGCTTAAGTGGCGGGATATTGACTTCGACAAGATGTGCATACGCGTCGAGCGGGCGTGGTCGAAGTATGGCGGTTGGTCCACTCCGAAAACCGCGGCCTCCCGGCGGGCCGTTCCTCTGTCACCTTCGCTCGCCATTGTCCTTCGGGATTATCGAGCTGGAAGGACTGAGGTGGCGCCCGAAAATGCAGTCTTTTCGCACGACGGTATTCGGCCCCTTGACCATAGCAATGTTCGGCGCGACTTCAACGCGGCGCTGGATACGGCTGGACTCCGGCATGTCACTATTCACAGCCTGCGGCACTTTTACGCGACAAATATGCTTGCCTGCGGATGCAGCATAAAGGCATTGCAGCACGCTCTCGGCCACTCAAGCGCGACGATGACGCTGGATATCTACTCGCACCATATACCCGAGTCCTCAGCAGATGCTGTGACCCGCTTTGACGCCCTCATGAGCGGCCAGGTAGCTTTGCTGCCGAAGCGCCATGAATTGTAGTTTCCTGCAACGTTCACTGACACAGAGCTTGCACCGCTGTTGAAAATATCAAGTGATGGTAGCTAGCTTGACTTGCTACAAATGGCTTGATGAAGGGATAATATTGCTGGAGGCCACGGTCGGATTCGAACCGACGACCTACTGCTTAGGAGGCAGTTGCTCTATCCTCTGAGCTACGTGGCCTTTAGAACAATTGAACTCCCGGGTGCCCGGGAGTTCAATGATACCAAGGATGAGCGGAAAGTACAGTTGCCGCTCGGCGCCTTTTCAGTTCCGGTTCGCCTTCAGTAAATCACCCAGATTGACGCGCTTCGGCTGCTGGCTGCCCGCCGAGAATACCGTCCTCCCCGGCGAGGCGCTCTTCGCTTCAGCCGTCGCGGCGACCGAGACCACGCCGGGAAGCCCAACCACATCCGAGCCGCCTGTCCACTGGTAGTTGTAGTTGCTGCAGTAGTCGAAGTACATCGGGCGCTCGACGATGATCTTCTGGTCGTTGGTGCAATAAACCATGGTCGCGAAGTCGTGGGCCGCGTCGTCTGCGACGCCGAGCGTGTCCCTGGGCCTTACGGTCGAACGCGAGTGCGGCGCCACGGTGATCCTCTGTTCTACCGGCGCACCGCTGCCCCTCATGTACTGGAGGATCACTTGCGCGGCGGTGCTCCCCGGGTTCGATATGCAGAAGTACGTGTCGAAGCCCGGCCTCGCCGTGCCTTCCGCGAAAGTGAAGGCCTGTGCGGACTCCATCGCCCCCATCACGTCGTGCCCTCCGTTCCAGTTGTAGTTCTGGCCGCCGTTGTAGTTGAAGTACATCGGGCGCTCGGCGATGATCGGCTGATCCGAGACGAGCGAAGTAGAGAAGTCGTGCGCCGCGTCTTCGCCGGTTCCGAGCTTGTTCCGCGGGACGACGGTCAGGCGGCTGCCCCATGGCACCTTCACCTGGTCGACCACCGTGGTCCCGTCGCCCTTCATATATGTGAGCGTCACCTTGCTGTCCGTATCGGTCGGATTCATCAGGCAGATGTATGTGTCGAAGCCGGGCCGGCACGTACCTTCCGCGAAGAAGAAATCCTTCGACAGGTAGGCGGTGCCCATTACGTCGGAACCGCCCGTCCAGTTGTACCGGTGACCCCCATCGTAATTGAAGTACATCGGGCGCTCGGCGATGATCTTCTGCCCGTTGGTGCACTCGACTATCGTGGAGAAGTCGTAGGCCTCGTCGTCGCCTGAACCCAGGGAATCGACAGCGTTCACTGTCGCGCGGGCATGCGCGGGCACTTTGATCTCCCTGTCCAGAACGTCGCCATTGGCACACAGATAGGTGATCGTCACATCGGCCGATGAACCCCCCGGGTTCTGAACGCAGAAGTAAGTATCGAATCCGGTACGGCACGTACCTTCGGCGAATCCCACGACTTCTGCCGGGGCGTCCGCGCCCACCGCGTCATGCCCGCCGTTCCAGTTGTTGCTTGAAGCTCCCATGTAGTTGAAGTACATCGGCCTCTCGACGATTATCTCCTGGCCGTTCGTAGATTCCACTTTCGTGGAGAAATCGTGCGCGGCGTCATTGCCGGTACCCAGCTTGTTTCTCGGAAATACCGTCGAACGCGAACCCGGGCACACGCTCAGCTGTTCGGATACTGTGGTTCCATCGCCTTTCATGTACGTAAGAGTCACGTCTGCGGTCTGGCTCATCGGGTTCTGAATGCAGAAGTAAGCATCGAACCCGGGGCGACACGTGCCCTCCGCGAAATAGAACGGCGACGGGACGAATTTCAGCACGCCTATCGTATCGCCGGATTCCGTGAACCAGATACTGCTGTCCTGGGAGAACGCGACATCCTCGACGTTCTTTCCCGACGGCACGGGGAATTCATTGATCGTCCCGTTGGTCTCAATAACGCCTATTTTTTGACCGTGCTGTTCGGCGAACCATAGACATCCCATTCCGACGGTTATGCCGGAGGGGCGTGATGACGAGGTAGGTACCATATACTCTGTGATCGCTCCACCAGGCGTTATCTTGCCTATCTTGTTCCCCAGGGTCTCCGTGAACCAGACGTTCCCGTCCGGGCCGGCAATGATATCTCTGATATCGCCGTTCGGGGTGCTGAGCTGGTATTCGGTGAATACTCCCGATGTCGTGATCTTGCCTATTTTGTTGGACAGGGATTCCCCGAACCAGAGATTGCCGTCGGGGCCCGCGGTTATGCAATCCGGGCTGCAGTTAGCGTAGGGAAGCGGGTATTCGGTGAATGCTCCCGATGTCGTGACCTTCCCGATCTTGTTTCCTGACGCGCTGTGTTCCGTGAACCAGATGTTCCCGTCGGGACCCGTGGTTATCCCAGGCCGCGTTGGCGGTGGGCACTGTGTACTCCGTAAGAACACCGGAGAAAGTGATCTTGCCGATCTTGTTGTTCGGCTCGTCCGTGAACCAGATGTTGCTGTCGGGGCCGGACGTTATCCCGTTCGGGGTCGTGCTGGTTCCCGGAACGAGGTTCGGGGTCACGGCGCCTGACGGGGTTATCTTGTCGACCGCTGGGACTCCCGACACCGTGAACCACATATTTCCGTCGTCGCCGGGAGTGATGCTGTAAAGATTGCCGCCGGAACCTGCCGGGTACTCGACGAACGATACCTCTGACGCACTCGCATTCGGGCACACGATCAAGGTGCCGATCAGCAGGAGCGTTGACAGGAGACCAACCAGAAAAGACACAGGCCTGCCGCGCATTTGTATTACCCCCGTTCTCGTGCCGATGTTGCCGCGCGCATTTCAGCCGTCAAACGGGGAAATAGTATCACTATGAGAACCTGTTGAAAATCCCGCAACCTGCGAAGTGATCGAGTCGGTGCCGAGCTTATCCGGTCTGCTCAGTCGAGCGGGGGGTTCTCGAGCAGGTACACGACGGAGTGGGAAAACTCCGCGACCTTGACGAGGTGCAGGTTCTTTCCATGCTGGAGGTTGCTGCCGTCGAGCGTCTTTTGGAGCGGGTAACCTTCTCCCGGCGCCGCGACGATGAAGGCTCTCTTCCTGTTCTTGTACGGCGTGTTCCCGAGCTCGTATATGTAGAGGTAGCTCAGCGGTATGCCGTGCCGGATGAAGTAATACTCGAGCGGCTTTCGGATGTTGGCCTCGCTGTAGACGATGTCACCGCTCTTCAGCCGGGTTTGGAGGTACTCGACTATCTTCTCGGCGTCTCTGAGCCTTACCTGGTCGTTCGGCTGATAAGGCGCGCGGCTGGTCACGACAACGGCGCCCAGCAGCAGGGCGAGGACGCACACCACTACAGGGAAGAGGTACGGCCTCACATCCAGCTTTCTCTTCTTCTCCAGCAGCTCACCGACTTTCTCTCCGGTAAACACGAACCCCGCCGCCGACAGCCCGAGGTAGACGGGAAGCAGGGGCAGCCATACCCGGGAGGGGGGCAGAACTCTCTGGATGACGATCAGCCCGAAGCCCGCGACGACGGCCGGATAGAACAGGCTCACCTTAGTCCTGCCGATCTTCTTCTGGAACACGACCGAGACGATCATCCCGAGCGCCAGCAGGATCGCTATCACCATCGGGATCCCGTCGTTCCAGCCCGCAGAGTACTGCTTGAGCACGCGCCACAGTCCGCTCCCGAAAGCCGACCAGGTCCGCGAGCTCACCCAGGTGTTGGACGTCACCGAGGACAGGCCGGAGACGACGATGATCGGCAGGTACAGCAGGAAAACGATCAGTACGACGGCGGCACAGCTGCCCGCCAGGGCGGCGATGAAACTCCACGTCTTCTGGCGGACGTCCTTGAAGACAATAGACAGTAGCATCCACAGGACGGCGGCGGCGAAGAAGTAGAGCATGGTCGGGACGGCATAGAACCCCAGGGCGGAGAGGACGATAAACCATATCCAGCCGCGCACGCTCGGTGAGCGCATGAGCCAGATGGCCGTGAGCAGGAGTAGCGCGAAGATCAGGGCCTGCAGCGAGTAGCCGCGGGCGTCATCGGAATACGCGATCAGCTGCGGGGCGACGACGACCAGGGCGGTGGCGAGCAGTGCCGCGTTCTTGTTATAGAGGCGCCTGATCAGCAGGTATGCGACCGGGATGAGCAGGATGCCGGATATGAAGGCCGGCAACCGGATCGCCCACACGGCGTTGCCGAACACCCTGGTGACCCAGTGCATGAGGAACGTGTTCAACAGGTGGTTGCTCGGCTCGGGATAATGGGAGAGCCCGTACGAGAGCGGCTTCGCGGCGAAGTACATGTAGTTCGCGGCCTCGTCCTGCATCATCGGCTGGAAGAGGAAGAACAGGCGCACGCCCGTCCCGATCGCGAGCAGGGCCACGAGCGAGTAGCGGTGGGCGTTCGTCTCGCCCCGCCAGCCGTCGAGGAGCCGCCTAATCATCCGCATCAAACAGGTCTTCGCGCTCCAGGTAGCCGCGCAGCTCGACCAGGTTCATCACGTCTTCCTCGTTGTAGATGAGGAGCACCCTCAAGGCCTCTTCGTCCCCCTCCAGGTACCGCTGCCACAGCCTGACGGCCTCGCGGCCGTCGATGTCCTCCAGCCGCCGCGTTATCCCGACCCTGCGCTCGACGCCTTTGAGCCCGCCGGTGAGCCCGTTCCTCTGGCATATCCACCTGAGGTCGTGTGACTGGTAGCGCATGCGCAGGTCGACCGCCAGCTGGTTGTGGATGCAGGGCATGTCGAAGCTGTGTCCATTGTAAGTGAATATCCTCGAAGCGTCCTCGGGCAGCTCCTCGAGGAAACGGTCCCGCGTCACGTCTTCGCCGTAGAGCTGCACCAGGCCGGTCGTCTCGTGGAAAAAGCCCACGACAGTGATCCTGCCGTTCCACTCGGTCTCTATGTCCAGGTAGATGCTCATGTCCGCGCCCGCGCCGGGGACTTGGCGGATCGAAACGCCCTCGAGGTGGCTTGTCTCTTCATGGCTGGATTCTAGAACGAACGGCTGCCGGAGGGACATGGCAAACCGCAAATAAGGCGGCGGATAACCCACGCCCGGGCCGCATGCGTTCCGGAGCGGCTCCGCGGTGCGCAGGATTCGATTTCGCGCCGAAGAAAATATAGAGGTGCTTCTATTGCCGGATCGGAGGTTGCCATGACAGAGGGGACGAGCAGCGCGTTGCGTGACGAGATGGCGGATGCGGACAACCGCCTCTCGTACGGCTGCGACAGGCTCGGCCGCCTCACCGACGCCCTGGTCCACACCCCCGGCCGCGAGCTCGAGCTGATAACCGAGGACAACTACGAGGAGTGGCTGTTCGACTCCGTCCCGGACATCGGGGGCTTCATAGAGGAGCACGAGCAGTACTGCGACCTTCTCAGGCTGCTCGGGGTGTCGGTACACCAGGTCCGCGACTTCACGTCGGACCGGCTCATGGAGAAGTTGCCGAACCTCACTTACCTTCACGATGTCGCTGTCATAAGCGGCCGCGGGGCTATCCTCTCGAAGATGACCTTCCCCAGCCGGCAGCGTGAAGAGGTCGTCGTAAGGAAAGCGCTGGACGCCCTCGGCATCCCGATCTGGATCGATTTCGACGACCCCGGTGACGGCTTCGAAGGGTGCCTGCTCCTGGGCGAGTCTTCGATGCTGGTCGCCGAGACGGAACGGCATCGCAACGGCTCCGTCATGCGGTTCATCGAGCTGGCCCTCGAGGGCGTCGACGAAGTGCTGTACGTCGACGTGCCGGACGCGCGGCGTTTCATGCACCCCGACACCGTCTTCAACCGTGTGAGCTCGGACCTGGCCCTTGTCTATCCTCCCGCGTTCGAAAAGGTGTACCTGTTCACCAGGGGCTGCGTGACCGAGACCACGATAGAAGAGTTCACCGGGGGAAAAGGTGTCGAGCTACTGCCGGTCTCCGACGCGGAGCAGGCGAGACTCGCATGTTCTTTCGTCCCGATCGACGACGGCGCGATCGTCCACTACGACACCGCGCTCGCGCCCGCCACCGTCAAGAAGCTCGAGAGGCGCGGCGTGGATATCTACACGTTCCACCCCGAAGCGCTGGTGGCAGGCGGCGGCAGCCTGCGCTGCATAACGCTGCGGCTGCACAGGGAGGGCAACGAGCCCGCGCTCAGTACCTGAAGATGGCCGCGGCCTCCGAGCCCGTCGGCACTTCGCTCCTGTCCACTGCGTAGACCGTTCCGTCGTGAAGGACGGTCTGCACCGCGGCGATCTCGAGCAGCGGTTCGTCTCCCGGACGCCTCTCGGCATCAACTTCGACTGAATCCGTGCTCCGGTCGTACGAGCCCCACTCGCTCGCGCCGAGTGCCACGAAGGCGGTCTCGACCCGTCCGTCATACGCCGCGGGGACTATCTCCTGGATGTTCGTCGACGCCAGCCCGGTGCCTATCATCTCGGCGAACCGGTCGGCGGCCCTGCTTCTGTCCTTCTCGAAGTACGGGCCCACCACGCGCCACGCCTTGTCATGCAGCTCACCGGCCTTCTCCCGGTCGGGGTTGCCGGGCACGCCCTCGCTGAGCAGGTGGCCGTAGCTGTTCGCCTCCCCGTAGACCGGGAAGAGCTCCTCGACGCCGGCCAGCACCAGCGGCGCATGTTCGTCCTTCAGCAGTTCGTGCAGGCCCGCATCCACTTTTCTGAAGTACTCGAGTAACCGGGCCCTGGCCTCGTCCCTCTCCGTCCCGTGGCTCTTGAAGATGGTAGTGCCGCCGGTGCCGGGCGGGCCGGAACGCTCGACCATGTGGACGAAGCCCTGGTACTCGACCTGCTCGAGCTTCATCGCGTCGGCGAGGCCCTCCGGGAGCCCCTCGAGGTCCACTTCGTCGATCGAATCGCGCGTGCCCTGGAGCAGCCGGACCATGTCCTTGCTGAGCGCCAGCACGTAGAAGCTCCCGTCGCCGACCAGGAGCGGCAGAAGCTGCGTGACCTCGAAGGATTCGTTGACCGAGGACGACTCGCGGAAATTCAGCGGCAGTTTGTAAGCCCTTACCAGCCCGCTCGCGATGAACACGGCGAGACCGTCGCACATGACGCGCCAGAACACCTGGTCCCGCTGCATCTTCCAGGCGGGCTCCATCAGTTCGCGCGCGTCGGCGGCCCGCGTGCCCTGCCGCTCGAGCTCGCTCTCGGCGTCGCGGATCAGGTTCTTGAACCTGACCTTGTTCTGCTCGGCGTCCGGTCCGAACCGAACGGTTGGCATGTAGATGGAGACGTGGGCGCCGCCCATGTGTTCCATCAACGCCCTGATGTTCTTTTTGCGAAGAATATCCACTGCCACACCCCTTTCTAAGATGCCTGACCGCAAGCGCAGATTTCTAGGCGGGTGTGGCATTCCCTGCGGCCCCGCGGGTTGAAAAGAATCAACCCATCCGTCGATGTAATTGGTAGAATTGCCCCGAGGCGACTGTTGGGAGGTCCGTCGGTGGGGTTCGAACCGGCCGTCGAAAAATGCATCAAGCAGCACAGGCGGAAAGCCAGGATGCGGAAGTTCGTCATCCTCATCCCGGTGATACTGGTGTTCCTTTTCGGCGCGGTGAGGATAATCCCGCTGATCTTTTCGCTTCAGGCCACCAGCTCTGTTTCGAAATACGGCACCGCCAGCGTTAATTTCATGCCGATACTGCTCGTGCCGCTGCTCTTTGTCGGGGTGATCGGCGGCGTGGCCTACTTCAACATGATCAAGCCGCTGCAGAGGCAGTATGACTCGTTCGCGAAGCCGCTCGACAACTTCGACCGGAGGGCACTCGCCAGGTGGCAGCAGGGTCTCGAGGCCGCGGCGGTAGGGGCCGGCATACCAGCGCCGGTGATCGTCCCTGTCTCGCTGCTGACGGCCAACACGATCGCGTTCGAGTTCGGTGGGAAGCCGGCCGTCGGCGTGAGCGCCGAAGCGCTGGCCGCCGATCTGTCGTACGCCGAACTGGAAGCAGTGATGGCGCACGAGGTGGCCCACATCACGACCCGGACCTACCTGCACTCGCCCTTCATCATCAGGGACAAGAAGAAACTTTTGATCATTCTCGGCGTAGCGTTCGTCTTCGGCCTGGGCATGTTCCTGATCTCGCCGTGGCTGATGATGGCGCCGCTGATGATACTGCCGCTCGCGCCCGTGTTCATGGGCTACTCGATGAGGAAGTACTGGCCGGTCAACGAGCAGGTCGGCGCCCAGGGCGCCGGCTTCGGATACGGCAACCGGCAGCAGATGCCCCAGCCGATGACGCGCGACCAGATGAAAGGCCCGATGTTCGACAACGACATCGTCGCCGACTCCATCGCGACGAAGATCATCAATGAGCCGCAGGCGCTCAGGCGGGCGATAGGAAAGCTCGCCCAGCTGATGCAGTACGCGCCGGCCATGCCGGCCCAGAGGCTCTCTTACAACTACCTCTTCATCGGCCCGCTCCAGCCGTGGGCGCCGATGCCCGATATAGCAGCCATGCAGGCCGGGCTCGGCAAGCCGTCTTTCTTCCAGTCGATGGCGCAAACGCAGCAGCGTCAGCAGGTCCAGCTGGTCGCGCAGATCTACCAGCAGATCTGCCAGTACGCCGACACGCGCCGGGAGCTCGTCGCGGAACGTCTCGAGAACCTGCAGATGATCCAGCAGGGCACGTGGAAGGCCTTCGACCAGGTGACGACCGGCGGAGTGGTCCGCACTGCCCCCGCCGGCTGGGAGTAACCTTCACATCGAGACGAGTTCGAAGACCTTCGTACTCGGCGGAAGTGTTGCCCGAGACGTGGCCCCTAATTCCGAAAATCGAAGATTTGGGACCTGTCCCCTGTCGTTATTTGGTGGCGGTGTAAGGGGTGGCGCCGGCGAAATCGCTCGCCATCGTCTCAGTGACACCGCGCACAACCGCCGGGTCTTTGGTGATGATCCCCATGTTCCGATCGGAGTTGGTCATCGCAGTCGTGAAGTTGCTACTGCCGACATAGGCTGTGTCGTTGTTGACGGAAATGGCCTTGGCATGGATGTAGAGGGGAGCGTTGGGCTGATACAGGCTCAGGTGCACGCCACCGGCCACCAGCGTGTTGAACGCGCTCACATACGAAGACGAATAAGTCATGGTCATGTCGACCGTGACCCCTCTCTTCACCGCCGCTACGAGCGCCTGCTCGATGGGAGGACTACCCAGCTGTTCGTCTTCGGCGTAGAGCGTTGTGCCCGAGCGCGCGGAGTTTATGAGGTCGACCAGCCCCTGCTGGGCGCCCGGAGACCAGATCAACTCTGAACCCTTCGGCGCCACGCCTCTGGTGGGCGGGCTCCCGGTCTTGCTGAAATCGTTATTGAAGGTAGCCTCAACACCGGACACAGTGGCCGGGTTGTCAGTGATGACCGCAAAGTCCCGCAACACGGGGTAATACTGGGCATAGAGATTACACGTCATGACCGCGACGGCATTGCCGTCCCTGACGATGCTCTTCTGGTGCCACAACACGCCGGGCCACGCCCACTTCACATTGACGCCGTTCGCTTTAAAGGCGTTGAACGCCGCCTGGTTCACCTGTTTGCCGCCCCCGGGGGCCGTGTCCGAGTCGAACAGGACCCTGACCGCAACCCCTCGCTTCGCGGCGGCGATGAGGGCCGACTGTGCCTTGGGGTCGGACAGCTCGTACATGGTCATGTCTACCGTCTTCTTAGCCCCCCCGATGAAATCGTAGAAGGTCTGGTACCCGGTCTGCGGCTCCGTTGTCAGGGAGTAGGAGTTGACTGCCGCCGACCCTCCGCACCCGCAGAGAGCTGCAACCAGGCCGGCCGCGGTGAGAAGCGAGACGATTCGAAAGATCCGCATGCGACTAATCTCCTTGAGATAGTAGTGTTCTAGAGCCTGGACCACCGACGCGCCGACGTTGAGCGTTCCGGGCTTCGCGCCGGGCGACAGTCTGACACCCCTTTTGCATTCTACAAAATCAGAGCCAGACCTGAATAATTACAGTTACCAACGCGTAAGTATAGTAAGAATGCCTTGCAGTTTCCGACAATACTGCTCGCATAGGATCCGCGAGGCCTGCTTTTTTTTATCGAATTTGAATGTAGTCATACATGTGACCACATTTCTGCCTGTTCCGAGCACAGAATTGGTAAATATGTAGTCACAAAGGTGACCACATTTTCCCGGAGCAATAAAGGGATACAGCCATGCCGTCCGGTCACGAACGACTTGTTTGAAATCACGCATTCAAAACGACTGAATAAAGTGACTCACCCGGGAATCAAAGGAGACGCAAGAGCATGAAGCTGCCAGACAAAGCTTGAAAACATGTCCCTGCTCAATGCTATCATCTATTCAGTTGGCTTGTATTGCTGACCTCTACACATAGGAGTTCCTTGTGAGATACGTTGGTGTCAGAACGATCAAGGCGAGATTTTGCGAATATATCAATTCACTCGATGAAGCCGGCATCGTTATTATCACGAATAATGGCGAGCCTAAGGCAATGTTGGTCCCTTTTACGCACCGGGAGCAGAAATGCTTGATCCGATTGGACGAGAATGGACTGACGGAGGCCATCGTCAACCACATGGTTGAACATCATAAATAGATGGAGCGGCAGCTTAGAAGGTTCCGTCGGGATCGAACAGACAAAGAGTGAGCAGCGTCAGGGACTGAGGACACCGGAGACGGTTGTCAGCTCGAAGCCCTTGTCCCTGAGTATCTTCACGATGGTCGGCAGGACCTGCAGCGTGTACTGCCCCTGCGTGTGCATCAGGATTATCTCGCCGCCCTCGACGCCGTCGGTCGCCCGGGCGATCAACTGCTCGGGAGTGGTTCCCGGGCTCCAGTCGAGCGTGTCCCTGTCCCACTGGATCAGCAGGTATCCGAGGTCTCCGGCGGCGACCTGCACGCCGACGCTCTGGTCGCCGAACGGAGAACGGAAGTATCCGACGGTTCCGGTGCCGCAGGCTTTTCTCACGGCGCCGTCGGTGCAGATTATCTCCCAGCCGAGCGCGCCGGCCGGGATCTTCGTGGGAATCGGGTGCGTGTACGAATGGTTGCCTATCTCGAAGCCTCGCTCCATCGCCTTGTTGATCGCCGTCGGGCTGGTCGCGGCCACGGCGCCGGCGGGAAACAGGGTCGCGGGGACCCTCAGCTTCGTCAGCAGGTCGATGGTGGCGTTCAGGCCGCCGTACCCGTCGTCGAACGTGAGCGCGATCTTCTTTGTGCCCCTTGCGCCGTGATACACGATGCCCGGCACCCTCGGGCCGTTCGGCATCGGCGAGGGAGGCACGAACAGTGTGGCCCCCTTCTCGATGAATGCGACCCTGCCCGCGGGCAGGCTGTACGCCCGCATCAACCCGGTCCTTCGAATCGTGTCGAGCGAGACCGATGCTCTTGGGGCATTCGGCGGGAACCCCCTGGCCGGCTCGTAGAACAGGCCCAGGTCCGAATACGGCGCGCCGGCAGGAAGAAGCGAGTAGAGGCGCCCGCCCGCCGGTTCGGAGGCGTTCACTGCCCTGGCGGAATCTGCTTGAAGCGTCGGCGGTATCAGAAAAGCCAGCACCGCAACGGCGACCGCGACGACCAGCATCACGGTCAGGACGTCCATGCTCCTGACGAACTCGCCGCGTCGCTCGAGCGGCACCCCGGGTAGTCCGTCGCGCTCTTTTGAAGGTTTTCGAGATTTCATAATGTCAGGGGAATCCCCTTCGAAGAAATCGAGGCTTCATGACAAGTCTTGTCTGCCCGGCCGGAAAAGTCCTTTCAATGCAAGGAGCCAACGAAAAAACGGGGGCGATCCTCTCGCCCCCGCTCGTTATCGACCCGAGCCCGGCGGCTACTTGACCGGGCCGTCCTTCAGGACCGCATTCATGACTTCGTTCGCGTCCTTGACGAAGATGAACTCCATCGCGTCGCGGACGAAATCGGGCACCTCTTCGATGTCCTTCTCGTTCTCCTCGGGGAGGATGACCTTCTTGACCCCCGCCCTGTTCGCGGCGAGGACCTTCTCCTTGATGCCGCCCACGGGCAGGACCTTGCCGCGCAACGTTATCTCGCCCGTCATCGCGATGTCCTTCTCGAGCGGCCTGTTGGTCGCCTCCGACACGAGCGCCGCGGCCATGGTCACGCCCGCCGACGGGCCGTCCTTGGGGATGGCGCCAGCGGGCACGTGGATGTGGATGTCGTGCGTCTCGAAGAAGTCCTGCGGTATGCCGAGCTTCTCCGCGTTGGCCCTCGCGTATGTGACCGCCGCGCGCGCCGACTCCTGCATCACCTCGCCCAGCTTGCCGGTTATCGAGAGTGCGCCTTTGCCCGGGTAGGACTCGCACTCGACGAAGAGCACGTCCCCGCCGACCTCGGTCCATGCCAGCCCGGTGGCGACGCCGACCTCGTCCTCTTCCTCGATGACCTCCTGCCTGAACCTGATCGGCCCGATCATGTCGTGCAGGTCGTCCCCGGTCACCTTGAACGGCCCCTTCTCGCCTTCGGCGACTTTCCGCGCGATCTTCCTGCATATGCCCGCTATCTCGCGCTCCAGGTTGCGGACGCCCGCCTCGCGGGTGTAGTTGGTGATGATCCCCTTGAGCAAGCTGTCCTCGATCTCGAGGTCTTTGTCCGTGAGGCCGTGCTCCTCCAGCTGCCTCGGGATAAGGAACTTCTGCGCGATCATCTCTTTCTCGGGCGCCGTGTATCCCGGTAGCTCGAGTACCTCCATCCTGTCCAGCAGCGCCGGCGGAATGGTGAAGAGCACGTTCGCCGTCGTGATGAACATCACGCTGGAGAGGTCGTACGAAACGTCAAGGTAGTGGTCGGTGAACGAGTTGTTCTGCTCCGGGTCGAGCACCTCCAGCAGCGCTGCCGCGGGGTCTCCGCGGAAGTCGACGCCCAGCTTGTCCACCTCGTCGAGCATGAACACCGGGTTGTTGGTGCCCGCCTTCCTGATGCCCTGGATTATCCTGCCGGGCAACGCTCCCACGTATGTGCGCCTGTGGCCCCTTATCTCGGCCTCGTCGCGGACTCCGCCCAGCGAGAGCCTCTGGAAGTTGCGGCCCAGCGCCCTGGCGATCGAGTGGCCGAGCGAAGTCTTGCCGACGCCGGGAGGGCCGACGAAGCACAGGATCGGTCCCTTCATGTCGGCCTTGATGTTCCTCACGGCCAGGTATTCGATTATGCGCTCCTTGACCTTCTCCAGGTCGTAATGGTCCTCGTCCAGTATCTTCGCGGCGCGCTTAACGTCGAGGTTGTCCTCGGTGTGCACGGTCCAGGGCAGGTGGACCATCCAGTCCAGGTAGGTCCTGGCCACCGTGTACTCGGCGGCGGCCGCGGGCATGTTCTCGAGCCTGCCCAGCTCCCGCTCCGCCTCCTTGCGCGCCTCCTCCGGCATGCCCGACTCGTCGATCTTCTCCTTGAGCTCGTTCATCTCCATCGACTTCTCGTCGAGCTCGCCCAGTTCTTTCTGGATCGCCTTGAGCTGCTCGCGCAGGTAGAACTCGCGCTGGCCCTTGGACAGCTCAGACTGGACCTGGTCCTGGATCTTGCTGCCGATCTCCAGCACCTCGACCTCGCGGTTCAGCAGGATGGTCAGCTTACGCAGCCGCTCCTTGACGTCGAGCTCTTCGAGGAGCTCCTGCTTCTCCGACGTGTCGATGTTGATGTTCGCCCCCAGGAAGTCGGAGAGGTCCGCCGGGTCCTCGACGTTCATGGCCGCGATGAATATCTCGTCGGGAAGATAGGGAGCCAGGTTGACGATCTTCTGGAACAGGTTGAGAGCGTTCCGCGCCAGCCCGGTCATCTCGACGTCTTCCGTGACCGTGTCGCGAAGGCGCTCGATCTTCGCCTTCAGGTACGGCTCGGTCTGGGTGTACTCGGAAATCTTGATACGGGCGATGCCCTGGACCAGCAGCTGCATCTTCCCGTCCGGCAGTCGGAACATCCTGGCGACAGATACCGCCGAACCGACGCTGTACAGGTCCTCCGGCACCGGGGGTTTGTCGTCATCGACACCCTGGTGCGCAGCCACGACTCCCACAATGCGGTCGCCCGCCAGCGCGTCGTTGATGAGCTGCACCAGGTGCTCCTCCGACACAAGCAGCGGCGCCACTATGTGCGGGTAGATGACCGTGTCCTTGAGCGGCATGATCGGTATCTCTGACGCGATCTCGACCTTGTCGACCGGCGTGCCTTTGTCTTCCTCGGCGATCAACTCGTCGGAGGTCGGCCTCACGTCCGTCATCGACGGCTCCTCCTCGGGGTCCAAGCTCCACATCATGTTGTCGCCTGTCGCGTTACTCGGTGGACACATCTATATCCACCTCCTTCCTGGAACGCCCCTTCACCTTCGGAAGCCTGACCTGGAGGAAACCGTCCTCGTAGCCGGCGCTGCCCGACTCGGCGTCCACCTGCGCGGGGAGCTGAATCGTGCGTTCGAAGGGGCCGTAGTTGATCTCCATCTGGCAGAACGCGCGGTTGGTCTCGGCGGACGGCTCCGGCCGGACACCGCTTATCACGAGGACCGTGCCCTCTACCTTGACGTCTATCTGTCCCGCGGGAACGCCGGCGAGCTCGGCGATGATGAGCACCTCGCTGTCGGTCTCGAGGACGTCACAGAGCGGCTTCCATGCTTTCTCGAAGAAACAGACAGGCCTCTTCGACCTGCCGATGTGCTCGAAGAACCGCTCCATCTCTCTCTGGATATAGTCGGGGCCGGCCAGCCCCATCCGCGGGGTCTCCATCACAACCGCCTTTCCTCCAGCTTCCCCTCAGGAATGGTCAGAGCCTATCACGACGACGACGTCTGCCTCGTACAGCGTCGTCGTGATCTCCTCGCTCAGCTTGAGGTCGGGCGAGTCACCCACGTCCGACGCGACCTGTTTTCCGGCCGCCTCCTGGCCGGGCGCGTAGTAGACTGTCGTCTTTGCGTAAGGCGTTCTCGAGTTACCCGTAGTTATCTTCTTGTACCCCTTACCGGCAAGTTCTTTCGACACCGTCTTTGCCAGTCCTGCGGTGCCGGACCCGTTGAGGACCTTCACGCTGAAGTGAGCGGGGTCGCTCGAGGAGGCCGGCTCAGGCGACGTCTCGGTCGTGACGGAGTGCGGCGCGTTGGAAGTGAACTGTGTAATCAGATTCTGGAGCCCCGTGTAATCGATCACGAAGTACCACACCCCGTTGACAACCTTGGGTGCCCCCGGTACCTGGACACGGGCCAGCTTCCCGTTCTTCAGCGACTGAAGCTTGCTCCCAAGCGTGAACATCTTGTAGAAAGTCAGGTCCGTCTTCACGTTCTTCGAGACCACGTCGGCGATCTTCAAGATCTTGAACGGGTTGCGCTGGTGGGAGACGCTCGAGAGCATCGCGTCGATGAACGTCCGCTGGTTCTTCTCGCGGTCGAGGTCGCCGTTCGGGACGGCTTTGACGTCGTAGCGCGCCCGGACCAGGGCCAGCGCCTGGTCGCCGTTCAGCACCACGTTTCCGGCCGGCACAACACCGGCGTACTTATCGTTTATCGCGTGCGGTATATACATGGCCACGCCTCCGACGGCGTTGACTATCTCCTTGAAGCCGTTGAAGTCGATCTCGACGAAATGGTTTATGTGCAGCCCGGTCAGGTCCTCGACGGTCTTGATCGCGAGCTGCGGGCCGCCGAACGCGTGCGCCGCATTGATTTTGTTGTACCCCTTGTAGCCGGCGATCTTCACGCGCGAATCGCGCGGTATTGAGATGATCCCGCCGTAGTTGCCGTCGGGCGCCACGGTCACCAGCATCATCACGTCGGAGCGCCCGGGCCCCTCCTCGCCCGCGACGCTTCCCCGGTCCACGCCCATTATCAGGGTGGTGTCGGGGCCGCCGTCCTTCGACAGGACCGCGTCCATCCCGGCAACGCGCATCCGCGGCTCTTTCGCCTTGATCGAGATGAAGAACCAGAGACCGAGCCCCACGAAGAGCAGCAGCACGACCAGCAGGCAGGCACCGACTATCCACGGCCAGCGGCGGCGGCGCTTCGGCCTTCCGGTCTTCGGGTCGACCTTCCTGGGCTTCGAGGACCGCTTCGGGGTGCGCTTCGGGCCGCCGTTCGGAGTCCGCGCCGTGGCGCGCTTCGATGCACGCCGTATCCGGCGCCTGCTCTTGTATATTGTGACCGGCTCCCCCGCGTCGTCACGCGGTTTCTGCCTGAATATGAAGTCGTCGAACTCGTCCATGAATATGTCCGCCCGCCTCCGGGCTCCTTTTTGTTCGTCCGCGCGGTCCTATGAATCTACGACAACGCCCCTCGTTTAGCCTTCCGAGGGGCCGTCCGCCCCCGCGCTCGCCCGGGGCCTCATCTGATATCATTTGCCCTCAGGAGGGCATGAATATTGCGACATCCCGACAAGTTCTTAGGGCAAGGCGAGACCGTGATGTTCGACGTCCACCACCACCCTGCGGTTCTGCTCCCACCGCTTCTCCCGGTGCTGATCGTGCTCGCCCTCTGGATCGTCGGGCTCTCTTTCATACAGTTCTTACGCGGCGGCTGGGCCATACTGGCCGGCGCGGTCCTGGTGTTCATCCTCGTGGTCGTGTTCCTCTCGAGGCTCGCCGCCTGGTCGAGGGCGAGGCTGGTGCTCACCAACCGCCGGCTCATATACGTGTTCGGGGTCATATCGAAACACTCCGCCGAGGTCACGCTGGCCGCCGTCACCGACGTCTCCTATCACCAGGGGATCCTGGAGAGGCTCGTCGGGATGGGAGGGATAACGGTGGAGTCCTTGGGCGAGCCCGCGCTCCCGTACGTCCGGCTGCCCCACCCCGCAAAACTCGCCAGCGCCGTCAGCGAGGAGGCCAGGCACGCCTCCGCATCGCGAGCGAGCCCGGTGAGCGGAGTGAGCGCAGAAGAGCTTGCCCGGGCGCTGAAGATGGCACAGCCCACCTCCGAGATGCCTCCGCTGCCACCGGAGCGGCCGCCGATATACAGCGAGATAGTCGATCAGATCGAGCGGCTTGACGCGTTGCGGGAGAGAGGCACGCTCTCGGAGGAGGAGTTCGAGCAGGCAAAGAGGGACCTGCTCTCGCGAATGGGACGGGAGGAGACTTGAAGGTCGATTACCACGTTCACACGTCGATGTGCGGGCACGCCACGGGGACCATGGAAGAGTATGTCGAGGCGGCCATCGCGCTCGGCCTCGACGAGGTAGGCTTCGCGGACCACCTGCCGCTCCTCTACGTCGACGACCCGACACTGAGCATGAAACCCGAGGAGCTCTCCGTCTACGTTGAGAGGGTCCTTTCCCTCAAGGAGCGCTACTCGGATCGGATCGCCGTCAGGCTGGGCATCGAGGCCGACTACTACTACGAGACCGTCGACGACGTCGCGAAAATGCTCGAGGCCTACAGCTTCGACTACGTCCTCGGTTCCGTCCACATAATGTCCGGCTGGATATTCGACGACCCGCGCGACATCGAGCGCTACGAGACCCTCGACGTCGACGAGCTCTATCACCGCTACTACGACGTCGAGAGGGAGCTGGCCAGGAGCGGCCTCTACGACGTGTTGTCGCACCCGGACCTGTTGAAGAAATTCGGACACAGGCCGTCGAAGGACCTGGGCAGCGAGGTGGAGTCGCTGGCCCGGGAGCTGAAGGAAGCCGGGATGTGCTACGAGGTGAACAGCGCCGGGCTCCGGTGGCCCGCGGGCGAGATCTATCCGTCGCAACAGTTCGTGGACGCCGCCTGCCGGCTGGACGTGCCGGTCACGATGGGCTCCGACGCGCACACTCCCACAGACGTGGGGCGTGACTTCGACATATCGCTGGCCTCGATAAAGGCAGCCGGCTACGAGGAGCTCGCCACGTTCGACCGCCGGGCCATCGGCATGGCTCCGCTACCTTAGCGCGAGCCACCAGACCAGCAGCGTGGCAACAGCCAGAGCCACCACCAGGAACCACGCGCAGGAGACGAGGTTGCGCGGCATGGAGCTCGAAGGACCGCCCACCCTCTTTTCGCCGGCCGCCCGCTCCAGCCTGGCCTTCGCCGCGCAGACCGGGCATTCCGCCGGGTCACAGCTGTCACGTCCCGTCCCCGGCCGCCGCGAGAGTGCCTTTGCGAGGTCGATGACCGACCCGTATCGCGCGAGCGGGCTCTCTTGAAGGCATCTCTCTATGACCTTCTCTCCCGCCCCGAGGCCCTCCGGAATCAAACCGGTAGCCGACGCGTTCCGGGCCGCCTCCACGCCGAAGCGCATCACGAGATAGACCATGCCGAGAGAGTAGACGTCAGCTGGCGAGCCGACCGCCGTGGATGAAGACTGCTCGGGTGCGAGGAAAAGCTCGTCGGGTGTGCCCATGCCCGGAAAGTCGCGCGAGACGTACCACAACCCGAAGTCCGAGACTGCAGCGGTGCCGCCGTCGATCCACACGTTGCCCGGGCACAGCCCGAGATGTAGCACTCCCCACTTCGCCGCCTCACTCATGGCCTCGAGAAGGCACGAAAACGCGGCGTCGGCTTCCGCCTCCTCCAGCGGGTCAAGCTCAGCCAGCCGTGACCCGGACGGCATGCGTGTCGCGAGGAAGGCCTCGCCCTCGACGGCACCCCACTCCATCACCGGGACAATAAAGGGGTGCTCGAGACGGCTCCAGGCCCTGAGCTCGGCGCCGGCGAGCTTCCAGGCCGCCGTGTCGGAGGCGAGCGCGGAGGGGAAGCGCCTGAGCAGGACGTCGGTCCCGTGCGGGGTGTAGACGGCGCGATAGAGCTCGCCCCAGCCGTCTGCCGCGATCCTTTCGTTCACCTCGTAGGAGATGCTGCTGCAAATATCGATGAAATCCATTAGCTTGCTCCGCTTCATGATAAAGCAGAGCAGGCAAAACGGTCAAGCGATGAAGTCCGATAATGCAGGGCAACCACTTCGTGGGTGGAATGGATACGTTGACTTAAAGGAGGTCGAAAATGCTGATCTGTCCGAACTGCGGCAAGGTACTGAGCCTCGAGGACATCGAGCAGGTGTGCCAGAACTGCGGCGTCCAGATCCCCGCGGACCTGGAAGAAGTGCCCGACGTGGAGAAGAAGCCCCACGACCGCGAGGCCGAAGGCGACTAACCGCAACAACCCATTGGGACGCGGTTTCAACTCTATTGATTGGGGCGCGGTTTCAACCGCGCCTCGTGATGACGGAACATGCGCGACTGAAGTCGAGCCCCAATGATATTCAGGGGACGGGGGATGCTACCTAGATACCGTCCAGGGGGGCGTCTGGGCGCTGGTGGCTGAAGCACTCTGTCGAGAGGTAGCGGTCGCCGCGGTCCGGGAAGATGACCACGACCGTGCCCGATGACATCAGGCTCGACTGGTGGCACGCCTCGCACATCGCCGCGCCGCTCGATATGCCCACGAAGAGCCCTTCGCGGCTGACCAGCTCCCTGGCCATCTTGAACGCGGAGCGGTCGTCGACGTTCTGCTTGTCGTCTATCACGCTGATGTCGAATATCGGCGGCATGTAGTCGTTCAGGTTGCGAAGCCCCTGTATCCTCGAGTTCTGGAACGGCTCGACGGCGACCACCTTGAGCCCGGGTTCGCGCTCCCGCATCCTCCTGCTCACGCCCATGAGCGTCCCGCCGGTGCCTATCCCCGCGACGAGCACGTCGACAGAGTCGGTCTGCTCGACTATCTCCGAGCCGGTCCCCTCGTAGTGGGCCCGCACGTTGTCGGGGTTCGCGAACTGGTCAGGCATGAAGTATTCGTCGCCGGCGGCCATCGCGCGCGCGAAAGCGATCGCGCCGTTCATGCCTTCCGCCCCGGGGGTCAGGATCAGCGTCGCCCCGAAGGCCTCCAGCACCTGCCGCCTCTCGATGCTCATCGTCTCCGGCATCACGATCTGGATCGGGTAACCCTTGACCGCCGCGACCATGGCGAGGCCGATGCCGGTGTTCCCGCTCGTCGGCTCCAGGATGGTCATGCCTTTCTTCAGCTCGCCGCGTTGTTCCGCGCCCTCGATCATGAACAGTGCGATGCGGTCCTTGACCGAGCTGCAGGGGTTGTAGCCTTCCAGCTTGGCGAGCAACCTCACGGCCGGGTTCGGGTTTATCGTCTTGAGCTCGACGATCGGCGTGCCCCCGATAAGCGAGGTGATGCCGCCTCCGATTCCTTTCAAAGAGACTCCTTTTCCTGCGGGTACTGCGAGTGCGCAAATTATATATCAAGGCGTGCGCGCCAGACATGATGCGCCCTGCGCCGTGTGTTATATTTGAAATCCACCCGCGCCGGACTTGAGGAGGGCTCATGGCTGAGAGCAAAGGTCTTACGGACTCGATAGTCGTCAAAACGGACGTCGACAACATCATGAAAGCGCTGCTGGATTTCGAGGATTACCCGCAGTGGATGACGAGCGTCGAGAAGATCGAGGTGCTCAAGCGCGACAAGAAGAAGCGCGGGACCCAGATAAAGTACACGGTCGACATCATGGTGAAGAACATCGAGTACACGCTCGCTTACGCATACAAGGAAAACCGCATAGACATCACGTACGTCGATGGTGAGCTGGACGACTGCAACTCCTATTACGAATTCGCGCCGCTGGACGACGACCGCACCGAGGTCACTTACCACTACGACGTGTCCTATTCGCTCCCGAAGGCGCTGCAGAACGCCATCGCCCGCCGGATGCTGAAGCAGGTGGACAAGAAGGTCATGAACTCCGCGCTGAAAGACCTCAAGAAGCGAGCCGAATCCCTTCCCTAGCCCTTTTTCGCATTTTGCGAATCTGGTGCCTGACACCTTTTCGCATTTTTTCGCATTTTGCGAATAACATGAAGAGCCGCGGCCTGAGCCGCGGCTCAATCATCAAGTTTCGGACCCATTAGCTGTCAGTCGACCGCGATCATCACGCTGGACGATTTGATCACCGCGTAGACTTCCTGGCCGACCTTCAGGCCGAGGTTCTCGGCCGACGCCTTCGTGATCACCGACACTATCTTCTGGCCGCAGGGCAGCTCCAGCGTGACCTCGAAGTTTACTACCCCTGGCTTGGTGTCAACGATCTTCCCCTTAAGGGTGTTCCTCGCACTGATCTGCATCCCCCATACCTCCTAGTACTCTAACTCGTAATTTCGGTGACGTATCTTCAATAACATAACACTATGCAGCAAGCGGCATGCCGTCGCTGTGATTGGAGATCTTTTCCATCAACTTGTCGAGGTCCTTCCTGGTGAAGCG
>Ga0209539_1000297_pt1 | contig 29830 bp, 16 predicted proteins | sample BarGraNGADG00312_2_FD_184499 | JGI IMG/M metagenome (GOLD analysis project Ga0209539, IMG submission 184499) | Arctic peat soil microbial communities from Barrow, Alaska - Barrow Graham LP Ref core NGADG0011-312 (SPAdes) (version 2) | ecosystem: Environmental > Terrestrial > Soil > Wetlands >...
TAAACTGTAACAGGTTATAATTGAATCCATGCAAGTGCATTCCCAACAGTTTACGACACGACTAGCAGGCATAAGATGCATAACTCCTTGGTGAATATCGAACCTGTAAGGAAATATTCAGCAGATCCTGTTGATGAAAGCGAATAAATAAATTGCTTTAGATGGTTTAATGGTTCGTGGTTGATGCCCCACTCACGCCTTCGGTGGTCATCTGAATTCGTTTTATTGTACCGTCTGTGTTATAAAAGAGCCGGTCGATACATACCGAGCGGTGGAAACTGCTACCATTAACATTTGCCCCTCCATTGTGATAAATAAAATACCAGTCGCCTTTAAATTCCACACTGGCCTGATGATTTGTATTACAGTTTCCTGCAAGTTCGTTGAGTATGCCTTTATATTCCCAGGGGCCGGAAATCTTTTTACTCATGGCATACACCGTTTTTTCGGGGAATTCTGATGCATAAGAAAGGTAGTACCAATCTTTGTAATTGTGAATCCATGGAGCTTCAGTATATCGAGGCAGGTTAGGAACAGCAACGATAGGGCCAATGGTGTCGATCATGTTTTCTTTCAGTTTAACATAGTAGCATTGGGTGTTTCCCCAGTACAGATAAGCTTGTCCGTCGGTGTCGATCAAAACAGTCGGATCTATATCGTCCCAACTGATTTTGGTATACCGGGGAGTGAGGTCATTGGTGATGATCGCTGATCCTTTGGCATCTTTGAATGGGCTCACAGGGCTGTCGGATACTGCTACTCCGATAGGCAGACTGTTTAAAATTTCATGGTCTTTTCTTTAAATTTAAAAATTAGGTGTTTTATATATTTAGAATTATATTTTATTCATTAAGTATTTGATCATCTTTGAAATATTTGTAATTATACGAGCTAAATTTGTGGTGTCAATAACAACATTTAGTGTATGTAATTTATTGCTTTACAATTTAGTATTGGTTTTACCCCAAACAGCAATACCTTTATTGTTTAATCCGGCGAATATCAGACAAGAATCAATTTTATTCTCCCAATCTCTTCCTTTTTGAACGAATAATATATAACCACGGTTTGCAATACGTTACCCTTTATTGCCAGGACTGGCTGAAAGACCAGTTGTGGCATTGAGTTTGAAAACATAAATGCCATCAAATCCGGAACCATAATACATATACTGATCTCCGGAAGGGGTAGTAGCCACAGTAGGGTCGACAGCATTAGTTTGGATCGTGTTATCATTTATGGAAACCACCACCTGGCCTTTATCTGTCCATGACCTTTCGGGATTTGAAGCCGTTGCCAGACCAATTACGCTAAGGCGGCCAATGGAACTGGCAATTGAATAATATAAACGATATTCGTCTCTCACTTTCATTACATCGGGTGCCCATAAAGCAGAATTTGGTGTTCCCCCTGATGATTTAATGTATTGTGCTCCTATGGGTACCCAATGGATGAATAATCCAAATCGCGCATCGCGCCACCAGGTCAACTTGGGGTCATTTACAGAAAGGTTTTCCTTTTGTGAAAAACAAGTATGAAAACTGAGGAATAGAATTAATGTTGCAAACAGTATTCTTTTCATCTGAAATTAATTATTTTTCATCAACAAAACTCATTTGCATTCGATTCTGAACACCACTCCATCGTTTCCACTTAAAACCGGTACTTTTACCTGCAAACCATCCGAAGTATATTCCCAGTATATTTTCTCATTTGTGCCAAGTACTGATACATTCACAATGTTTATCGCAGATGGAAGCGATTGTTTTGCAAAGCCCTTGAAAGTTATCGAACTTCCTGCCTGAGGCATACCCATCGTAATTGCATAAATGGTATTGCCATTTTTTGTATATCTGATATCCGCTGAAGAATATTTTACTTTCAAAAACTCCTGATGATTTTTAAAATCGCCTTCCGGTTGTGTCGTAGGTCCCTCTCCATAAAGATACCAGGGCCTTGTGCTATAAATAGCTTCCCCATTTATCTTCAACCACTTACCAATCGACAACAATACTTCTTGTTGGTTTTCGGGAATAACACCATCGGCACGCGGCGAGACATTTAACAACAGAACACCATTTTTACTAACAATATCAATAAGGACATTTATCAAATCTTCCGATTTTTTTAAAACCATGTCATTGGTGAAACTCCAGCTGTCGGTACTTATGGTTTCATCAGTCATCCACAAGCCGGGCTCAATATTTTGCTTTCTCGACTTTTCAAGATTCTCGATGCTGATATTCAGAGGCAAATCGCCTTGTTTACGGCAAATGACGACTTCCTTCCCTTTTTTCTTTGATTCTTCTATAAAATAGTTTGTGAATTGGTAAAGGTATTCCTCGGGTATCAGATCTAACCACGAATCAAACCAAATAATATCAGGGCTGTAATTATCAATTACCTCTTTCAGTTCTCCGAGCCAAATAGGTTCGTAAAATTCTTCCGGGCTAACATTTCCATATAGCAGGCGAAGCATTGGATTGTTGGAAGTAGTAGGCATTCCTTCTATATATGGATAATGGCTATCCCATAAATCCCAAAAACCGGGTTTCTGGGGCCTCTTTTTATCATTTTTATATCTTTGGAGCAATCTTTCATGATGAAATGTTGTTATCAGTTTCATGCCATGATTGTTTATTTCAGCTTTTATTTCACCAAGGATGTCCCTTTTGGGACCCATCAACATGGCATTCCATGGAGTTATGTGGCTATCCCACATAGCAAACCCATCGTGATGTTCGGCAACAGGTCCGGCAAATTTTGCACCTGCCTTTTGAAAAAGATCTACCCATTCTCTGGCATCAAAATGTTCGGCTTTAAACAATGGAACTAACTTATCATAGCCAAATTCTTTGGGGTCTCCATATTTTTCTTTGTGGTATTGATATTCTTTAGTTCCTTCCATAAACATAAGCCTGGGATACCATTCGTATGAATAGGCTGGTACAGAATAAACTCCCCAATGAAAGTAAATGCCAAACTTAGCATCTTTCAACCAATCCGGTTCTCTATTGTAATTGTAATCATCAGATAATTTTTTCCAATCCATTTTATACGTCTCAAATTGAGCTTTTGATTGTAAGCATAAAACGGATATCACAAAAATGATAAATGCTTTCTTCATAACTTGTATTGAATAGATTATTAAATTTATGAACAAAAATTTGATGATTTAAACATGAAAATGGTTTTATTAAAGAAAGGGGAAAGTTGCCCCTTTATTTAATATTAATCTTTAAAAGAGCCAGCCTTAGTTTTTAAAATCCAGAACTACGCTCAATTTTTCCCCATTCCTGATGAGAATTCCATCCTGACAGGTCCGATCAACCCGGAATTTGTTCTTCCAACATACATTGAAGGTGTATTCAGATAATGGTTCCCAAGGGTATTGTACACCAGTATTTCAATCCGGTTTTCACCAGGCTGCAGTTTGCCCATGAGATCAAACTTCCAGGGAGATGAAACTTTTGAGCCGACTGATTTCCCGTTAATAAATACTTCAGCAGAGGATACCACTTTACCCAGATCAAGTATAATCTGATTAGAATTGATTTGTGCTGAAGTGAAATTAATCGTTTTACGATACCACATTCCTCCCGAATATGTTTTCAATGATTCGTTTTCGTTTAGATTCCCCAACTGAATTTTCCCCTTTGAACATTCAAAAAGAACGGGTTCCGGAACAGTTGCTCCTCCATGGTAACCAGCAGTTTGTTCTATTTTAAGTGCAATGGACGATGAATTCATTAAGCCACCAGGTAAAACAATTTTCCAAACAGGGATTTTTACATCAACAAACCTTTCAGGATTCGATTCTATCTGCGTCGCCAAAACCTCATTTCCGGCAGCCCATACTTTTGGCCTCGAAATGGATTGAATAAACATTGATTGAACTCCCGGAGGTGCCATAAACCTATACCATCCGAATTCTCCTTTTGATTGTGAAAAGCAATTAAAAGCAAGTACGGATGGTTTAAGGTACCATTCTGTCGCGAGTTGAACTGGCTGTTTCCATTCTGAGGTTAGTTGGTTATCTTCGAAAACAAAATACCCACGACCCACAGCACTATACTTCAGGATAACAGGATTGCTGCCTGATTTCAATTCAACTAAATTCTGTCCGTTTGGTATTAAAGCATGATTCAAATAGACTTTTACTGGTAATAATCCTTCCTTGCTAATTTTTGCCTGCATTTGTTTTGGTGCTGAAACGGTCGACCACAAATAATAAACTGAACCTTCTTTTTCAGCTCTAAGAGGATAAACAGGTGCAGATTTATTTGACTTATCTATCTTCCCTAAAGAAACAAGTTCGTTATTAACATTGCCTTTTAACCCATGGTAGCCCTGATGGCCTACATCATCTTTCAATCCCCATCTCCACGAGAATTCATAGGGCTTCCAGTAATAACTTTGTCCGTTGATCTCAATTGGCTGGTCAGCATCAATTTGTTCGAGAGCAGACAGTTTTGATTCGATGGCTATAAAATCAGCCTGATCCGGCAGTGGTCCAAGTTTCCAGAATTGCTGGCCATATGATACCGTTTCTGTTGTCCATTTGCTATCATCAAAACCCGGATTTTGACAATCCTGAGTTGTGGAGGATTCCAGGGCATATTTCATCTTCCATACTTCAACACCCAATTTGTCATCGAAGGCTGGTAACCGGTAATCACCATATTTATTATCGAGGGTAGGCTTCAGTTCAAACTCCCAGTTTTTATCAATTACGAATGTATCTATCTTATTCATCAACTCAGCTTCCGGTATTTCAATTTCAGGTTTACCAGCACTGAAAACGATCAGTTGAGGTTCAGTCTTTTCCAATGGAAGCTGAATAGTTGTTCCATCTTCGGAAACCGATGAAACTTTCAGCGGTCGTACTGTCCCGTCCCATGGATTCCACAGTTCCACCTTTCCTGAACTTCTGAAGAAACATGTTGTCCCCTTCGGCACGCCGTAGACAAAATACAGGTCGCGTTCGCCCAACTTGCGATGCAGAATGTGTGAAGTGATATCTTCTGAAAAAACTTTAAAATCAGGCTGAATTAATTTGGCTATCTCATTTTTAACCTGAAGTGGACTACGGATAAATAATCCTGTTCCATCGGTTTTGCTTTTTTGAGAATAAACCTTTGAGGAGTCATACTGCTCAGAATAAGTGGTCCCAAACATCTCTCTGATCATGGCTTGCAACTTCTCATCGTTTCCGCCAATTCGTTCGCTGGCTTCAGGAAGTGAACCAACTGCCATCACAATTCCGCCTGACCGATAGAATTCCAATGCTTTTTCAATGGTAGAATAGCGCACTGCCGACAAGGAAGGCAATATCAAGATCTTGTACTTTTCGCCACTGACCTGTAGTTCCTTATCCTGAATCTTACACCGGTTCAATGATTCAAAATCCATAAAATCAAAATCTATTCCCGAGGGATAAAGATTTTCGGCAAGTGTAAATGCACTATTTGTTGATTTTTCTCCTTTGAGGTTCGCTTCGGTTGGTGCAACAGGATAGATTATTGCTACATCACAACGATGGCGACCCTGTGATAAAATATAGCTTAACCGTTCAGAACATTTTAAGAAATCACCCATATTGGCCCAGTAAGGCTGGCGAAAATGATTGTCGGGAGCAGCCCATTCCCACCAACTGCCGTGGGTGGAATAATAGAGTCCATGCAAGCTGAGTAAATTATGGCCCATTGCAAAATCGGTAAAAGTAGCATCAGCGACTTCTTCACTGCTGGTTCCCCATCCACTGCCGTAGTATCCTTCCAACCATGTTCTCGGACGTTCATAAAGGTGAGCAATTGAACTGGCAACCTTTGCTTTCACAATGTCTTTTCCTAAGCCAGGCTGGTCGCATCCGGGACCCGACATCCAGCGTTGGGTACGGAAATAATCGCCGAATTCTGTCACATCTTTCCCTCGTCCGCCATGATCACATCCGAAGAGCATTCCCCGGCTGGTATGCCAGTCATAAACCGGTTTAAAAAAACCTTCTTCTGTAAGGGCTACCATCACATCGTTGTAATCGAGCCTGATTTTGTAAGATCTGGGTCCCATATCTGCAAAAAGGGAGGAAAGTTCAGGCAAAATTTCGTACCCTTTCCGCTTCTGAAATTCTTTCGCAAAAGTTTCATTCCACAAAAAGCCTCTTATTCCGAAGTTTAATTCATCGGAGAAAAAGAAATTCAAACCTTTACCACTTTCGCCAGGGCAATGATCTTCGAACCGCTGATAAAACTTTTCTACTACCTTTTTACCGCTTAACGGATTCATCGGATCGAAAGAGGCTCTTATGGTTATTTTCGTAACCAAAATTATTCTCCAGCTACCTGAAGGAACTTTCCAGCTGAGTTCCGAATTCCTGATCATAGATTTAAGATCAATTGAGCCGGCTGGCGACAATCTCCCGTTTATGCTCTGGTAAGCAGTTGCAGTGAGGATATTGTCAGAAACAACAGTTTTAAAATCCTGATTACCACTAACGGCAAATTGTTTTGACTCGAGTTTTACACCGTGAAGTTGAGGATTTTCCTTCAGCATCTCATCGATAAACCAACCTTGTCCGGCAGCCCCGAGCGTGTAGTCACTCAAGCTGACCGACATATCGCGTTTTTTGGCTTCTTCCAAAAACCATTGGAACAGTTTCCACCATTCGGCGCTGAACAAGGCTGGCTGACTTGGATAAGTAAGTCCATAGCTTTCGCCACCTTTATCGGTATGGCAGTAATTGATCTGCAAACCGGTAATACTATTGTCCTTTAACTGATCCATTTGCGATAGGAGTCGCTCCTTAGTTAAAGTATCGCCAAGCCACCAGTAAAATGATACTTCTCCATAGCCTTTTGGAGGATTTTTAAAACCGGGAAGTACGTCCAATTTCGGTGAACGGTCCGGAAATCCTGGAGGAAGCGGTTGAGTATTTTGCCCGGAAACAGGAAAACTGACTAACAGAAAAAAAACAAATTTTAATAATCTGATTATCATTTTCATAATTTTTTAATTCATTATCTATTTTGTTTCTTTGGCGATTAGTTTCGAATCAGGTTATTAATATTCGGAAATAATTTGTAAATAAAATTACTCAAATTGAACCTGCAAAGGCATTGATCTATCACATTCTAACTTATCCGGAAGACATTGTTAAACTGAAATGCAAATTAAAATAGTTTCATTCAGGCATTAAAAGGGCAGATTCAAAACAATTGAACCTGCCCTGATTTCTATGCCTATATTATTAATATCAACTTTTAAATAAGCCTATGATACAAAATGATTAATACCCTGGATTCTGCACCAAATTAGGATTCCGGTCAGTCTCACTTAATGGGAATGGGAATAGATAGTTTTTTGCAGGATCAAACTTCCTGAATAATCCACCACGATCCTGTACTGTAGGAATGATTGTTTCAGCAGTTCTCCATCTTTTAATATCCCAGTAATGAAGGCCTTCCATACCAAGTTCTACAATACGTTCGTGTCTTATGCGGTCTCTCATACCTGCTTTATCTAAACCTGCAGGTAATGCAGGCATATTTACTCCCGTCCTTGCCCTAACCAGATTAACTGCATTATAAACACTCTGATCCGGACCGCTTGCTTCATTTTTACATTCAGCATAAATCAGCAAAACCTGTGCATACCTGAAAATGATGTAATCCTGATCGCTCTTTGTTGCCCATGAGTAGGGACCATTTGCCCAATTAACAGCTTTCTCACAGCTATAATCAGTTTCAAAGCTTTCTCCGGTTTCACCTATCGGTTGAGCCTTTGCTGTGAAGTCAACAAGATTTATTGCCGTAAATTTTAAGCGGGGATCTCTGTTATTAAATTCATTGTTTGCATCGTACAATGGCGACTGGGAAATAGGAAGACCATCGGTACATTCAAAAGCATTAATGAATTGCTTCGTTGGAGCCAGTGCATGAGAATGAGCTCCCATAAGGTCTGCATTCATCTCATTCGTTGTAGGTTCGCTTGCATTCGGGTTCAGATACCTCACCGAGAAGATGATTTCAGGGTTATTATTCTGGCCCGATTTCAGGAACATTTTAGGATAATCGTTATATAAACTGAATTTTCCTCCGCTGATAATTTCGTTTGCTGCACTTGCTGCTTCAGCCCATTTTTGATTATGCATCAACACCTGAGCTTTTAAAGCTAATGCTGAAGCTTTAACAGCATGCCCGGTATAAACATCGTTGGGTAGATTGGCAATTGCCTGTTCAAGGTCAGCTAATATTTGTGTAACCACAGCTTCCTTTGAACTTTGTTCAACTTTTGATTCATCAATGGTAACCGGTTTGGTGTATAAAGGAACGCCACCGTAAAATTCAGTCAAAATAAAATAGAAACTGGCGCGCAGAAATAATGCTTGGCCTTTGTACTCTAATTTTTTCTGTTCATCCATCACAACGTTATCAATGTTGGCAAGGAAAATATTGCAACGAGAAATTCCAACATAGCAATCTGCATAGATGCTATAGATAATATTTCCTGATGATGATTCGATGATTCCCTGAGCAATAGTCGGGAAAGATTTTGTGTAAGCAATTTCACTTAAACCATCCCATAACCTGCGTCCATTGTTGAATGCCTGATGGTCTGTCATTACATTATAAATACCTGTAAGTCCCATGGTTGCATCTGTTTCCGTTTTCCAGAAGGTTTCACTTGATATCTGATCTGTCGGATATTTCTCAAGGAAATTCTTATCACAGGAAGAGAAAAACAAGAGGCTTGTTCCTATACAAATGATTGATATTATTTTTTTCATCTTGCTTAGTTTTTAGAATTTGACATTAAGACCAATTGTATAAGTTCTTAACTGCGGATAGGTCTGGAATTGACCACTGCCTATTCTTTCCGGATCGGCTGCAGGATACTTGGTGATCGTTGCGAGGTTATCTCCTGACACATATAGGCGTAAATTTTTCATTCCAATTCTATGAATGAGCTGGGCAGGCAGGTTATATCCGATTAAAAGGTTCTTCAACCTGAAGTAAGAAGCATCTTTTAAGTAAAAAGTAGAAGGTGTTCCTGATACCGGGCCATAATCGCTGCGGTACATTGCAGGATAAGTATTTGATTTATTTTCAGGAGTCCATGCATTTTTTTCAAAATCTACAGTTGGAGGGCATCCCTGAATGAAAGGATCAATACCCCAAAGATTAACATAGTATTTTTGTCCTTGAACTCCCTGGAAGAAGGCACTGAGGTCAAAATTTTTCCAGGTTAAATTAATACTGCCACCATAATAGAATTTTGGAAATGCACCTGGAACAACAACGCGGTCCTTGGAGTCTATTACACCATCTCCATTCTGGTCCTTGAATTTCAAATCACCAGGTTTTGGATTGTAAGGTTGTTTCGGCGAAGCATCAATTTCTGCCTGATCTTGAAAAATACCAATCCATTCGGTCAGATAATAGGAATTCCAGGGAAGTCCTTCCTGAATAGTTGTTTGACCGTAACTCGGAGCTTTAACTTTTAAAACTTCATTTTTAAATGCTGAAAGGTTAAATTTCACATTGTACTTTAATTCACCAATATTACTGGCATGTCCAAGTTCAATTTCAAAACCTGTATTTTTCATCTTGGCATAATTCACAGTTGGAGACGAAAGTCCAATACTTGCAGGGATGTCAATACCATAAAGAATGTCATCAGTTACTTTATTAAACCAATCTGCAGTTACTGATAATAGTCCGTTTTTTAAACTAAAGTCAACACCAAAATCTGTAACTGAAGTAGTTTCCCATTTCAATGTTTTGTCTACCAAACGGGTTACAGCTACACCCTGATCAACAGTTGAACCATAAGCATAAGAATTTAAATTTAGGATGCTCTGATATGGATATAATCCAATATTCTGGTTTCCTAATTTACCTACCGAAGCTCTCAGTTTCAAATTGTCGATCCATGAGAACTGTTTCATGAAACTTTCTTCAGACAAACGCCATCCTGCTGATACGGAGGGGAATAAACCCCATCTGTGATCTTTGGCAATTCGCGAAGAACCATCATATCGGAAATTGCCTTCCAAAAGATATTTGCCTTTGTAGTCATAAGCTATACGTCCAAATAATGATTGAAGTGCCCAATCATTAGATGATCCATTAAGCCACTGATTAGCAGTAGAACCTGCATTAAGTTCAGCCAGGTCGGTAGTAGGAAAAAATTGTCTGGAAGCTTGTAAATATCTGTAATTATTTGCTTCCTGGCTATAACCAACCAATGCGTTAATATTATGGTCTGAAATTTTCTTCGTGTAATTTAGTGTTGAATAAAAGGTTGTTAAGATATTTTGTCTAAACTGATTCTGAACACCGACATTATACCCGGTTATTGTAGCCGCTAATGTATTGTCAACATAAAAATAGGATGGAACCGGATTTTCATGACTTCTATCCCACATACCATCATAATTTACAGCTCCTTTGGCTTCAAAAACAAGATCTTTGGTAATATTGACATCCACATACGTTTGAGCAGAAACAGAATATGTCGGATGCTTTATACTCCCATATGAAAGAGCTTGTTCCGGATTCCTGTTGTGCCATGCAGGATTGTTATATCTCCAGGTCCACCTGCCACTTCCGTCTGATAGTTTTGGCATATAATTAGGCCCGGCAGTATAAACAAGCAGCATAAATTCACTGCCTCCCATTACTGGTTCAATCCTTTCAGAAAAATTTAGAGAGAGATTTGATCCGAAGGTAACAATCTTGTTCAATTTTGATTTCAAATTAAACAATATGTTCGCTTTCTTATAACTAAAAGCATCATTAATCCCTGTCTGATCCGTTAATCCCAAAGAAACATTAAACCTTGTTTTTTCGTTACCACCATTTAAGGAAAGAAACTGGTTCTTTTCTGCTCCATTACTGAGCATGTGTTTCATCCAGTTAAAATTGGGATATTTGATAGGATCATTAGAATTCCTGAATGCATCAATTTCAGCCTGGGAGAAATAGTCTGGTTGGTTTGCCCGTTCGTTTGCATAGTTCCAATCAGTCATAAAGTCGGCAGAATTCGTAACAAATTTCGGCATACGTGTAGGTTCCTGTATTTGGTAATTTGCACTATATTCAATATTTAATTCCCCAGCCTTTCCTTGTTTGGTTGTTACTAAAATTACTCCATTGGCAGCTCTGGATCCATAAATTGATGCGGATGCAGCATCTTTCAATACTGAAACTGATTCAATATTTTCAGGATTAAGTTTATTCAAATCACCCTGTATCCCATCAATCAGGACCAAAGGATCACTACCAGCTCCTGAGAAAGTACCTAGCCCGCGAATTCTTATCAGCGGATTATCGTTACCAGGTTCACCTGAACTTTGAATAATCTGTAACCCTGTTACTTTACCTTGCAATAAATTACCAACACTATGGGCAGGACGTTTTACTATATCGACTGAACCAACAGAAGCAACAGAGCCGGTAAGATCTACTTTCTTTTGAGTACCATAACCAACCACCACTACTTCTTCCAGTCCGATTGCCGACTCAACCATAGTTACATTGATTTGGGTTAATGTCCCGATAATGATTTCCTGGGCTTCCATCCCGATAAATGAGAATGTCAGGCTTTCTGATCCCTGAGGAACATCAATACTGTATTTACCGGCAATATCAGTCATTGTTCCCTGAGTAGTCCCGGTAACAACAACGTTTACACCAGCAAGCGGAGCACCGGATTTATCAGTTACTTTTCCGTCGATTCTTTGTTGTTGCAATACTGAAAGTACTCCGGATAATTCTACTGGCATGAGAATAACCTGACGGTCAAAAACAGCAAATTTTATTTTCTCATCAAAAATATTACTTAAAATATCTTTGATAGTTTCATTCTCCGCATCAATGTTGACTTTTTTTTCGACATTGATTAGTTTAGGGCTGTACAGGAAAAAAAACTCACTCTGATTTTCAATATCTTTAAGCACTTCTGAGATTTTAACATCTTCAAGCTTAAGAGTAAGTTTTGTCAGTTGTGAGTACGTATCAGTTGCAAAGAGCTGAAAAAATGTAATCAAAGATAAGAATAGGGTTAGTTTCATGACTCTGATCGTTTTTTTAGAAAAGAATCCACAAAGATTCCTTTCACAATAATCTCGAAATTTTTTCATAGATTTGAATGGATTAAGTTTACTTAAGTTTTTTTACAGAAATCGAGTTCTTAGTCTGGCGGGATCGTGTAGTAGCACTGTCCCGCTTTTTTCATGGTTAGCTGTGTTTCATAAGCATTTCTTTTTAATGGTTAGGGTTAAACTTCTATTTTAGTTGTTCTTGTAACTGAGGATGATTTTTCTTTTTGTGAAGGTTCCGGAACTTGTTTCTTGTCTGTCTGAAATTGAGAATTTCACCGGTGATACGAGGGCCATAAGCTCCATCACCTGAGGAAGTGTTTCATGAACAAAAGTAGCAGTATAGGTAAGATCAAGTAATTCCGGATCTTTTATATGGATATCAACATTAAACCATCTGCTTAATTTTTTGACAACATCCCCGATTGGTTCCTTATTAAATACAAGTTTCCCGTCTTTCCATGAAAAATACCGGTCGTCATTGATAGTCATGGTATTAAGTTCATTATTACTTATATGAAAAACAGCCAGTTCTGTCGGTTTCATTCTTGAAAGGGTAATAAGCTTTCCATTGGGTTGTGTTTGTTGCAACTCAACGCACCCTTCTATAAGTGAAGTTTCAATTCTGTCTTCCTCCGGGTAAGACATAATATTAAATGTAGTTCCGACAGCTTTAATCTGAATTTTTCCCGCATTTACGATAAAAGGGATCTTTGGATTATGAGCTACTTCAAAATATCCTTCCCCGGTAAGCTCAACTGTCCGGAAATCTCCATCAAAGATTGCCGGATATTTTAATGAACTGCTATGGTTCAGCCAGACCCTTGAACTGTCAGGCAAAACAACTTTTGTAATTGCATCAACTGAAGAAAAGACCTCGTTATATGCCTGTTTTACAAAAACCTGGTTGTGCAGGGTTGACTGGTATTTAAAAGACATGTACAAACTATATGTTAAAACCGGAAACAATAGTATTGCGGCAGCTTTTGTAAGAATATTTAAAAAATGCTTTCTTCTTTTATACCTTATTAAATTCTGATCAGCTTCCTCGAGCAGCTTTTTCGAATTGTCCAGATTTACTTGGTGGTGTATTTTGTCCAGAATAAAATCAAAATCTGTTTGTGGATTACTCTCCTCATCTGACAAGTCTTCCCATATACTCAATAAAAGAGTTTTGCTTTCAGAAATACCGTTAGATCCCCTAAACCATTCTATTACCGTATTCAGTTCTTCCGCAGTGCAAGTATTATTACAATACTTTTCCAATAATTTTTTATCCATTTCTTAAAAAAATTTTAGGCAAAAAGCACTTCCGGTCCATTACCGGAAGTGCTTCATTACCCTAGCTAAACTGACAACTAACCAAATCCTATTCCAAAAACCCAACCTGTTTCCGTGTAAAAACAATACTGACGTCAACTGATTATCCGGGCTTTTCAATAGTAAGACGTAGTAATCCTCAATTACCACTACCTGGAAAAATAAATTTTTATAAATTAGTTTTTTTACTTTGAATATCAATACTATACAAAAAGATACCAGAAGAGTATTGCAATCAGGGAATAATTGCCCAGTTTTTGACGGATAGTTTTAAGAGCCCGTGACATATGGTTTTCAATAGTATTTACAGATATTTTTAAAATTTCTGCTATTTGAATATATTTCAGACCTTCAACTCTGTGCATCAGGTACACTTCTTTCTGACGCTGAGGCAGTTCATTTAAAATTCTTTCAAGTTTGTCTGTAAGTTCCTTATACTCAAGCGCTACATCGACAGATTCCTCTCCTACTTCCTGAAGAGACTTCAAATATTCAACAAACTCTGATTCCCTGACTTTCTTGCGGATGATGGAAACAGCTGAATTATAAGTTATAGTGAATACATAAGATTTAATGGATGAGTTTTTTTCAACATTAAGCCGATTTTCCCATAGATTAAGAAAAACATCCTGAACAAGGTTTTCTGACTCTTCAGGTGATTTAAGAATAGAAAATGCAAATTTAAATATCCTTTTACAATACTTTTTGTATAAGATATCAAAAGCAAACATATTGTCTGCTTTAATTTCCTGCATCAGTTCTTCATCACTGTATATGATCATATCTTTCATAGAAGTTGACCCGCAGTATCAATGCCAAAATTACTTTTTAAGATAAAAACCTGTACCCTAATGATTAGCAAGTACGCAGTACTTTTGTCAATTCATTTTACAAGGTATTAAATGCTAAAAGATCTTCTTATGATAAATCTAATAAGACAGAGATTCGATTCTGTTTATAGGATTTTGTACACCTGACATGCTCCCGTTTTATTAACCTTATAAGTAAGTTATATCTTTAAGATTTCATTACAAATAGATGGTCAACAATAAAGAATCATCTTTACTTACACGATAACTTTCGCGATAACTGTAAAGTGTAAATATAATAATAGTTTCCAACCCGGAAAGCTTTTTATGTAATATTTTCAATTCTAATTATTTCAAAAATTGCTGATGATCATATCAGCTAATAAATTCGCAGGGAGGCTACCGGAACAGATAAAAACTCAAAACAACTGCCGAGTCGGTAAGTCCTTTCAGGAAGAAGATGAAGGAGCTACCTGGGCATTACCTGAATAGCATGTTCCAAACATCAGGAACAGAGTACCTGCCAGACAAAAACCATTCAACTGGCTATTTGAATTTCTCATAAGATTATTTTGTTCGTTTTCAACACTACAGTATCAGGTACCGTTGAAGTGAAATGTGTCCGGAAATTCGACACATTTTGGAGAACAAACTCCGGAACTCCCTCTGCACGCTTTGCCTTAACATGCTGAAAATCGACATTCTTTACATCGTTGAGGGAAAAGGCCGGACGGGCCTCTTCACCGTCGTAACTCACCTGAATATTACTAAATTCAATCCCGTCGACATGTCGCACATAAAATCCATATGCAGGTGTGGAACCGAACATTCCAGGTTCGGGGTAGGCATTTTCACGTTCCGGAGGCTCAATTGCTGCCATTTCTTTTGTTCCCCCTCCTGTGCAGTAAATCTGAATATTACTTAGTTGTACATCTTCAATATCAAAACCAGGTATTCCGCTGATGATGGAACAATATCCCGGCCTTGTATCGTAGGCCACGATATTGCTGATAATTACTCTGCGGAGCTTACCCACCGGCACCCCTTCGGGTCCGCGCATACGGCTTCCCAGCCGAAGAAAAATGGGAGCGCTGATGATGTTTCGCATTGTGATATTGGTGATAGTAATATCTTCAAGCAGAGCTCCATCAACGGACTCTAAAGCCAATCCCTGACAGCTTTCGAAGGTACAGTTTGCAATGGTCACATTCTTGAAACCGCCGCAATTTGATTCGGTGCCAAATTTTATACGACCAGTAAAATTGGCTCTGTAGCCCTGGCCTATGGCTTTATAGGTGTCCTTGAGCATTGTTCCTTCCTCGAATCCGCCGGAAACCCAGCAATTGGTTATATTTACATCTTCCGTTGAACGAGCATATCCCAGCCCGAACGAACTCTTCAGACAAATGGCATCGTCCCATGGAGAATTCACATAGCAATTTGACACTCTGACATTGCGGCAGCAATCGATATCCATCCCGTCGCGGTTTGTGTCGATCTTGAGATTATCAATGGTGAGATTATCAACACCTGTTGCCAGAATAGCGAAATGCCCTCCGTGCAAAATGGAGAAGTCCCTCAAAATAACATTATGGCAATTCTTCAACGAAATAGCCTTATTACCCAAAGAGTTAGGAAGATTATCCTGACGGAGAAAACGGGTCAGCCCCTTTCCATAAATCAAACCGGGGCCCATAATCGATATGTTTTCCAGATCCTCGCCCCAGATCAGGCTATTGTGCCAATGGCTGTGCCCAAAATCCTGATATTGGTATTTGTCACCCCATTCATTGGGCTCTGCTTTATCGTAAGCAGTAGTATCCTGAATTGCCTCGATGATTGCTCCCTGATCGAGATGCAATGCTATATTACTCTTCAACCTGATAGATCCGGATAAATAAGTACCCGAAGGGAAATATACGGTTCCGCCACCAGCATTAAAAGCCGCCTCAATAGCCTTATTGACCGAAGGAGAATCAAGGTGTTTGCCATCGCCCTTTGCACCGTAAGTACGAACATTGAACACAGAAGTTGGCGAAGCGACTATTGTCCTTGACTGAGACATCCCTTGCAGGATAAAGCACACCAACAGTATACACATGGAAATCAGATTTTTATTCATAACTGAAAGTTTTACGAAATGTTCTTCTATTATTGTATTTTTATTCGCATAACCGTGAATGAATAGGGAGCCACTGACAATTCGACTTTTTTGCCTTTGAGTGTAATTTCCTGGCTAACAGGTTTAATAGCTGCAGGATTTTCAATAGTGTTCATCCCGTCAAGGCTTTCATTTTTCAACGTCGTCAGGCTTGCTTTAGGCAATACTTTTCTGGATGTCTGAAGAACAATGATATTATTTTGTTCTTTATCGGAGGTGTTTACCACCTTCAGAATTATTTCATCAGACTTCTTATCAATGGCGGCGGTTGCATATATTCCCTGCTGTCCGGTAAGTGGTTTATTATCCTGCAACATGTTCAGAACATTGGTGCCTTTGTTTGTTGAATATAATTTCTGTACATAATAATTTGTAGTGCCATAGGAAGTCAGGTTATTGAACCAGATAAGGTCGGGCGTCCATTGCCAGCCATCGACATGGGCAAACAATGGGGCATAGGAACACATGTATACTACATCAGCGTTGCGCTCAAGTCCGGTCATAAAAGCCGCTTCGGACAATGCACAATCCCAATTGTTTTTATTGTTGGGACTGGTAGTGGATTGGCTTTGTGCAGCATATTCGCCGGCAAAAACCTTATAACCTTTGCGGTCATAATTATCGTACCGGGTTGCGTTCTCACGAAACCATAAAGGAGGACGGTAATAATGTTCATCCACAACAAATGGATTTAGTTTTTTTAACGCCCCCTGTGCATACTTAAAAAGCTCATCGTCAGGACCAGGACCAGTACCTGAAACAAGTTTGATGTCAGGATATTTTGCTTTTATTGCTTTTTCAAAAAGGCTGTATCTTTCAAAATATTGCGGCCCCCATTGTTCATTACCAATGCCCAGCATTTTCATGTTAAAAGGGGCAGGATGTCCCATCTGGGCCCTTATTTTACCCCATTTCGTTTCGGGTGTGCCATTGGCAAACTCAATCAGGTCCAAAGCATCCTGTATGTATGGATCAATTTGGTTAAGTCCTGCGACCTCTGCACTATTAAACTGGCAGGCCATACCACAGTTCAATATAGGAAGCGGTTCGGCTCCTAGGTCTTCTGCAAGTTGAAAATATTCAAAAAAACCAAGGCCAAACGACTGGTAATAATCTGGCGTTTGACGATGGACAAACTCGGTATTCCATCTGTTTACAATCAATTGTCTGTTTTCGACATTCCCGATTGTCTTCTTCCATTGGTAACGGCTTTTCAGGTCGTAACCCTCAACAATACACCCTCCCGGGAATCTAATAAATCCGGGTTTCATATCTGCCAGCAGTTGAACCAGGTCAGCACGTAGTCCGTTTTGACGTCCTTTCCAAGTATCTCCGGGGAAAAGAGAAACCATGTCAATGTCGATAATTCCTGTTCCCTCGAACCAAATCCTGAGTGATGCTTTCAGATCAGTCTTTGTTGCTACAAAACCCGACTCATATTTTTTCCACTCCTTTCCACCGGGAGTTATTGATGTTTCGCCGATTTTTTCTCCTTTCTCACTAACAAGTTCGATCCTTAATTTTATATTGCCGCCAAAAGGCAGAGATGCCAGTATTGAAAAATTATACTTGTTATTCTGCTTTATTCCCATACCCCTGAAACCGGAATTTGTTATAGATAATTTACCCGTACCCTCATTCAGCGTAATGCGGGCAAACCTTGGATTGTTCTCATCTAATTCACTCCTGTTCTGAATTACAAAATGCGATGAATCCTTGCTGGCAACATCAACTTTCCAGCCGGTGCGGGGCTTGTAAAATTCGAATGATCTGTTTTTGACAAGTTCCGCATAGATACCTCCATCAGCACCGAAATTGATATCTTCAAAAAAAATACCCCACATGGTAGGTTGAATGGCTGCCCCGGACTGGTCGATCCTGACAATGATAGGCTGAGCGGTTTGAGAAATCAATGGCGCCGAAACCACTAAACCTGCAAAAAGCAGAAAATAAACAGCGATACTACGTTTCATATTTAAAATTTTGATGGATTAGTAATTCTTTGGCCAGATTTATTTCTTAATCTTGATTTCTCTGCCGGAGTACTGAATAAGCTCACCCTGTTTTGCAGGTTCAATTCCTATTCCATTTTTCCCATTCACCCAAACAATTCTGAATGTCCGGTCTTTTAACATCCCCGGGAAATCACCTTTCCTGTCACCCATTGAAAAGGTATTTTCTGCTTCGTTCCAGGTCATTGCAATTGTTGCGTACTTTCCCAGTTCGTAATTATATGTATCGTTTTCATCCTCGTATAGAACGAATTCGGCATCGGCTCCTGTATAGATCCGGATTTCAACAGGGTCAGCAGCTTTTTCAGTAGCATATTGAAGGTAGGGTCCCATTGGTACAATAGAACCAGTCTTCACATAAAGAGGAATTGTTTCTATTGGTGCAGCGGCATCAATAGTCTGTCCTCCCTGAATTAATTTGCCTGTCCAGAAGTCGTACCAGCCGGCAGACTTTGGAAGATACACCTTCCTGGTTTTCCTGATTTCCTTGCTGTTTGGTTTACTGTACATTCTATCAGTTACCGGGTTTACAAGGAATGCTGTACCAAACATATATTGATCGGGAATAGATTGAATGCCTGGATCTTCGCGAAAATCGAAAGCCAGCGATCGCATAATAGTATAGCCCTCTGTTGTCACTTTCCAGGAAAGAGAATAAATGTAAGGTAACAGACGGTAGCGTAAATTGTCGTAATTCAGGAGAATAGATTTTGTTGCAGCATCCCAATTATCAGAAAATAATGCACGTTCGCCTTTCCCATGTATCCTGAAAATAGGGCTGAAAGTTCCAAACTGGAACCAGCGGGTAAATAACTCCCGGTTTACAGGTGCTGACCAATCGGGCGCCTGCCAATGAAAATGGTATCCGCCAATATCGGAAGTCCAGTAAGGAATACCAGATGCACAGGCATTGATTCCCTGTGGTACCTGGTTTCTATAAGCATTCCAGGTGCAGGTAATATCTGACGACCATAATGTAGCAGAATTCCGTTGCTGACCTGCAAATGCCTGACGGATAAGAAAAAACGCCCTTTTACCCTGGATATCACGTCTCCAGTTTTTATACAATCCTGTTGTATGCATTAAAGCATAGGTATTCATATAATCTATGCCCCTGCCGATAGCAAAATTGCTTTTTCTTCTCAGATCAAGATTACCTCCATTGTCGGGTTCGCACTGGTCAACCCACCATGCATCCCATCCGTATCGTCCTATCAGACTGTCATTGGCTTGCTTCCAGTATAATTCGCGGGCCTGCGGGCTATGTGCATCGTAATAACTATCTAAAATATGTGTCATTGCATTGTCCCACAGAATATCTGTCATTCCACCGGAATGTGCCATCTGGTCGAATGTATTTGTCCCTTTAGAGAAAACAGGCCAGATGGAAATCATGGCATGAATATTTGCCTTATGCAGTTCATCAACCATTAATTTCGGGTTGGGGTACCTTTCAGGCCACATCACATGCGATCCAATCACATTGGGTTCCCAGTAGAACCAATCCTGAACAATGCAATCCAAAGGAATCTTGTTGTTACGGTATCTATCTTTTACCGATAGAACTTCAGCCTGACTTTTGTACCTGTCCTGCGACTGGAAAAGACCAAGTGACCATTTCGGGAACATAGGTGCATTACCTGTTGCATTACGGTAAGAAGCAATAATATGGTCGAAACCAGGACCGTAAATAAAATAGTAATCTACCATATTGCCACTTTCCGATACATACCTGAATTTGGTGTTTGCAGCCTCTGCACCAAAAAAATTGGAAGCCGAATAATTGTCCCATAAAAGTCCATAACCTTTCGTCGATAGAAGCACAGGGATTGCGCCAGTCATATACTTAATTGCCATATCCTGATTGCGTCCTTTGTAGTTTATTGAAAGTGAATCTTCCGGATGGCATCCCAGACCATAAAGTGCTTCCTCGGCAGGAGAAATGAACTGAGATGTGCAATTGTAAGTCGGAATACCGGCAATTGTGGCGCTTGTCATTGTTTTGCCCTGCAATTCATCTTCGCTAAGAATTACTTTCCCGTTCAAATCGATGTATCTAACCGAATTATTCTGCCTGTTTACAATTACCTTTAAGCTGGCTGTCGTAATAATAATTTCGTTAGCATTTTCATTAATGGAAAAAACCGGAGTGATCTTCCACTCATTTGAAATTACCAGCGAAGGTTTGTCAAGAAATAAAGGCAGTGATGTATATTTTACCTCAACTACATTATCCAGACAAATTTTAACTTTCATCAGGCCTTTATCGAGGGTGCATGTGATCCCGTCAGTGTCCTTTGTAAATGATACAACTTTTGCCTGAGTTAAAGCAGTCAGAATAACAAATGTCAGCAAAGACATAATTAGTTTTGATACAGTAGCAGAAAGTTCCATGGTAATATTTTTGAATCTCAAATATTAATACTTCGAAATAATTATAGATGCTTAAATGAACAATAGTTCACCTGGTTTAACAAAAGTAAAGAATAGAATAATGTTTTCAAAGTGTTACGTTTTCCATTCACCGGTCGTAAGTAACTGTTTTGAAATGAAATATAGCTGGCTCTGAGGGAGAGGTATGGTATTTTCCAATTCTATAAACGGGATCACCGCTGCGTAAAAATCCTGCTTCATCACCATTATGAAGTACAATGGGTTTCCAGATACCATTTTCATAGGTTCCTTCCCACGCATCTTTTAGCCAGACTTCTTTTTTGGTGTTTGTAGAGATGGTATTGACAGTGATGTTCATACCGGCTATGATAAACTCGTTCTCACCGGTTTGTATAAAAATGCCATAACTTCCAGGATCTCTCTGTCTTGCGAAAGGATTAACCGGTTCTTCAGCCGGAGGCCGGCGGAAGAATGGCTTTTGATACTTTATTGACACGGTTGCATCGTTGTTTAATTTAATATCGCGGCCAACTGTATCGCCCTGGCTTTTATAAAATCCAAACATTTTGCCACTTCCCTGATATTGTGCAATAATAGGTGTCAGTTTTGTTAACATGGCATACTCCTTGGACATAGCATCGCCCTGGTTATCAATTCCAAAGGGAGAAAAACAGATGGCATCGTGTTCGGCAAAGACATATGTTCCCGGACCATCGGCTGATCTTGTTTCAGGAATAAACAAGGGATTGTCAAACCTGTGGAAAAAATTCACTTCATCCTTGAAATCACCTCCATAAAGGTCGGGAGCCAAAATATCAATTGAAGGTGCTCCGGCCTTCCAGATATCCAATACAGTCAAAATCGGGCCTCCGCTCGGATAGCTTCCAGGTTTTCCGGGATTAGGCCGGGGGCTGGGCATCCAGCAATTAGCATATATTGGAATGTTGTATGCTTTCTTTCCTGATTCAGCTATTGCATTTAAATAGCGGGAATAATTCCATGCCATAAAGAACAAATCGGTTCCCTCGTTTTTCCCGAGTACTTCAGTCCAGGTACCTTTTGTTTTTGAACCATTGCTTTCCCATGCGGTTCTTAGTTCAATTTCCAGGGTTTTCTTGTTTTTTACTATGTATTGAATAAGTTCTGCCGGAATCTGGGATCCAAAAGCTTTGTTAGCTTCGGTACTGAAATCCCTTGTCTGGCCCAGTATTCCTACTTCATTTTCAATCTGCATAACAAGGATTGTGTTCTCTTTACTATCAACTTCAGCAATATGCTTCATAAGGGCATTGAATGCTCTGGAATCTGCCTCGAGTGTTGCAGTGCAAAGGGGGGTTAGTGTACGTGTGCTTTCACCATTGTCGTTCTTTACTCTGATGAACCGTTTGGTATCGCTTATCACCCAGACAGGTGCATAGGGCGAAAGACCATTTTTCCAGGAAGCAAACCATAAGATTCCCAATTTAATATCATTGTCTCGCGCTATCCTTATGAGTTCATCCACAGAGGTAAAATCAAAAACGCCTTCTTTCGGTTCAATAATTTCCCATGAAACGGAAACAAGCAGAGAATTCAGGTTGGTATCGTGCAAATCTTTCATAATTTTTCCCATATACGGAATATTGGAACCCGATGAATTATTTACTTCACCTGCCAACATTAAAAAAGGTTTTCCATGAACTATAAGTTGGGTTGCCCCATATTGGTTTTTCTTAAGAGCAGGAATCTGGCTATTTGTAGCAATTGAGCATACAAGACAGATCACAATGAGCATAAAGGTTTTCATCGGTGCAAAATTTTTTATTAATATATTATTAAAAACTTTAATCTATTCAATCCAGGCGTGTGAAAAAGTGGGTGGTCAAATTTAATTCTGTTTTGAATCAACCAGTACAAAAACTGCACTCCAGGCTGGAACCGTAAGCTTGATCCCGGCAGAAGTCAGTGCTGACCTTGCCTTTAAGGTTTCATAATCAGCAGGTCCGCCGGCAACAGCAGTTTGTCCTGAACCATTGACAAACACTTTTCTTGAGAACTCGCCATTGTCGTTGCTGCCCTCCATTGTGTACCAATAGAAACGAGTGCCCATCCTGTAATTTTTGAACTTTACCTGAACATTTTGAGCTGTTGCCGAAACGTTTACAAGAGCCACATTTCCCTGCCCTGAGGTGTAAGTCGATGCATATGCTTTTACGGAATTGCTTCCGCTTACCGTGGCAGCTACTAAACGGTCGCCTATACATTTCTGGAAAAAGTACATATAGTAATATGATGGTCTCGGGCTCCAACGGGCTACTCCCGGTTCATCACCTGTGCTGAAAAGACCGTGATCGTTGCCATTGTCCCATCCATTATATAGATCCCAACGGGCAGAAAGTCCAAAATTATTTTTCAAGGCTTCAGCCTGTACGATCACTGCAAATGTTCCGCTGGTGTTGGAAACTTGCTGTTTGGAATCCCTGGCCCACATGTTCCATTCCGAAAAAATAATTGGTTTTACAGTCCCACCATTTTTTTCTAATTCACTTTTCATAAATGAGATCATCTGACCAGGAACTGTTAAAGCCGAATTCAATACAATACTTGCATTTGAATTTTCGGCATAGGGCGTAATATAGTTGTGGCCTATATAAAAATCCGGAACATTATTCACTCCCGGAATCATAGTTGGGTTCCAGGTTTGTGTTGTTGTTGTCTGCCACGATTGAGTAGGTGATTCCTGCATTACGGCACCTATATAGATCGTCTTTCCGGTTTGAACAGCCGCCTTTCTCATAGAATCAGCGTACACCTTAAAATGCTTTGCATAGAGTGCGCCGGTCAAGTACTCCGGCTGACCGTCTTTATTGGCATCCATGTCAATTCGGTAGCCCCACTCCCAATCGCCATAATTTTCGTTACCTATTTCCCAGTATTTGGTCCGCCCCTTGTCGTAACGTACCCAATCTGCTGCCAGATGTGCCGCCGAAGCAACCGGATCAGTACCAGTTCCATATCTTGCGTAACCATAATTAATTGTAATCAGACCTACGCTATTACTCTGTTGAAGTACAGAATAATAATCATCAACTGTAGCTTTCCAGTTATCATCCGATTTGCCATAAGTATATAAACTACTGGTTTGGTAAGTTCCATCAGCTTTTCGCAACCGTATCGGGGCATCGGAAGGGGGTAGGTTTTTATCACAATTCCAAAAAAATGCATCACTTCCGCTACCTGCCGGAAAACGTATTACATGGGGTTCTAGATTTGTCAAATGCCTGATAAACAGCGGTTCATTATACATCCTCGACATCCAGTTATTGGCATTGTGCCCAAAGATTGTCAATGGTATTTTTGTTATAACATTTGCTGCATCCACAGTGACTACTGTCTCTGTATTAGAGGTAATGTTTCCTGCGGTGTATTGTGGTGCCACATATGTTTTGGGTTGCCATCCATCCAAAAATAGCCCCATGGTGGAGGCTACCGGAGGATCAACCGGATCTATTATTGTCGTGTCTGCCGGGTCCTCAATAATTGGGGGAGCATCTTTCTTTTTCGAGCACGAAAAAAATACCAGCATCGAAAAACTTAGGATTGTTAATATAGTGAGTTGCTTATAAAATCGAAATATCTGCATAATGAATGTTTTATATTTTCAAATTGTGTGTACTTTGTTATTCCAGGATTTGTCCTGCTGAACAAACGTTCAAAAATAGCCAAAATATATTTTTAATGTACTCTATAAAGTCCGGCTCCATGACGATTAATCGTGCGGGTGAATCCGTCTGTAAACTGCCCGAGCTTTTCACCACTCCAGAGATCTTTTACAGAATGAGTACCTGTAAGACCAAGCTGATCAAATTTTATTGAAATTGCAGCAGTGTCATCTGGCACAGGACCTGCAGGATCCTCAACAAAAATTAAAAACCTGGCTGAGGCCCTGCTACCGATTTGTCCAAGTTGCTTTAAAGCATCTTTATCTATACCGGCTTTGGTTTTAAATCTGGAGTATCCTTCAGGCAAATTGTACTCAATGACCGAAGTGGCAATGGTGTTTATACCATTTACATATTCTTTACCATTAACAGTAAGTTTTCCACCTGTGGCTGTTTTATTTACAACAGGTTCTCCCCTTCCGGCTGAAGCTTTTACCCATTTCTGGTCTGTAAGCTTCATCTTACCGCTTTTCCCCGTCAGAACAGGCTCAATCCAATCGCAGTTATGCTTTCCATAGCCCAGTACATCATCAAGTGCTGCTACAAGGTACAATTTCTTTGCACCGGTTATATCAACATCAATATCAACGCTCTGACCAGGTGTATCCTGTGTAATGAGTTCACTTTTCCAGATCGCTTTACTATCGACAACCGGTTGCTGATCGGAAGCATTAAAAAGGGCAACATACTTATCCCCCGTTTCAGGATCGTCTGCAGTCCATGCAATCAGATCCTTTTCCCTGAAAAGCTGTTTTTGATTAATTCTATGCTGATCTACCTCCAGTACATCCTTGTTTGTAATCAATCCTAACGTAAATTCATCATTACTGGGCAGATCTCCTCCAAACATTAATGGTGAACCGAAAATAGAAAATAGTGACAATAAAGTATATTGTTCATCTTTCGTAAAGGCAGTCATCCGGGGTGTTCCGCGTTCAGCCCTTAATCCTATTTTACCAAGGGGAAGCATGTCCCCATCGGGGTAATAACCTTTTCCTCCAAGTCCTGACCACATGTTAAGAATTGTAAACTGATTCTTCAGAGCCGGCCAGTTGTCCCAGAAATCATTTGATGTCCGCCACATATTTACATTATTCTTCAGAAATTCAGCTGTTTCCGGTCTGTCTCCTCCCGGAGAGATGCTAATTACTATCGGCCTTCCGCAATTATCGATAGCTTTTCTCACCATTTCAATCTCAGCGGTTCTACCCGAAAGATCATCAACTTTAACAAAATCAAGTCCCCACGATGCATACAGTTGGAAGACGGAATTGTAATATTCCTGTGCTCCAGGTTTTCCTGCAACAATAGTGTACATATCCTTCAACCAGAAGCATTGATTTTCGGTTGAATAAATATCCTGTGCCCTGGCAGTGCTTCCCAGAATTGGTGTATTCTTTTTTACTGCAATTACCGGTACGCCTCGCATCATGTGAATCCCGAATTTCAGACCCTTACCATGAACATAATCTCCTAAAGGCTTGAATCCTTTTCCGTTGGCTGCTGAAGGAAACCTGTTTAGAGCAGGAGTCAGACGGCCATATTCATCCATAGTGTATATAGGATTATCTTCATTATAGCCACCTGATTTATCATTTTCGATATACCATCTTATATCCACCACCACATATTCCCAGCCGAATTTTTTGAGATGTTCAGTCATATAATCAGCATTAGCTTTTACTTCAGCTTCAACAACAGTAGGGCCATAACAATCCCAGCTGTTCCATCCCATCGGAGGGGTTGGCGCCCACTTATGAAAAACCGGTCCCGATGCCTCCGATGGGGTTGTTTTCTTAGTTTGGCACTGTGTCAGGAACATCAGCGTCGTTATAACAAGAATTATCAACAGTACCCTCAAAATCAAATTGATAAAGGGCAATTTACAATTCAGGATCAGAACAGTATTTTTTGCTTTCATAGCGATTTCTGTTGATGATTATTATCATGATCTAAAACGTTTCAAAAATACAACGATATTTACTAAATAGCGATGAGTTCTTCATTCAAAACAATTGATTTACCTGGTTCAAGGAATAATTCGATTTCCCTGGAACCATAACGGACTTTGCAGGTTTTACCGCTGACACTCGTCACTACAGCTTTTTCAAGTTTTCCGTTCTTCCAGGTCAGGTCAAGTTTAAAACCTCCCCGGGCGCGAACACCGGTAATATTACCTGCCGGCCATTTATCAGGTAATGCAGGTAAAAGTTGAATAACATACAGATCGTCTTGAGGATATTTAGGATTTATATATGTTTCCTGACTCTGGAATAACATTTCATCAACGCCAGAGACGAATCCAAAGTTTCCGTCAATCTGAAATGGAGGATGTGCATCAAACAGATTTGGATACGTTCCACCTCCACGTGAATAATTGGTACCCGCGGTTGTAACTAATCTTAATTGTATTTTCATCAGATTGTAAGCATGATTTCCATCAAGTAATCTGGCCCAGAAATTAATTTTCCAGGCAAGGCTCCATCCGGTGCTGGTATCTCCACGGATCTCAAGAGTTTTTTTGGCACCATTTACTAATTCAGGTGTGGAAAGAGGAGAAATTTGGCTGCCTGGAAATAATCCGAAAAGATGGGATATATGGCGGTGTTTCAGTTCAGGTGCTTCCATATCCCAATCATGGCTCCATTCCATGAGCTGTCCGGCTTTTCCTATTTTCATAGGACGGATTTTAACTCGTGCAGTTTCCAGCTTTGTCTGAAAATCTTTATCAATATCCAGAGTCTTGCATGCACCTATTGTATTGGTAAATAAATCGTGAATAATCTGAAGTTCCATTGTTGTTCCTTCATCTATATTTAAACCTCTTCCCCATCCATTCTCCGGAGAAGTTGATGGAGATGTTACCAGGTATCCATTCTTGTCTGTTATCATTGCGGCCAGATAAAACTCGCATGACCCTTTCATTATAGGATACGCCCATTTCAGGTATTCTTTGTCCTGGGTGTATGCATAATGCTCCCACAGATGCTTGCTTACCCATCCTCCGGCTCCGAAAAAGCTGCCCCATCCAACTGAGCCTCCTGGACTTGTCCAGCCCCAGCCATTAGTCATCATTGCAAGAACCCAACCGGGAGCATTAAAGTAAGCCCGGGCGGTCTTGCTACCGGGTTTTACCAGAACTGATGTATATTTCAACATCGGGAGATGACACTCACTAAGATTTGATGGCTCTGTCATCCAGTAGTTCATCTCATAGTTGATGTTGGATTTATAATCGCAATTCCAGGGTAATTTATATCCATCACCCCATATACCCTGAGAATTTGAGGGCAGGGGATTTCCGGGACGGCTTGATGAAATCATAAGGTATCTGCCATACTGATAAAAAAGTGTTATTAATCCAGGATCGTCCACTCCTTTATTAAACTGCAACAATCTCTCCATTGTTGTGCTTTTTGCAGCGTCAGTTTGTCCAAGATCAAAACTCACCCGGTGAAAGTACTTCTGATAATCAGCTATATGATCCTGCCTGAGCTTATCAAAAGACTTAGCAGATGCTGATTCTATGATCCTCACAATGGAATCATGAGGAACAGCTGTTTTGAAATTTTTATCAAAATCAGGAATATAAGAAGTGCCACATGTTATCAGGATGGTAGCCTCGTCGGCATCTTTAACTGCAATTCTGTCACCTGTGCCGGAAACACTACCTTTTTTTGTTAATACACGTACTCTTGCCTCATAGTCACAATTACCTTTTTGACCAAGGTAATCGGTGTTTCCATTCATTACCAGTGTGTTATGGGACTCAAACTGAGTTTTAGACGATACCTGGCGTGTAAGTTTTGTTATGAATTTCAGACCACCTTTCTTTCCGCTTGTAAGTTTTACAACTATTAAACCATCGGCAGCAGTTGAAAAGATTTCACGGGTGAAAGTATTTTCGCCGACTTTAAACTCTACACCAGCAATTGCTTTATCAATATCCAGCCATCGACGATATCCCGAAACCTGGGTGCTATCTATCTCAAAGTCTATACTTAAATCACCCAACGTCTGGTACGATCCGAAATATTTTGATTTATAAATATCAACGCCAGGCTTTTCGTTAGTGGTCATATACAGTGCTGTCAGACGCTGAGCCTCCTGATAATTCCCATCGCTTATTGCTTTTCGTAATTCCGGCAGGCTTTTATATGCGTCAGCTCTGTCTGCCTCCGGTTCCGGTTTCCCTGACCAGATTGTTATGTCATTTAGCTGAAGTTTTTCATGTACCGGCCGGCCAAAGACCATTGCTCCCAGACGGCCGTTCCCTACCGGGAGCGCTTCTTCCCAGGCACCTGCGGGCTTATCGTACCAGAGGGAGTATGAAGGATTAAATGACAATTGATTTTTATCAGACTTTTTAAAACTGAAAATAATAAAACCCAAAACAGGAATTATCAACAGGTATAGCGGGTGGATTCTCCTTTTCATGTGTAAAATATTATACTTACTTACTCGTGTACTTTCACGTGTAAATATATACAAATTTTTTTATCCGTTACCATAATATTTGAGAAAAACTATTATCGGATTATTCACAATAGACCTAAATAAAAGACACGCCTTGGTGTGTTCCTATCATTTAATATTCAGTCTATACCATCTGATTGCGTTTTCAGCATAAATCTTTCTGACAACTTCTTTCGGAAGCTGCAAACCTTCAAATGTCCCCTTAAATTCATCAGAAGTCATTTTATCTTTTGATGTGAAGTATTTCCAGTCGTCGAACCATGTGTCATGCATCCATTTTGCTATCTTCTCACCATTATCAGACCCGTTATACGAAAGGTCCGTACCATACAGGAGCCTGTCCTGATATTTAATGCAGAAATCGCGAATCCGTTTGCGGTCCCTGGCAGACTGATACTGCAGGTGACATATACGGGCCGCCATATCAACTGCCATATTCGGAAATTTGTCAAGCCTTTTGGCAAGCTCATCTACATTCCATTCGAGACTTCCAAGATGACATCCTACAAACTTGAGATCAGGATGCAGTTCGAGAATATGATCACGGGCATTTATCTGATCGTCATATGTCGGATATTCAGGAAGAAGGAACATATGATACTGAGGATTCTCTGCAAAATAATTACTGTCGCTCCTTACAGTCATTTCCCTTAATGGCAGCCAGCAATTGCGTGGTTCTCCCATATGACCTGTTATTGGCAGATTCTTGCTGATAATAAAATCAATGACCGGTTTTAATTCAGGATCATCAACCATTATGAACTTCCCGTTTTTATCTCTTACTGTCATTCCTATATTTTTCCAGAGCTTGACGGAAATTGCTCCTCCTGAGATATTCCTGTTCAGTTGGCCGATAA